>JAEEGK010030052.1_pt1 | contig 10795 bp, 7 predicted proteins | sample 8958771 | NCBI WGS metagenome assembly JAEEGK01 (sample SAMN16246547, study PRJNA631951) | gut metagenome | biome: gut microbiome; feature: rumen; material: SC-attached | host: Bos | place: Iran: Karaj | collected 2018-10 | reverse complement strand
TTATTATTACTAATATTATTAATTTCATTATTTATATTATTATTATTCTTTTTAATATCATTAATATTATTATTATTATTATTATGATTAATATTATTATTATCAATATTAATATTATTATTAATATTATTATTATTATTAATAATATTATTATTATCAATATTATTATTTGAATAATCCTCATCATATGTTTTTTTTGAATTAATTTCATCATGAATAAATTGATTTGTTAAAGGAGTTTTAGTAATATTAGAACAATCTATATTAATTTCCTCATTTTTAGTCATTTTATATTATAAATTTATATATTAACTAATTAATAATAAAATATATTTTTATTAAAATAAATAAAATTAGAAAATTTATATTTATTTACAAACATTTATACTAATAATATTAATAAAAAATTATTGTTTTTTTATTCACTAAAAATTCTTTATTTACATTAAATAAATTTTATTTTATGTTATTATTTAAATATAAATTTTCATAATTTTCAAAAGTATTATTTAATGTTAAACATTTTTTTGCTTTATTTTTATTTAAATTATTTGGTTTATAATTGTATAAAATTAAAGATTTATTTAATAAATTTAATTTATTTTTATGAATCTTTATTTTATATGAATTATCAATAGATTTATTATTTTTATTATTAATATTTTTATTTGATTTTTTATTTGTAAATAAATTTATTTTTGATTTTTTTGTTGGTGTTTTACTAATAAAATTATTATTATTATTATTGTCTATATCAAATAAATAATTTTTTTCAGGATTAAATTTATTTAATTTTGAAGAAAAAATTTTTGTATTTTTATTTTTTATAAAAATATTTAAATTATTAATAATACTTTTAATATTATTTTTCGTTGGTATTTTATTTAAAGTAATTAATTTGTTTTTCTCATTATTATTATTTTTATTAATTTTACTGTTTTTTTTAATTAATTTGTCAATTGATTTTGAATTATTATAATTATTATTATCATTATTATTAATGTTTTTTATTTTATTATTATAATTATTATTATCATTACTATTAATTTTTTTAATATTATTACTATTAATTTTTTTAATATTATTATTATTATTATTATTATTACTATTAAATTTTTTAATATTATTACTATTAATTTTTTTAATATTATTATTATTATTACTATTAAATTTTTTAATATTATTATTATTATTATTAAAAGTATTTGATTTGACAATAAAATTACTTTTATCAATTTTATAATTAATATTATTAATAAAATTAATATTAATATTATTTTCACTAATTAAAAAATTTTCTTTAATTTTATCATTTAAATTTTCATTTTCAATTTCTTTTAAATTATTAGAATATTTTTCATAAACAATTTTATTTTCATTATTAATTTTATTATTAATTTTAAATGTAAATTCATTTTCATAAGTTTTAAAATCAATTTCGCCCAAATTTTTTTCTAATCGATTATTTAATAAAAAAAATAAATTAATTTCACAATTTAAATTCGAAATTAAAACAAAAGAAGAAATTTCAATAGTTTCAAAAATAAAATTAAATTCATTTTTTTTTAATATCGAATTAATTTTACAATTTTTAATTTTATTAAAATTATTTTGATTTTCATTAAAAATTTTTGAATTAAAATTATTATTAAAATAATCATTAATTGATTTATTTAAATTTAAAATATTTGTATTAATATTTTCAAATAAAAAATCATTTTTAATATTATTTTTTATTAAAGAAAGATTATTATTATTATTTTTATTATTATTATTATTAATATTATTTCCCATTAATAAAAATATTATAAAAATAATAAAAATTTAAATTAAATTCATTTTATTTATTATTTTTTATGGGCGTTTGTGATTCAATTAATAATAATAAAAATAACAAACAAAATAATAATAATAATAATATTAAAAATATTGAAAATGATATTAAAAACAACATTGAAAATAATAATAATAATATTAATAAATTACGTTTAAAATTTAATTTATTTTTAGAAAAAAATCCTTTTTTTAATTACGAAATTCAAACTCAAAAAAATTTAATAAACGAATTTATTTCAAAAAATTTTTTATCGCCTTTTGAATTCATAAAAAATAAAAATTTAATTAATATTAATAATAATAATTATAATAATCTTTTTTTATTATTATTTGAAATTTGTTTTTTAAAATGTGAACCAATTTTAACAAACATTTTCAAAGACGATGAAAAAAATAAAAATATTTTATTTTTTAGCACAACATTAAATTTTTTATGCAAAAACGAAAATATTGAAAGTAAAAATGAAATTGCAAAATCATTTTTTATTTTAGCTCATTCTCAAAAAGAAAAAAAAATAAATAAAGAATATTTAAAAGTTTTAATATTAAATTTTAGTGAAATTTGTTTAGAAATTATTTTTTATTTGATTGTTTTTCCTTGTTTGTTTAATAATAATTTTTTTAATGAAAATGATAATAATAATATTAATATTAATGAAATTATTGATGTTTTAAATAATAATTATTTAATAAATGAAAAATATTCAAAAGTTGAAATTGATGATTTTTGTTTTGAAGAATTGAATAAAATAATAGAAAAAAATATTAATTTAGAAAATATTATTTATAATTGGTTAAATTATGTAATTTTTCCTTTGAATATTAATGAAAATAATAATAATAATAATGAAAATTTTGATTTTAATAATAATAATAATTCTTTAAATAATAATTTTTATTCAAGTTTGAGTGATTTTCAAAAAAATCAAATTCAAATTCGTTTTATTCATATGATTAATTATTATAATTATATTGAAATTGTTTTTGATAATAAAACAAAAGCATTTTTAAATTAAAAAAATATTATAATTAAATATTAATTAAATAAATAATGTAAATAAAAATTTATAATAAAAATTTAATTTTATATTTAATATTTTTTATATTAAAAAAATATAATGAAAATATTAATTAATAAACAAAGAAAAAAATTCTCATTTTTAATTAAAATTTTCTATAAAAAAATAAATTAATCAAAATTTATAAAAATTTTTATTAATCGAACAAATTTTATTAAAAAAACAATGAAAAAAAAAAAATCGAAATTAATATTTTATTATTTATTAATAATATGAAATTTAAATTAAATCAAACATAAAAAAAATATTAAATTAAACATAAAAATAACAAAAAAAAATCAAATTGAAAGATTAATTATAATTATTAACTAAAATAAAATTAACTAAAAAATTAATTATTATTTTTAATAATATTATTTATAATTAATTATTTTTTTTATGATTTGTGAAATATTATTATTATTTTTAATTATATTAAAATGGGTTCTTATTGTTGTATAAATAATAATAATGTTAATATTAATAATAATAATATTAATAATAATAGTTTAGTTACTATTGATTTATCAAAAATGGAACCAAATTTTAAACCAAAATTATTTAAATTACAAAATTCTACTTTTGATAATTATAATAATAGTATTAATATTAATAGTATTAATAATTATAGTTTAAATAATTTTAATAATGAAGATATTAATAATATTAATACACAAAATGAAAAACAAAAAAAAGATAATAATAATTTTAATTTAGATGATAAAGATAATATCGAAACGGATGATAATAATAATAATAATTATTATAATAATTTATATAAAAAAAATAATAATAATTATAAAAAAAGTTATTATAAAAATAATGATAATAATGATAATAATAATGATAATAATGATAATAATGATAATAATGATAATAATAATAATAATAATAATAATAATAATAATAATGATAATATTAATAATAATGATAATAATAATAATAATGATAATAATAATGATAATAATAATAATAATAACGATTTTAATAATGATTTTAATTATAATTTTAATAATAAAAGAAAATTATCAATTAACAACATTAAAAATAAATTAACAAAAACATCATATAATAGAAGAAGTCGAAAAAGTTTTGTCATATCTTTTGACAACATTAAAAAAAATTTAACATTAAATAGAAGATCACAAAAATCAGAAACTTATATTCAACAATATTCATTAAATTCATTAAATTTATCATTAAAACAAATAAAAATTTACAATCAACTTCCTTTAATTTATCAAAAAAAATCCGACGTAAGCAAAATCGTAAATTTAAAAAACAAAAGTCGTTTTTATTCAAACAACAATTTAAACGATTTCGTAACAGAATCATTAGAACAATCATTAGAATATCCAATTAAAATAAAAAATAGCATAAAAAAAAACAAATTTATAAACAACATTAGTAAAAAAAACACAAACAACAACAATAAAATAACAATAATAAACAAACCATTTTCAAATGATCAAATTCTTCAAATAAAAAACATTTTAATTGAAAATGAAATAATAAACAACGAAATGGAAAATCACATAATAAACACAATAATAAATTTAATAATTTACGAAAAAATTGAAGAAAATGTTTTTTTTTACACAGAAGAAAATAAAAACGATGATTTTTATTACATAATTGAAAAAGGAAAAATTGAATTTTGTATTGATGATGATTTGTATGAATTAAATGAAAAAAATGGAATTTCAACACAAACTTTATTAAAACATTCAAAAAATAAATTTTATATTAAAAGTGAAGAAAATGTTTTTTTGTATGTTTTACCTTTAAATAAATATAAAAAAATTTGTATTGATTATGAAAATAAATTAAATGAAGAAAAATTTGAATATTTAAATTCACATTTTTTTTTTCAATCATTTCAAAAAGAAAATTTAATAAACATCGCAAAAAATTCACAAAAAATCAAAATAAAAAACAACGAAATTTTAATAAACGAAGATGAAATAATAAATTTTATTTATTTCATTATTGAAGGAAAAATAATTTGTTATAAAAATAACATAGTAATAAAAACTTACAAACAAAACGAAATTTTCGGCGAAATTTATTTATTCAATCAAATTGAATCTTTTTATGGCTACATTACAAATTCTGATTCAATTTTAATAAAAATAAACATTTTAGATTTAATTGATGTTTTTAAAGAATCAACAATTGAAAATATTTCACATAATATTTTTAAAAACATTTTTAAAGAAAAAAAAAACATTTTTTCAAATTACATTAATGATCAAAACATTGAAAAAATTTTTCATTTATTTCAATTAAAATTTTATTTTTGTGATAAAATTTTAACAAAAAATGAAAAAAAAATTTTCATTCCAATTTCCGGAACAATAATAAAAAATAACAATGAAGATTATAAAAATATTTTAGATTTAATTTCAACAAATAAAAATAAAATTAAAAATGGAGAAATTTTTACTGATGAAATTTTAGAAATTTCAAGTGAAAATAAAAAAAATTATAATAATATTATTTGCGATGAAAGTGTAATTTTAGAATGTAATTTTTATGATTTAATCAACGTTTTTTCAAATAAAATTTTCAATAATAATTTTCCAATTTTAAACATAATCAACATTTTAAAAGAAAATTTTCTATTTAAATATTTAAATTTATTCAAAACATTCGAAATTATTAATCAAATGAAAATAAAATCATTCAAATATGGAAAAACAATAATAAAAAATGGCCCAAATAGTAAAAATTTCTATTTAATTTTAGAAGGAAAAGTCAACATTCAAATAAAAAAAAACAATAAAAAAATTACAATACGAACATTAGAAAAAAATGAAACTTTCGGAGACATTTCAAATAAAAATAATTCATACACTCAAAACGCGGATTTTATTTCAAATTCATATGTGAAATGTTTATTTTTAGAGAAAGAAATTTATGAAAAATTTACAGAAAATTCAATAAATTTTAATTTAATTTCTAATGATTTTAATGATTTTACAATCACTTTAGATGAACTTTATTATTTAAAAGATTTAGGACAAGGTTCTTATGGAAAAGTTTATTTAGTTCATGACAAAAAAAAATTTTACGCGATGAAAACAGCGGAAATTAACGAAATGATTAAAAATAAACGAACTGCGAAATATTATTTAAATGAAAAAAAAATTATGAATTCAATTAATCATAATTTCATTGTGAAATTTTATAATACTTTTAAATCAAATGATTATCTTTTTTTTTTATTAGAATTCATTGATGGAATCAATTTACGCGAATATTTAAACAACAAAAAAAAAGAAAATTTACGAAATTTATACGAAGTTTCTTTTTTCGGCGCGATTTTATTCAATGTTTTAAATTATTTACAGAATAAAAGAATTTTACATCGAGATTTAAAACCGGAAAATTTAATGATTGGAAAAAATGGTTATTTAAAAGTGATTGATTTTGGAATAGCAAAAGATTTAAATAATGATAATAAAAATAAACATTTTTCTATTGTTGGAACGACTCATTATTTAGCACCTGAAATTATTGAAGGAAAAAATTATTCGTTTGGAATTGATTATTGGTCAGTTGGAATTATTTTATATGAAATTTTTTATGGTTTCGTTCCGTTTGGTTTTAATTGTAAAGATCAAATGAAAATTTATCAGGAAATTAAAGAAAAGAAAATTTATTTTCCGGTGAGTGAATTTGAATATGAAAAATATGAAAATTTTAATAAATTAATTAAAATGTTGCTTAATAAAAATCCAAAAGAAAGATTGAATAATTTTAAAAATGTTAAAAATCATGTTTTTTTTAAAGATTTTAATTTTGATGATGTGAATAATTTTAAAGCAAAAAGTGTTTTTAAACCGAATGAAAAAATTAGTATTAATGATTTAAATGAAATTTCTGTTACTTTTAAAAATTTTATTACGAATAATATTTTTTTTAGTAGCACATTTTTAAGTCAAAATAATAATAATAATAATAATAATAATTTATTTGATGATATTTTAAATGTTTTTTAATTTTTTTAACATGAATTTTTTCATGTTTTTTTCTTTTTTATAAATAAATGTAATTTAATTAAAATAATAAATTTAAAATTTAAATTATTAAAAATTTTTGTTATAAAAATCTTTTATTAATTATTAAATAAAAACACATAAAAAAAAATATCTTTTTATTTAAAAAGAAAAAAAAATAATATTTAAATTTTAAATCAAAAAATGTTTGAAAATTTAAATTATTTTCATAAAACATCAAAACAATTTTTTAATAAATTCACTAAAAAATTTAATTCACACATGGAAAAAGAAACATTCAATAAATTTCGACTTTATTTTTTAAATTTAGCAGAAAATGTAAAATATTTAAAATAATAATTTTTTTTTTAGTATTTATCTGAATTTTTCGAAGATCAAAACGAAAAAGAAAATTTTTATAATTTATTACAAATCGCATTTTTTATTTGGAATAAAATTCCAGAAAATAATCAAATTAAAAATAAAATTTTCATATTTTTTTTTGCTGGTGCGTGTTTTGTAAATGTTAAAGTAAAATATTTTATTAATTTTTTATTTTTTAGATTTCATCACCAGAAAAAATAAATTCACTCACAAATTTTTGTTTTTCTAATCAAATCGATTTAAAATTCACAAAATGGGCACAATATTTAATAATAATAAATTCACATTGGAAAATTTATAAAAATAATTCAAGCGAAATTATTAATGAAATTTTTTATAATAAAAATAATAAAAATGAAGATTTTTTATTTAAATTAAATGAAAATGAAAAAACTCAAATTATTAATTACATTAATGATTTTATTATTTTTTCGCTTTGGGAATTTTCAATTTTCGGAAAATATGAAAAAACAGTAATAATTTTCGCTTGTGTTTATTTAATTATTTGTACACCAATTTATAATAATTTCACACCTGATGTTAAAGAACATAATAATAAAGTTATGATGAATATTATTAATAATATTAATTTTTTGGATAAAAATCAAATTGAAAAATGCGCAAATGAAATTGTAAATTTATTAAAAAAAAAAGAAGATGTTAATGAAAATAATGAAAATGAAGATGAAAATGAAGAAGAAGAAGATGAAAATATTTCTATTGATTTTAGTGAAAATTTCTCTATGATTAAAGAAGCATTTACTGAAATTGATGATTGTAGTTTTTATAGTCATTATTCATTTGAAGATAATAATAATAATAATAATAATAATAATAATGATAATTTAATTAATGATGATAATTATAATTTTGAAATTGAAGAAGAAAATGAAAATTTTCTTAATAAAAAAAGAAAAACTATTTAATAATGTAAAAAAAAAAATTGGGTGGGTTTTAATATATTTATTATAAATTTTCTATTAATTTTATTTATATATAATTTTTCTTGAAATATGAAAAATCTAAATTTATTATTTAATGTAAATATTCAAATATAACTTAAAAATTATGTTAAAAAAAGTATTAAATAATTTTATTATTATAATTATTATGTATTGAAAAAATAAAGAAATTTACTTTATTTAATTTTCTTTATTTTTTGTTTTAGATTTGTATAAAATTTTATTTATTATAAATTATTGAAATTTATATAAAATTACTATTTAATATACATTTATGTAAAAATAATTAAATTTAATTATTTTTATTTTATTTTTTAATTTTAATTAAAATATTAATTATTTTATATTTTACATATAATTTGAATAATTAGATTTATAAATAAAAATATTTAAACTCGAATCAATCAATACAAAATAATATTTTTTAAACATATAATTTAAATTATTATTTTCTATAACGATAATTAGATTTTTTATCTCCATATTGTTGTTTTAAAAATAATAATCTTTCTCTTTTTTGTTGTTCTAAAAATCTTTTAAATATGTCTCTATCTTGATCATTTTTATCATCATCGTCATCATCATCATCTTCTTTTATAACATTAACATTAGGAAGAGTTTTTGATACAACACTAACGCTATTATTAGCTCTTGATATTCTTGAAATTCTTGATAATTTAGTAGCTAATCTACTTGTTGATCTTCCTCTCACTGTTTTTTTTTTAATTACTATTTTTACTGGTTCAGGTTTATTTTCTTTTTTTTGAGATTCTATTCCTTGTTGCTTCATTATATTTTTAAATTCATTATATGAATGACATAAAAATAACATTTTAAATGATTTATAACTATTATCTAAAAAATTTTTATAATTATTTACTATTTTATTTTGTTCATCTTCTTCATTATTAATTTTATTATTTTCTTCTTCATTTTCTTCTCTTTCTTCTTCATTTTCTTCTATTTCTTCTTTTTTTTCTTCTTCTTCTTTTTTTTCTTCTTCATTTAGAATTAATTTTTTTTCTTCATTTATTTTACTTTCATTAATTGTATCTAAATTGCTATTATCAATTTCATTTTTATCATCATAAATTGGATGTTCATCATCATATTCTTTAAGAGCATTTATATTTTCAATGACTTTTTTATATGATAATTCAACCATTCTTTGTTTATCTCCTAATTTATTTAAATATATAATTAAATCTTTTTCTTTTTTTTCTAATTCTTTTTTATTTGGTTTTACATAAACGCTTTTCATTGTTTGTATTTTTTTACTATCTTCTTCTTTAGTTAAAATGGTATTTTTTAATTTGGTTAATTTTAATTTTAATTTTTGAATATCTTTTTTTAATTTTTCTTTATTATTATTAACAATTTTTAATCTATTAAGAAAAAAATTATATTTTTTATCTTTATTTAAAATCGTATCGACCATGACATTTAAATCATCAGTTCCAATAATGTCTCTTATTTTTTCAAAGACATCTTCAGTTTTATTGTCGTGTTTTAATAAATTATTCATTTTTTCTCTTAAAAATTGATTATAAATCATTAATAATTCTAATTCATTTCGTTTATTTTCTTCTGTTTTATCATGTGCGTTATTTTTCGCTTCGAGTTGAATTTGTTTTTGTTTTTCTTTTTGTTCATCGATTGCTTCTAAATAGCCATATTTTTGTTTTATTATTGTTGTATAATATTCGATTTGTAAATCTTGTTCGTTTTTTTCTGTTTCGTTTTTTTTGTTTTGTTCTTTTATTTTGAAATTTATTTGATTTTTTTCTTCGCGAATGTCATTTTCATTTAGTTTATTTCTTTCATAGTCTTTATTTAATTTTTTATCTTTGTCATCTAATTTATAAATTTGATTTTGAATTAATAAAATGTCTTTTAATAATTTTTCTTTTTGTGTTAATAATGTTTTTTTTTGAAATAATTGTTCTTCTTTATTTGTTGATTTTATATCTATTGTTTCTTTTAAAATATTTGCATCTTCTTTTTGTTTTTTACTCATTTGTTTTGTTTTTTTATCTACATTTTCTAAAGCTTTTATTTTTTTTTCTAAAATTTCGGTTTGGTTTATTTTTATTTTTGATTCTCTTGTGATTTTATCATATTCTGATTTGTAATTAATTAATATTTTAGTTAGGTCATTGATTTGACCTTGAATTAATTGATTTACTGAATCTGTATTGCTTGCTAAAAGATATGCTTTTTTTTTTGATACTAAATAACGAGATTTTGTGTTTTTATTTCGTTCGTTGTATTTAAAATTTTCTTCTCTTATTGTATTATTTTTTGAATCATCCATTTTAAATTATTTTTTTTTTGTATTTTTTTTTATTTATTATAATTATTTTTAATATTGTTTTTTTTTTATAATTAAAGATTTAATTATTATTATTATTTTTTTTTAATTAAAGTTGTTAATATTTTAATATGAAAAAAATACATTTTATTTTAATTTTATTGTATTTAGTAATTAATATTAGATGTTTTGATTTTAATTTCGAAAATTTAAAAAATTTAGGATTAGATAAATTAAAAAACA
>JAEEGK010030050.1_pt1 | contig 10796 bp, 7 predicted proteins | sample 8958771 | NCBI WGS metagenome assembly JAEEGK01 (sample SAMN16246547, study PRJNA631951) | gut metagenome | biome: gut microbiome; feature: rumen; material: SC-attached | host: Bos | place: Iran: Karaj | collected 2018-10 | reverse complement strand
GCTCGAGCATGGTCACCAACAACTCCACGACGCTTCGTGGAGTGTAGAATTGGCCACCCTTCTTGCCTTCGGCCAAAGCAAACTCGCCAAGGAAATACTCGAACACATGGCCCAACAGGTCGGCACTGTGCGTGCTGGTGTTCTCCAACGTGGAATTTCCAATAAGGTCTATCAGCTCACCCAGCGACGTGGGGTCGAGGTTGGGACGAGAAAAGACTTTGGGCAACACACCTTTCAGCGATCGGTTCTCGCGCTCGATGGCATCCATAGCGTCGTCGATAAGCTTGCCTATCTGCGGATTCTTGGCGTTGGCCACTAGGTGGCTCCAGCGGGCACTCTCCGGCACATAGAACACGTTCTCGGCCAGATATTCCTCACGGTCCTCGGGGTCGGCGCCGTCGGCCTGCTGTTTCACCAGTTCGGCATACAGCCGTTCAAACGACACTGAAATATATCGCAGGAATATCAGTCCCAGCACCACATGCTTATACTCCGCCGCGTCGATATTCTTGCGCAACTTGTCCGCTGCCTTCCACAAACGCTTCTCAAGTGGTTCCTCTATGATTTCTTTCTTTTTAGCCATATCTACAGTTTCATTTGTTTAAACACCTCCCATATCACTATCGAGGCGGCACAGCTTACGTTCAGCGAGTGTTTCGTGCCGTACTGTGGTATCTCCAACGACCCGTCGCACAGCGACATGACCTCCTCCTGCACTCCCTCTATCTCGTTGCCCAGCACCAGAGCCACAGGTTTGTCTGTTGCAACAGTGTCGGTACCAAGCTTCAAGCTATCGTGTGCCAATTCAACCGCATATATACGGTACCCCTTTCCTTTAAGGGCTTTGACACATTCTGTGGTATCCTCGTGGTAGGACCAATCCACCGTCTCCTCTGCTCCTAGTGCGGTCTTGTGTATCTCGCGGTGTGGCGGTGTGGCGGTTATGCCGCAAAGGGATATATGCTCAACGCGGAAGGCGTCAGAAGTACGAAAAACGGAGCCTATATTATTCAGACTCCGAACATTGTCCAGCACCACCGTCAACGGCAACTTCTCGCTCTCGCGAAACTCCTCCACCGTCATCCGGTGCATCTCCTCGGTCGTCAACTTGTGTGCCATCCTATCAGATACTGAACACTAAACACTGAACACTAAACACTAAACACTAAACACATCATCCCACGCTTCCTTCCAGACTGATCGACAGTAGTTTCTGCGCCTCGACGGCGAACTCCATCGGCAGCTTCTTCAGCACGTCCTTGGCGTAGCCGTTGACGATGAGACCCACGGCGCTCTCGGGGCTGATGCCGCGCTGCTGGCAATAGAAGAGCTGATCCTCAGAAATCTTGGATGTCGTGGCCTCGTGCTCCAGTATGGCCGTGTGATTGTCGGCCTTGATATAGGGCCACGTGTGCGCGCCGCATTGGTCGCCCAGTAGCAACGAGTCGCACTGCGAGAAGTTGCGCGCTCCGGTGGCTCCACGTCCTATCTGCACCAGTCCACGGTAGCTGTTGTGGCTCTTGCCCGCCGAGATGCCCTTGCTCATGATGGTCGAGTGGGTGTTCTTGCCCACATGAATCATCTTGGTTCCGGTATCGGCCTGCTGGTAGTTGTTGGTGACGGCCACGCTGTAGAACTCCGCCGTCGAGTCGTCGCCCTGCAGGATGCAGCTGGGATACTTCCAAGTCACCGCCGAGCCCGTCTCCACTTGTGTCCACGAGAGCTTCGAGTGCGAACCCTTGCAGATGCCGCGTTTGGTGACGAAATTGTAGATGCCGCCCTTGCCATCCTTGTCGCCCGGGTACCAGTTCTGCACCGTGCTGTACTTCACTTCGGCGTCCTTCATCACCACAATCTCCACGATGGCAGCATGCAGCTGGTTCTCGTCGCGCTGCGGAGCAGTGCAGCCTTCCATATAGGAGACGTAGGCCCCTTCGTCGGCCACAATGAGCGTGCGCTCAAACTGGCCGGTGCCTTTGGCGTTGATGCGGAAATAGCTGCTCAGCTCCATCGGGCAGCGCACCCCTTTGGGGATGTAGCAGAACGAGCCGTCGCTGAAGACGGCACTGTTGAGGGCTGCGAAAAAGTTGTCGGCACTCGGCACCACCGAGCCCAGATACCTGCGCACCAGGTCGGGGTGTTTCTGCACCGCCTCGCTGATGGGCATGAAGATGATGCCCTTCTCCTCGAGGGCTTTCTGGCTGGTGGTCTTCACGCTCACGGAGTCCATGATGGCGTCGTAGGCCACGCCGGCCAGCGCCTCTCTTTCCCGCAGCGGGATACCCAGCTTGTCGAAGGTAGCCAGCAGCTCGGGGTCCACCTCGTCCATGCTCTTCTTCTCCTGCTTGGGGGCAGCGAAGTAGATGATGTCCTGATAGTTGGGGGACTCGTATTCGAGATGGGCCCAGTCGGGCTCCTTCATCCGCTGCCAGCGGCGGAAGGCCTCCAGGCGGAACTCCAGCAGCCATTCCGGCTCACCCTTCTTCTGCGAGATGAGGCGCACCACCTCCTCGTCCAGACCCTTGCGGATGGTCTCCGTGGCGATATCGGTGGTGAAACCGAACTCATACTCCTTGTTTGTAACCTCTTGGATGATATCTTTTTCGGAACTTTCCATTGCTTTACATATACAATAATTGCAATGCAAAAATACGAAAAAAAACCGATATGAAGTATGAATTATGATTTATGAGAGAAAAGCCAATCAATCGGGCTTCGATGAATCATCACATCGTTTCATGATATATTTGCAGTCCCAATCGTACATGAAGTGTCCTGGTACCAGCACCAGTGTGTCGCTCGTGACTTTCTCTACAATAAATAGTCCGCCGATGCATCCCTGATTTATTTCCAGTATCAGCTTGCCGGATTCTTTTTTTAGGGTGTATCTGTGCCATTGTGCCAGGCAGTCCTTCCTGTAGTCGGAAGTCAACACCTTATTGTCGGTGAACTTCATACAGATATATCCTTCGGGAATGTCTTCCCGCCCTGCGATGGTGCTTTCGTACGACTGTGCCGTATTGGTCCATTGGCCGACGAGGAGGTCGGCATCGTCCTTGCCGCAGCTGGTCAGCAGCATTGCGCCCAAAGCGAGGGCGGCGAGGAATTTGATGTTATTGTGTTTCATTTTGATTATTTTTATGGGTTAATAATTTTGGTTATGGTTATTTAGACTTCAGCCAGCGCTGCAATGTCTTACATTCTTGTAGGAACATATCTCGGCTCACCACAGCGTGTTTATACTTTCTATAGAGTTGTTGCAGGGCGGTGTTGACGGAGGTTGCCTTCATGAGGGACAAGCGATAAGGGGCAGCATGGTAGATGGCAATGGATTCGTCCTGCGACTCGACGCTGTGGATATCAGAAATAGGCAACTTTTTCTCTGCACGCTCCATCATCGTCTTGTAGTAGGCAATTTGCTCCTCGTAGCCTCGTCCGCGGCTTTTGAGAAACTGCAGTTTGATGTATTCGTTCAGGCTTTCACCCAAGGCGTAGTCGCGGTACTCGAAGAAGATGCCGTCGCCCCACCATTGGTGCGCCACCTCATGCGGAATCCACGAGAAGTCGGGAATCATCGTATAGACATCATAGAAATAATGTCCAAAGATAATCATATCGCGCAGCCCCTGGCACATTACAAACTGCGGGTCGCCAATCTCCACGATGTTCATCGGCTTTGAAGACAAGGAATCGCCGAAAAAGGAGCAGTAGAAATTGTAGGAATCCACGAACTCGCGGTAATAGGCGTCGGGATACTGTGTGGTATCGCTCGCAAGGCGATAGAAATGGAAGGGACGGATGGGCGAATCGATTACCTTGCAAGCGTACTTGTCTTTCGGCAGCAGAACGAGATGGATGTCGAACGAGGGAAGCCATTCTGTGCCGCCAAGGATGTAATAGTCGTCTGCCTTGATGTGTACCTGCGCCGTCAGCAGCTCGCCATTGCGGTGTGGGTACCAGTTGCCCTCGCGTCGCAAAACAATGGCACCGTCGGACGTGCGGTAGTCGGCAAGCAGCAAGGAATAGGCGGTATCGACCTTGATGGGTTGTCCCGTATAGGTTTCGTAGGGGATGAGATAAAAACCCGACACCCGCAGCGTGTCGCCCTCGATGTGGAGATTGAGGCTGTATTGTCTGTAATCGACAAGCGAAGGGTGAAAATAGAAGTCGGGCATATCCATGTGTGGAAGATAATCCTCAATGGGTTCCAAATCCATATTTCTTCGCCGTTCGTTCAGGTGCGCTATATCCTTAATAAGGTACATCCCTGTCAGACCATCACGGGTAAGCCCCTGAGTTCCGTATAGTTGAGATTCGTTCTGATGGTCAAGGTCACGGTCGGTCATATAAGCAATCCACGAACGAATGAAGTCGCTACTGTCGGCGGCAACCTGTGCCTGCTCCAGAAACCAATGCAGATAATCTGGCGGCGAGTGCTGCGCTATCAGTGCGGCATAGTCGCAGCATTTATAGCCCGACCTGGACAGCGTGGGGAAACCGCGTTCGCCAATCAGTTGTTCCAGTGCAATAAGATTGGCTGAATCGACCTTGTGGATGATGCGCCACGCCGAGGCTTGGTCCATGTCGCTTTTAAGCAGATGACGTGCCTCCTGGTCGGCTTGGAACATCGCCTCTATGCGTGAGTAGAACACAGTGTCATAGATGCTCTCCAGCCTGTCGCGTTCGATTAGATAGCCGAGCCATTCAGGGTCATAGTCGCTGCTGTCGGCGGCGGCTTTAGCCTGTTCCAGATACCAATGGAGAAACTCTAGTGGCTGGTACAAAGCTATCGCTGAGGCATATTTGACGCAATAGTAGCCTACCTTGCTGCATGTTGGGAAACCCCGTTCGGCAATCAGCTGCTTCAACTCACTCAGATTAGCAGAATCAACCATACGAATGGCATTCCGCACCGAATCTTGGTTGTTGTTCTGCATCTGCCGTGCTGCATTATTGGCTCTGTTCATCGCCAGCAGGCGGTTCTGATAGACGGTGTCCTGATAGCCGCGGGGCGCAACGATGGCCACAATGTCGTTCCAGTAATCGAGTGTGTCGGCCTGCTGACTTCTTGCCCAGTCGTCCAGGTAGCGCATATCGCAGCACTTGTTTCGTGCCAAGCGGAACATTAAAGTCTTTTCCGCCTCGCGGTCGGGTACAAAGTCGTGCGACAAGGCATAGTAATAGTAGAGGGCTTCAAAATCACTTATCCCATACAGGGAATCCATCGTATGGAAAGCCTTATGTGCCCTAGTATAGTCCTGCCCTTTAAGCAAGCGGTAGGCGGTTGCCGACAACTCCTTATATGTAGGGGTCTGTGCCGAGGTAGTGACTGCAAAAAACAGGAGCACCGAGCTTATAATCAAGGCTTTCTTCATTGTTGTTTATCTTTTTGGTTAGACATTGTTATCATTTTCTGCAGTTCCTCGGCGGTGAAGCTGCGGAAGAGGTACTTGTAGCCGATTTCCAGAGGGATGTCGGGCAGTACTCCGTGGGGACCGGTGGTGTCAATGTGGCGGAACTGCTTGTCGGAGCAGTAGAATGTCAGGCCGGAGTTGGGCAGGATGATAGGGTTGTGCCTGGTAAAGGTGGTGGTGAGGCCCCCCGTCTCTTCCCCTATCACCGGCCCCAGCCGGTACTGCTTGGCCAGGTTGGCAAGAAGGATGGCAGCGGAGTAGGTGAACTGCGACTGGATGAAGTACAGCTTGCCGCCGTACAAGGGGTGCTTGGGGGTGAATGACATTTTTACACGCTTCTCTTCCGGATTCGCGACGGTACCCATCTCGGTGTCCGTCATGTCCATGGCCGCCACGGTGTCGGGAAGGCCGTCGAGATGGCAAAGGAAGCGCTTGCAGAAAGCGTCGTTGCCTCCGCCGTTGTGCGAGATGTCCACAAACAGATGGTTGATGCCATAGTGGTTGACAGAGTCGATGCAGGCCGCCACAACGGAATCGAACTGCGGGAACTTATCGTTGGGGCCGCAAGTGTTGAATTCAAACAATGCAACGCCCTGTTCGGGAAAGATGCTGAAATGCCAGGGGCAATCGCGAACTCCTTCCCCTCCAATTTCTCCCACATCACCAACTTGAACAAGCCAAGTGTAGAGGGCCCTTCTGTCCAACAAGACGGTGTTTTCGCCGTCGGTAGTTCGATAGAGAAACTCCATCTGTGAGCTGTATCCGTTAAAAGCTTGATAGAACCAGTAGAGTGAACGTAAAATGACATTGTTGATATGAGCCTCGCTTTCATGGCTAACATAAGGCATGATGGAATCGATGATTTCTGCCGAGGGGTGTTCATTGATGGCGAGAATTTCACAGCCCTGCAAGCTGTCGGGCATCGCTTCGTAAGCACTGAAAAATAATTTATTGTTACGGTATTGTACGATGCTTTTGGGTGGGAAAGCTATCATCCCCGCAGGCATCGGTGGTATTGTCGGCCAGCCAACATGCGTATGTCCGTCGAAGTGTTGGTTCCATCGGGCGATGATGCGCCAAAAGTCGAACTGAGTCATCGGATGGTCGAGCTGTGCCAGAGTCTGTTGCTTCAGCTCGCTGTAGCTCTCTTCGCCGAGCGACCACGTCGGGTTCGGGTGGATGTGCTCGTACTGTTCCATCATATAATTGAAGTCCTCCCGCATCTGCGCCTGAGTGAGCGTGTCCTGCGACGAAGCGATGTTCATCGATAACACGAGGAATAGCAATGTGCTTGTTTTCTTCATGTAGTTGTTTCTTTTCGTATTTATTTAATTGGCGGCAGACATGCTGCGCGGCGGCGCTCGTTGAGGGTCTTCGGTTTGGCAGTACGGATATGCTTGTCCGTTGTCGGCCGAGCCGACGGCACACCAGCGGCAAGGGGTGGCTCCACTGACGGTCGCCGACCTTCGGTTCCGAACCAGTCTTTGCCGTGGAGTCGGTAGTAGATGCGGTCGTAGAGCGAGGCGTAATCCTCGGCGTGGAGGTTGCCACGCTCCACTTCGCGCCAAAGAAGGGCAAAGAACTCTTCATAGTCGCCTTTAGTCAGTTCGTCGGTCATCTTCTGCAATAAGGGATAGGCATGGTTCCAAGCATCGAGTTCGTAGCGGTGGTAGTTTTTGCCGCTGCAAAGCAGGGCCTCGAAGTCGGCGCGGCTGGCGAGTGCGGCGGTGAGCTCGGCGTCGTCCTCGTGGTTGAGGTAGCGCAGGTACTCGTCGCGCAGGTTGGCGTAGTCGGCCAGCAGGGGTGCAGTGAGCGTGTCGGGCAGCGAGTTGAGCCAAGCGTCCGGCTCGTAGCCGCAGAGCACCATGCGCTCCAGCACCTCATAATGGCTGATGTAGCAGTATTGGTTCCCTACGCACTCGCTGTGCAGAAGGCATTCTAGGTAGTGCTTCAGGTCGCACACAAATGGATAGTGGTTCGAGAACCGTGAGCAGAAGATGGGAATTGCTGCGCAGTAATCGCCTGCAGCCGTGTATGCCACGGCATCCGTCACACCCTCCTGTTTATCTATAGGCTGAAGCGAGAACTGGTCGCCGAGGTAATAGTATCGCACATAATCGTCCCCCATCTCTGTCAGTGGATTGTCGCTGTCCAGCTGTCCCTCTTCGGTCGAGGATTTCAGATAGCCCTCGATATAGTCCTCCAGCGGTGGCATAAGCATTTGGCTGCGACGCAGGTTGACACTCTTGATGTCGGCGACGGGGCATTGCCACACTGTGCGGTTGTTCTCGCCTGAGGAGGTGAACTGCGTGCCGTAAAGCTGTGGCAGACCGCGCCCTGTGCGCAGACGGTCTTCAAGATAGGCCAGATTTGACGGGTCGGCATTGGTGTCCGCCACCGCTCGACGCATCTGCTTGACGTAGCCGTACTGGAACCAAGGGTGCGCATGCTGTGCGATGATCCAGGCTGCGTGTGCACCGTAGGAACAGACCCGGTCCCATGAGGGGAACCCCAGAGTGTCCATCAGCCATATCAGCCTGGCGAGGTTCGCGGAATCCACTTCGTGCATACGTCTCGAAAGCGAGTCCTCGACGGCCTGCGTATGAGTGTGGCCGGGGTCGTTGAAGGCATGCCGCACCGCTTGGTCTTCCTGTTCCATCTGGTACAATGTCTCCGCATAGCTGTAGTCCTTCTTGCCGTGGATGGCCTGCTGGATGGAGTCCAGTTCCGGCCACCAGTCGCAGTCCTTCAAAAACTTGTATTGGTCTGTGTGGTAGAACACAAGCGGGTTCCACCCCTTCCACCTGACCACGCGGAAGGCCAGACGCTTGAATGTCGCCGTGTCGCCGCACTGCAGGGCGGCCTCCATGTAGTTCATCTCTTGCTGGCGGACAGGAATATATCCCCCGAACAGGGAATCCATTCGCGCATAGAGTTCCATCTTCTCGTAGGGCGAAATGTCGGTACGGAACTGCTTGCAGATGTCCAAATAAGCCTTCCACTGTTCCGACTGGGCATTTGCGACAAGAGCAAACATCGCCGCGCATAGCATCAAGGTCTTCTTCATTGACTTATTGTGCTTATTGTTTGACTGCGGACAGTTCTATATACATTATTTTCATAGAATTTAGCGTAGGAATTGTCTACTTTTTCCTACGTTTTAAGGCATAGCTTTCGGTATATTCATAATTGTTGAGATTTTCAATGACCCGCTCATGAAGCTCAATGACAAGATCTTGGTCGTTAAGTTCCTTGATTTCATACTCCCACGTCACATGTCCAAGGCTATCAGGCCCACGTTCAAGGTACAATATATTATCGTTGATACTCCAGCGAAGTGTCAAATATTGGTCGGGAAACTCATTGCCATAAATGGCTTGGTACTTCTCGTTCAAGTGCCAACGCATGATTCCGTCAACAAAGAATTCTGCCGCATCAAATCCTATATAACTCGTATCGGAGACATTGTACATCCCTTCATTACGGATCCATGATGTGTCTTCGTAGTAATCCACATATGAAAAATGATATGTCTGCACATCCCAAGTGCCGATAATGAGTTTTGAATGGTCTTTGTTGTCTTTGCCGCAGCTGATCAGCAGCATCGCGCCCAAAGCGAGGACGGCGAGGGATTTGATGATGTGGTGTTGCATATTGGAGGTGTTTTTGATGATTGAAAATTATCGTGAGAAGATGTCCGATGGCTTCAGCAGGCGGACAGTGTGGCTTTTGCCGCTGGCGGTGGTTAATGTCAAAAGATAGGTGGCTTGCGAGTGGGCGGTGAGGTCGAGGGTGTAGCGTGCCGGGCCGTTGTTGTCGTCAGGGACACCCTGCAGGCGCACCTGCTCGCGGCGGCCTGTGAGGTCGGTGAGCCAGGCGGTCTCGGTCAATGTCTCCCTGCTCTCGATGGTGACGCGCTGCCGGAAGGGATTGGGATAAATTGAAAATTGAGAATTGAGAATTGAAAATTCGGAAATGCCAACGGTGGTGGTGTCAATGGGCGCGACATAGATATATGGTGTCATGAATGAGGTGTCGACATATTTGGCAATATACGCCACGCTGTTGCCTGTGGGGGAAAGTGGGGTGCCCGCCAGCGAGAGGTCGAACCGCGAGCCTCCCATGATGTACAGGTTGCTGTCGTGCAACGACAGGCAACCTGAGAGGAGGACGCTGGTCGCATCGATGCCGTAGTCGATGAAGTCGATGTAGTTGCCGTCATAGTCGCAGATATAGAGACCTGCACCGAAGTGGTAGGGAGCAATCGAAATCGTGCTGTCGCCGGTCTGTATGTTCTCCTTGTATCCGACGTGTGTTATGATTCTGTTCTTTTGTGCAATGGATTGTAGTATTGAATGATTCGTCAGGAGTGTCGTCTGCGACGAGGAGGGGATGTATCCGTATGATTGCAATGCACCCGTTTGATTGTCAATCCTCACGAACCAGACACAATTATCTTGAATATCCAAAGTGTCCTGGCCATGAAACACAGGGTAGCCATAGTCCTGCGGAATGCGGCCTATCGACCCCAGAATTATTATAGAGTTGGACTCGGGTTCAACAATGCATTGGCAAAACAGGTTGATGGTCATCGACAGGCCCGGTTCGCTACTGCCAATGGTCAGTTGCGTTACGCTTAAAGGCATCAACTCATCATCAAACTTTATCACCATCCCTTCTGTGAAATTGTCGAGATTGACCGCCAGGGTTGTGTCGCCGGACAACGGCAGCCTTCCAATGTCAGAACTGATGTTGCAAAGGAGTAAAACATGGTTGTCGTTATCGGTAGTAAGTTCACGAGCATCATAATCCCAATAGCTCCAACTACTGTTGGATTCATCGAATATGTACCGGCAAGCCAACATATCGTTGAAATGAGGAGAGAACTTGAACAATCTGTAATTGTAGGGGCTTGGATGAGAGTGAGGCACATCGAAAAAACGCTGACGACCGTTCACCATAACGACAACCTCACCTATCAACCCGTTTTCCAGATTATAGCACTGCGATTGGTATGCGCAAGTATCGCAATGGAGCCACAACACGTCGGTGGCGAGGTGGCCGAAATAGATGTTGCCCTGGTTGTCCACATGGAAAACTCCCGGCTTGAACTGCTGGTTGTAGATATATACCGAATCGAAACCATTGGTAGTCATTCTGTCAAGCGTGATCAGCTTGCCCTTGCTGTCCTTATATGCCATGTGGAGAATGTAATTCTCGATAAGGTTGCCGTCAAGGTCAAAGGTAGAAATCGCCGTCAACATGCCCGTGAAAGCGAGACTGTCCCTATACAAAAGATAATCTACATTGTCTTTCGTAATCAACGTGTCGTAGAAATACAGGTATTCATCACCCTCTTTGGGTAAGGAGAAGCAGGCATTC
>JAEEGK010030047.1_pt1 | contig 10797 bp, 19 predicted proteins | sample 8958771 | NCBI WGS metagenome assembly JAEEGK01 (sample SAMN16246547, study PRJNA631951) | gut metagenome | biome: gut microbiome; feature: rumen; material: SC-attached | host: Bos | place: Iran: Karaj | collected 2018-10 | reverse complement strand
CGACCCAAGGCCAGGCCATGAGCATATCTGGACGGCCGGTGATGGTTTCGATGGCATCTCAGTTACCGAGACCGACATCATCCGCATCAGTGACCAAATCGAGTGCATTATCCCTGATGGGTTTAAAGACTAAAAGGAGGTGAACAATGAAAAAGATAATGTTCAATGACCGCTACGGCTTGACACAGGCCGTGCTTGATGGTCGCAAGACCATGACAAGAAGAATCGTCCCGGATTGAACGCCTCTCGGAAACTGGGAAGAGACCGTCAAGAAGTCCCGCTATAAAGTCGGAGAAGTCGTCGCCGTGGCGGAGAGTTATGAGGCAATTCGCAACGAAAGATACAAGGACTACTGTAACGACATTTATAACCCTTTCGGTGCAAAAGGTCCTGACCTTGAAAGCGAACCCGGCTGGACTAATAAAATGTTTGTCCGTGCTGACCTCATGCCCCACCGCATCCGCATCACCAATATCAAGGTTGAGCGGCTGCAAGACATTTCCCATGAGGATTGCTTGAAAGAAGGCATCTATAACTGGCCGAATGGAGACACTTGGACATACGGTAATAGTTGGTATGCCTTCGCTACGCCACAAGAGGCTTTTGCTGAGATGATAGATAAGGTACACTGCAAGGGAACGTGGAATATCAATCCCTATGTGTTTGTGTACGAGTTTGAACTGCTGAAAGGAGGTGAGTAATGAAATCTACAGTAATGCGCCGCAAGTGCAAAAAATGCGGCTACTACAAAGAACATAACGCGTATGGACCAGGCATTGGCTGGTGCTACTGGCTCGGCCGAAAAAGGCCTGGCCGCAGCGAGGAGTGTGAAGACGGTTACAAAGAAAGAGAACAAGAGTATTGCGTGGTCGCCACTACTAACGGAGTGAGGAAAGCCATAACTGGCCCCATGACCAAAGAACGTGCAGAGGCGTGGTGCGAGATGGAGAACGAAAAGCCTGCATACCGTCGTGAGAACAAATATCCGAAGGTGGCCAAGTATCCATATAAGAGCTATCACAGATGAAATCGCCTATCACATATTACGGCGGCAAACAGAAACTGGCATCGGCTATTATTGAAATGATACCCGAGCACAAGGTTTACTGCGAGCCGTTCTTTGGTGGAGGTGCGGTATTCTTCGCCAAAAGGCCTTCGTTCCTGGAGTGCATCAACGACATCAACGATGTGCTGATGACGTTCTATAAGGTCTGCATGTGTGAAGAGTCGTTTCTAAAACTCCAGCAGCTCGTAGTCACGACGCTTCACAGCGAAAGTGAGTGGCTTCGTGCGAAGCACATTTACCATCACCCTGAAGGGCATGATGATATTGAAATCGCCTGGGCGGTATGGTTGACTACAAACATGTCCTTTTCCGGCTCTCCTAATGGAGGCTGGAAATGGGACAATGGTACTGCTGGTGCTCATTCAGGAAACACCTTGAATAACTATCGCAACGATTTCACAATTAAACTGTTTGAACGCTTGCGCTTCACGCAAATCTCTTGCCGCGACGCATTAGCAGTGATTAAACAGCGTGACTCCGGCCAGACTTTCTACTATCTCGACCCGCCTTATCCCGACTGTTGCCAGCAACATTACAAGGGATATGACACGAAAGACTTTCAAGAACTTCTTGAACTCTTAGAAACCATTGAGGGCAAATTCCTGCTCAGCAACTATATGTCGCCGATGTTGGATAGGTTTATCAAGGCCAACAAGTGGAATTACAAGATTTTCGATCTGCCTCTCCAGGTTGCTAATTTCAATAATAGTCGAGGCAATCGACGCAAACAGGAGGTTCTTGTCTATAACTACAAAATTCAACCAACTCTTTTCGATGAACAATGAAACGGTTATACATAGCGACACCGATCAACTCGCTCAAAGGCGACGACCTCGCCGAGAAGAAGCGAAAGGCGCAGAGGCGCATCAAGATACTCAAGACCGTCCTCGCCGATGAGGAGGCCTTCAAGGACTATGAGTTGTTCAGCACCTTCGACCTTCCCCATGACGACGAGACCACCGAGGCCCGCGCCCTGGGTGACTGTGTGACGTCGGTGCTCAACTGTGACGCCATCTACATGGACCACGGTTGGCAGAGTTCCAAGGGCTGCAACCTTGAGTACCGTGCGGCGAAGATCTACGGCAAGACCATCTTTGAGCACGACAAACTATGAGCTGCCCTCTTAAACGCCTGATGGAGTTGGCCGCGCATTTCAGCGAGACAGACCGAATGCCAAAGAACATGATACTTCGTCTTCCTTACACGGAGCAAAACAATCTCGATATCCAGCAATATGATGCTGACTTTGATAAGCAAAAATTATATACAGTTAAAGTTGATTATACAAAAAACATTATGAACCTACCAAAGAAAGAAGAGCTCAACGCCCTGCGCGACGAGTGCTACATGATAGCATGTGAGCACGGCTTCCATGACGAGCAGCTATCAGAACGACATTTCCTGTGTTTAGTTATCAGTGAACTGATGGAGGCCGTAGAGGCCGACCGCAGAGACAAACCCAGGGCAAAAGTTGACTACCTCGAGTTGCAAATGGAAAACGCGATCGATGACGATGACTTCACCCACAACTTTGAGTGCTTCATCAAGGACACCGTGGAGGACGAATTGGCCGACGCTGCCATCCGCATCCTTGACCTTGCCGGCTTGCAGAACTGCGATATCGGTGAAGCGGTCACAGTCAGACTGAAGTCTGCAGATGACTACATCCTTCTGCGTGCTTATTTCAAGGCCAGCACATTCACCGAGGCGGTATATACTATTGTTGAAAATCTATTCTTCGACGGCTATGAACTCGCATTGCTCAACGTGTTCAATCTGGCCTACGTCATGGATTTCGACCTGATGGAGCACATCCGCCTCAAGATGCAGTACAACCGAACCCGTGAACGACTCCACGGGAAGAAATATTAACCATAAATATCAATCAGAATGAAAAGAAGAAGATTTTTATCATTTTTGTTGCCGTTCTTGGCTTTGAACAACAATGGCAAGGTGGATCGCCAGGTTCACTCTTCCAAGGCGCGTTTCAACCAGTATTACCGTTTCCATGACAGGGACCGCGACCGCCAGTTGAGCCTGTTCCATGTGCATGGCGAGCCGGTGATGGCCTACTCCCGCAAGGACGCCATCAAGCGATGGGTGCATGTTGACTTGAAAAACAGAAGAAGGAGGGCACGCCGATGAAAGTGCTGCTTACAATTCCCGAGAAAAGCGTGTCTCTCGCCACTGCGATCCTGGCTCAGCAATTTGAGGATGACGAGATGGAGATTATCACCAATAAACTCAAAGAGAATGGCGACAATCCGATTAGTGTTGACTTGACGGACATTGTGACCAAGTCAGCTCTCGGCAAAGAGGAGACCGCACAGGTGGGCCTCGCAATCGCCATCCTTGCCATAAGCAGTTTGGACATCGATGAATGACGGCGAGGAACTCCAGGGGCAGGTATACGACATGGCGGGCGAAATGTATGAGGACCAGTTCGCCCTCATCGTCATCGGAGAGACCGAGCCGTGCGACGAGACCAGCGTAGAGGTACATGCAGCGGGCACGGCCATCTTGCCGGACTGCTGCACCCCGGACATGCTGACAACGGCCATCGTCGAGCTGATGAGGAAAGAACCTGTCGTGGCCGATATCCTCAGAAGTGCGGTGAGACGCTATGACGAAATCCAAATGCCACCAAGAATTTGCCTGAACTGACATGGACGTCAACGAGCTGCTCAACCAGAACGAGTTGCACATGGACCAGGTGCTCAGTGCAAAACTTGACGAACTTGGCCTCGCCCCTGACGTGCTGCGCATACTGAAGGGGCGGGGCATCACCACGCTTAGAGACCTCTGTTCCCGGTCACGCGACGACCTGCTGGCCATCCGTTTCCTCGGGGAGTCCAATGTGGACACGATAGAGCGACTGTTGAACACTTTTGACCTAAAACTAAAATAAGACACCGACTATGTTATTTTTTGAAGTAAGAGTAAAATATGACAAGATGATGGAAAACGGCGTGATCAAGCGCGTCACCGAAGCCTACGCCGTTGATGCCATGTCATTCACCGAGGCCGAGGCCCGCATCACCGACCAGATGCGCCCCTATATCCAGGGCAACTTCGAGGTGGTGGCCGAGAAACGCGCCAAATACAACGAAATCAAGTTCGACGATGGCGACATTTTCTTCCTTGTGAAGTTCAACCTCATCACCACCAATGATGCGGGACAGGAAAAGCGTGCGCCGTTGCATGTCATGTTCCGTGAGAATGACTTCGACGAGGCGAAGAAAGCCGCCAAGACCTACATGAATGAGTCGATGGTGGACTACGAGATAGAGTTCATCAAGGAGACGAAGATCATGGACGTGTTCATGCGCGACCCGGTCGACGATTGACGCCAAAAACCTCAACAGCACTATGGCGAACAATATCGAAAAGCAGGTCTGGGTGAAAAACTTTTCCCTGGACCTGCATAACAACGGCAGTAAGGGCCGCTACATCATGCTCACGGGGCACAAGAAAAACGGGCGCCACCGCGTCGGCATCCCCTTGGAACTCGTGAAGGAGATAGCGGAACAGATGCTATTGCTGTCAAGCGAGTAAAACCATCACCATTATGAATACAATCAGACCGCCTTAAAGGGCACAATCCGCATTCAGCAACATTAAATCCAATCATCCATGATTAAGTTGAACAAGTTGATCAAAGGGCTACTCGATGTCAAGAAGGAACGTGGCGAGGTGGCGGAGAACACGTCTCCAAGGGCGATGTCCATCAGGGTCAGTGCCAGCTGGAGGAAGTTCGACGCCTGCCCGGTGTCGCGCCCTCCGCTCCACCTGACGCACGACTTCGTGGAGGAGCAGCACAAGGATGACGCCTGCAAGACCTACACGCCCGAGTTCTCGGAGCGGGAGGAGCTTGCCGCCGACATCATCATCAACGCCGCGCTCGCCCTGCGCCAGCAGGGGTGCAAGAACATCGAGCAGGTCATCAAGGACCGCATCGCCTGGAGATTGGCGCACAAGGATTGAATGTCAGGTCTTACCGACTACGGACTGGGGCGAAACGACAACAGCACTACAGCGTTCCCGTGGTCGGTCTTTTAGGGGCATCGCCCGTCGTTCGTGGCGGGCGAAATTCCCCTTGAAATTTTGGTGGTATGGTTGGAAATGCCTATCTTTGCGGTGCGTTACACATCGAGGCAAAGAAAAATCAAAGGACTTACTGCGCAACAGCACTATTGCGTTCAGAGAAGGTTCCTCGTTCCCGTGCAGGCGGTTAATGCCCCTGCTGCCTCGATAGGTGTAACGCAACGGGTCGGCGAGGAACCGTTTTTATTTCCCGCCACAAGAGGATTTATTATGCGTTACACTGAAATCGAGAACTTAGAGAATGAGGAATGGCGACCCGTCGCTGGTTACGAGGGACGCTATTTAGTGAGCAATTATGGCAGGGTGAAAAGTTTCCTCACGATGGGGAACTGCCGAAAGGTCGGCGTGGAATATGCACACCTGCTGAAACCCAAAAAGAACAATCGTGGCTACCTTCGTGTGGCATTGAGGGCAAACGGCAAGACAACGGACGTTTCCGTTCATCGCCTTGTGGCTGCTGCCTTCATCGGGGAACTGCCCGACGGAATGGTGGTGAACCACATCGACGGGTGCAAGACCAACAACAACCTTTCCAACCTTGAGGTGACCACCTACACGGGAAACCTCGAGCACGCCATCCGCACGGGATTGAGCAGAGTTCCAAAAAACCCGCTCAAGCCTATTGCCGTGTATCGTGGCGGCGTGCTGGTCGGGGAGTACCCGAGCATCAAGTCTGCCTGCGAGTCGCTGGGACTGAACAACTCCAGCGTGAGCAAGGTCTTGACGGGTCACAAGAAGTCGAACAAGGGCTACACGTTCAAATATCTTTAAACTTGACGAAAAATGGCAAAAAAATTCTTAAAACAAAACGCGAGAACCGAATGGATTAGTCTCGATGAAAGACACCCGCCGTTACTCAAACAAGGCGGGTCGTGGGATTGCAGCAATGACGTATTAGTCGTAACCATAACGCACGACACCCCACAAATAGGTCGCTATGAGGTCGATTACAAGAACGGCGAAAATTATTGGGTAATCAACGGGAAGGATGGCAAGACAAAAGAATTTCTTGAGGGGACAAATGAAAGATTTGTGACCCACTGGCATCCACTCCCACCAATGCCTAAATAAATTGAGTTATGGATTGGACTGGCAACAGGAATAGCATCTTTAAGACGCTTGGAGCGAGCAACCACACCGACAAGCAACGGGAACAGCATGATTTCTATGCGACTGACCCAGTAGCAATAGACCTGCTCACCAAAAAGGTTGAACTTCCAAAGCAGATACTGGAGCCTGCCTGCGGTAGCGGTTGCCTATCAATACGACTTGAAGGGTTGGGACACGATGTTAAAAGTTTCGACATCGTTAATCGAGGTTTTGGTATGGAGCGGGATTTTTTCTCAATCACCGAGCCCCCATTTTCGTGTGACTATGCCATTGTCACGAACCCGCCCTATAAGTTTGCCCTGCAATTCGTTTTGCACTCGCTTGAAATTGTGCCCTATGGCGGTCTTGTGTGTATGTTCCTAAAAACGACCTTCGCAGAGGGCAAGGGACGTTATAAGGACTTGTTTCGCAATCACCCCCCCCTCAAGGTTTTACAATGCGTTGAGCGTGTGTTATGCGCCAAAAACGGGGACTTTGCGGCTATGCGAGCGGGAGGCGGCTCTGCGGTTGCCTACGCTTGGTGGGTGTGGCAAAAAGGTTACAAGGGGCAAACGACTTTAGATTGGGTTTAGCGTTTCAACGAGCAGTTCGCGAAAGCCTACTGCCCGTCCGCGACTGGGGTGCGCCTGCACAACGTGTATGGCCGGGAGCCAAGACAAGGAACTCTGCTTTACAACCTGCTCCACGGTCCATGCACCATCTACAACGGCGGGCGCAACGTGCGCCACTTCACCTACATCGGCGACGCTGCCGAGGCCCTTATCTATGCCTACGGCTGCAACCGCCAGCTGGTGAACGTGCGCAACCCCAAGAGCAACACGGTGCGTGAGTTCTGCGACGAGGTGGCCAAGTACCGAGACCTCAACCTGGACTACACCGACGAGTTGCGACCCCTCGACAATTTCGCCCAATCGGTGGACGAGGGGATTTATTGCGTACCTTTGCACTACCGAGACATCAGGCAAGGGCTTGCCTTGACACTCTCGGAGTAAGAAGAATGTTTGACTTGCCGCTGGTGTCTGCGTCGCATCATCGCGGAGCCAGCGGCTTTATTTTTCAACGACATGGCAAACGAAGAGAATTTGAAACCATTCACGAGTGACCAAAGCCATGAGGAAGCCGTGAAAAATGGCCGAAAAGGAGGCATCAAGTCGGGCGAGTCCAAGCGGGAGAAAAAAGAGTTCCGTGAACTGCTTGCCATGGTGGACGCCATGCCTATGAAGAACAAGGCCTTTGCCGAGGGTCTCAGGCAACTCGGCATCCCAGAAGAAGTGATAGAGCGCCTCGACCAGAAGCTGGCCAAAGTGTTCGCCCTTCAGCGCCGCTGCCTGTCGGGTGATCCGCAGGCCATCAAGCTGTGGCTTGAGCAAATCGGCGAGCATGTGGACACCATCAAGCACGAGGGACTGCCCCAGCAGAACGGCGACCTGGTACTCGCACCAAAGAAGAATGACTGATGATTATCGAACGAGAACTGTTTTCACCGAATGCCTTTTGGGTATGGCGTTACACACTCGACCCGAGTGTGCGTAACATCGTGCTCATGGGCGGCTCGTCATCGTCGAAGTCCTACTCGGTGGCCCAGTTCCTGTCGATACTCACCTATTGGGAGGGCACAAACCAGCTCGTCATGCGTAAGGTGGGCGCATCCATAGAGAAAACCATCTACACCGACTTCAAGACCGCCATCAACGGCATCGAAGGACTGGCCGAGCACTGCCGCTTCAAGCAGAACTCCATCGTGTTCGACAACGGGGCGAAGGTTGATTTCACCGGCCTTGACGACAGCGAGAAAATCAAGGGTATCTCCCAGTACAAGCGTGTCTTCCTCGACGAGTTGTCCGAGTACGAGGAAAACGATCTCAAGCAGATACGCCTCCGTCTGCGTGGTATGGAAGGCCAGCAGATACTCGCAGCCTTCAACCCCATCTCCGAATTGCATTGGATCAAGAAGAAGTGGTTCGACCTTGAGGAGTGGCACGAGGTGCCCATGGAACTGACCATCGGCGGCGAGAAGCTGCCGCCTGAGCTCTGCCGGGTGAAGGCCGTGCTGATGAACTCCCCGAAGATGATACTCAACCACCGCACGGGAGAGTTCGAGGAACACGCTCCTGACACAGTTATCATCCAGTCCACCTACCTCAACAACTTCTGGGTAGTCGGTAGTCCCGATGGGAAGTACGGCTACTACGATTACCAGGCTATCGCCAACTTCGAGCGTGACCGCATCAACGACCCCGACTACTTCCAGGTCTATGCCTTGGGCGAGTGGGGCCACATCCGCACCGGTGCCGAGTTCTTTCCCTCGTTCAACCGTGGGACTGTCTGCGGTAAGTTTCCAATCAACCGCGATTTGCCCATACACTTGTGCATGGACTCAAACGTGCTCCCATTCGTCACCGCGACGATGTTCCAAAAAGAGTATAAGCCCGACGATGTTCAACAAGTTACGCAGATTGGAGAGCTGCCGATTGAGTCCCCGAACAACAGTGCCAGGAAAGCCGCGAGGGTGATTGCGAAACACCTGCGGGGTATCGGGTACACTGACAAGGTTTATCTCCATGGTGATGCCTCAGGCAAGGCCGCCAATACCATCGACGACAACAACCGGTCATTCTTTGACCTCGTCATTGACGAGCTGGAGCATGAGGGCTTTGATGTCGTGGATTGCGTTTGTGACAAGAACCCGAGCGTGGCCACGAGTGGCGAGTTCATCAATGCCGTATGGGATGGCCGTGTGCCTGGTGTTTCCATCCGCATTGATGACGGGTGCGTCACCTCGATAGATGACTACCAGGCGGTGCAGAAGGATGAGAACGGTGCGATAGCAAAGCAAAGGGTCAAGGATCCCGTGTCGAAGCTGACGTATGAGCCGCATGGTCACTGTTCCGACACGCTGCGCTATGCCTGTTTTGACCTGCTGCGTCCTCAATACACCGAGTTCTCGATGGGTCGCAAGCGTTCGCTCTACTCAAAGAGCGAGTTCAAATTCTTCAACCCTGCCACCGAGTACATCTATACCGCGACGATGGTGTATGCCATGCCGAGCATCGGAGGCCGTTTCGTGTGCTGCCGAGCCGGGAAAGTCGGCGACCGCTGGCACCTCACCGACGTGTGCTGCCGTGAGGTCAAGGGCAACGACGAGATAGTGTCGTCGGTGATGGAACTGTCTGCAGACCGCTATGTGGTGGAGTGCCCTCAGGCGTATTTTCCCATGGTGCGTGACCTGCGAGCCTCACTGGGCAATGTTGACGTGGTGCGCATGGGTAGCGATATCCGCAACCGCATCGCTGCCACGAGCGACTGGATCAGGGCGCATGTGCATATTGACCCAGAGCTGTTGGATGATGCGGAGTACGGCCGTTTCGTGAACGATGTCCTGGACTACAACGAAACCTCGCCGGCAGATGTTGCAGGAGCAGGCGCCGTATTGTCTGGGCTCGCCCGCGTCATCATCCGCAACGGGATGTAACCTTACAAGTAACCTTACAAGTTAAACCACGTTAAGGCGAGAAAATACAGGCCTTTTGGCCGAATATTTGCAACTCTATAAGTGAAGTCAAACATTAAAATCCTACAAGTTATGAAACCTACAAGTTTATCACCCGAGTTTTACACGAACCTGTACAACAACGTCATCCGCGACTACGATTTTGACCCCGACTGTGATGATCCCGAAGAGAGCCAGTGCTCCACCTACATTGAAGTCGAGGACTTCGAGGGCTACTACATCTGCTTCAAGGCCACTTTCGAGCTCAACCTGATTGATGACTCTTTCGACCACGCCTTCGGAACAGAATACGGGTGGCACATGGAAATCGGCGAACTCACCGACATCGAAGAGATGACCATCAGCGACGAAGACGGCAACGACTTGAGCGACCTCTTCGACTATGACAAGTTTTGGGAGCAATTCAAGCAATACACCGTCAAGTTCTATGGTGGCAGCGAGGTCAACACCGGTGACATTGTACTGGTCGAGGCTTACCGAGGCACATGGGATGAGCGCAAGTTCATCTACAAGGACACGCTGACTGGCTACTATCACACCGAGGCCACCGAGAACTCGAAGTACCGCACCTTCGTCAAGAGCTTCAAGAGAATTGCCCCCAACACCGAGGCCAACCGCAAGAACCTTCGCATCGCCTAACGAGAGCGAATTTTATTTGCCCTTTGAAATGGTCTATATATCAATAAGATAACGAAAAAATAAGGCTATTTTCCCCGCAATCGGTTTTCCAAGAATTTGCCCTTTTGGAAAACCGCTTTTTTTTGTAAATACTTTTGTGCTTGTATCAATCGCAAGCACATGGGATTTCTCGAAAGCATAGGATTTCGCAAGAAGAGCGCGACTCCCGTTGATGGGGAGCCCGCAGTGGCTGCGTCTGTCGTGGAGAGTGAAAGCATAGAGCCGTTGCCCTCCGAGCAGAGGCTGGCTTTTCTTGCCAAGCAGATCACCGCGACGCCGTTTGTGGCGAACGCGAACTTTGTCACGCTCTACAACACGGTGCCTGAGG
>JAEEGK010030046.1_pt1 | contig 10797 bp, 6 predicted proteins | sample 8958771 | NCBI WGS metagenome assembly JAEEGK01 (sample SAMN16246547, study PRJNA631951) | gut metagenome | biome: gut microbiome; feature: rumen; material: SC-attached | host: Bos | place: Iran: Karaj | collected 2018-10 | reverse complement strand
AAACGAAGGTGGAACAGGCCGCACAGCACACAAGGGAGATATTGCAGCAGCGCGTCACGGACATCTACCAATCCAATGGCAAGGACAGGTTACAACGCATCCTCGAAGCTGTGGACGACACCTATCCGCAAGCAATGGCAAAATTAAAGGAAGAGCATCCCGAATTAGGCGAGGCGGAACGAAATATCCTCCTTTTGAATTTCTTCCATTTCCGCATCAAGGAGGAGGCCGACTTGCTCGGATTGAGTGAAAACACGGTGGCAAAATACCGCTCCAACCTCGGAAAAACCCTTGGAAAAGACCCGATTTCCGACCTAAACTTTAATACGATGAAAAAGACATTATTATTCGCAATAGCACTGGCGGCAGTTTGTATTATGCCGTCTTGTAAGAAAGACCCGAAACCAGGTGAAGAACCCAACGAACCAACCACCGATAGGGTCGTTTTATGCAATTATGAAGGTATGGATGTCGTAAATTTAATTTCTATCTTGCCTGGCTTGATGAAACCTTGAACAAGAAAGGCGAGATTTATTATCGCGACGAAACATGAAACCGACGTTCGTCATAGCATTGTTTCTGCTGTTAGCTTGTTTCGCCTGCGGCAAGAAAACCTTGCCGCCGCGCGAGGAGGACATGCTTTATCGTGTGGAATGCTTTCACCAAAGGAGACCGGACAGTGCTTTTCAAGTCCTTGACACGCTTGATATTAACGTTTTGTCCAAAAAGGAACGTGCACATTATTGCCTTCTTTTGGCACGGACGATGGCTCATCTGTACATGGACCAAGCTGTGATAGATTCCCTTATCGACGAGGCTGAGAACTATTATTCGGGCAGCGATGAAAAGTATCACGAGGCTATGACCTATTGGCAGAAAGGTTGGAAAGCCTCGGTGCCCAACAGAATGGATTACCGTCAAAAGGCCTTGCAAACCATCGAGCAATGCAAGCACGTGGACAAACGTTTGGTGAAGTATTCCGAGACGCCAACCGATGAGCAGGACGTAATTGACCGCCTGAAATATGCCATCTATCAACGCTTAGGTATGTCGTATGTCGGTAGCGGATATCCTAAGGACGGCATCAAGTACCTTAAACTCTCCGAACAATATTACGATTCGGTGCAGCGCTATGAGATGCATTTGGCTTCGGCCTATATGCTTAGCCATGCTTATTCACTTATTAATGAAAACGACAGCAGTCTGCTTTATCTCAAGAGAGGCCTGCGGTCTGCCGAAGCCATGGGCAATATTGCCGAATGTGCTTATTATCATATCGGGGTTTCGGACCATTGCCTCTATCGGCACGACACGCAACAGTATGCCGACGAGGAGGAACGCCTTGAACTGCTCCACAGCTCCGTTGAGGAGTGCCGGGAAGCCCTTCGGCTGATGGACACCCTCAATGAGCGCATGGTATATGGTTATCGCATAGATTGTTGTGAGAATATGTCAAGGGCTTTCTGCCTGATGCAACAATACGACTCTTGCGTCTATTATGGCGAAATGGTGCTAAATGTTTTGGGAGAGGGAGCCTCAAAGTTTCTGCTGAAAAACCTTTACCAGTCATACAAGGCTTTGGGTAATGAGGAAAACGCTGCCCGTATTGCCGAAAGGCTGCTGGACCTGCCCGACGACAATGGCGCGGAGCAGAAAACCTTGGCCGAGGTGAAAGACAACTACGACCACCATTTAGAACTGCAACACGTGGAAAATGAGCAACTGGTGAAACGTTACCGTCTGTATCTGTGGATAGGGCTGTTGCTTGTTGTGTTGCTGACGGTGCTATGGTTCACTTTCCGCTATCGGAAAAACAAGGAGTTAGAGACTTTGCGCATGCATGAGGAAAGCCTTCGCTTGCAGTCGGACAACGAGCGGATGACGCAGGAGGCGAGCGAGAACCTGTTGCGAAGGGTGAGCTATATCTACAGAAATCACGAGGAGGATACTTACCGACACATCCTTGCCGAATTCAACTCGGTTTATCCCCAAGCCATCCGTAACCTGAAAGCCGACTATCCTGACCTGAACGACACCGAACTCGACATCTGTGTTCTTTCTTATTTTCCTTTCCGCATGAAGGAGATTGCCGACATTCTCGACTTGCGCGAAAACACCGTATCGAAATATCGCACAAGCATCAAGAAAAAGACACAAACCGAGACGATTGAGGGGCTTTGGGAGCCGTTTATTGACTGATTTCTCTTGGATTTTTCCTAACTTTTTTATGGACAATTTTCTTGCAATCCATTGATTACCAATGCTAAGTTTCAAAAATAATATGGATTGCCTTATGGATTTGGCTTTTTTGGCGGATTTTTGCTATAATTTCGCATGTCATTGCGAGCGAAGCGCGGCAATACAGAAAACGAGTGCTTGTCTGGACTGCTTCGTTCCTCGCAGTGACGCAAAGCGATAACTTAAAACTTTAGTATTATGAACGCAAAAGTCAAAACCATGATGGGTCTGGCCATGACCCTGTTCTTTGGAGCGAAGGCCGTTGCGCAAGAATGGGAATATACCATTCCTTATCAGTCATCTGATTCTACAATGACCCGCCAGTATTGCGCTTACGAGATGTCGGACGGACGCGTCATCGTCAGCGCAAACTTCCTTTACAACGACCACACCGGCCATCTTTTCTATCCGCCACACAACGCTTTAGTGGCTTTGTCGCCCGAGGGTGAGGAACTGGCGCGACAAAAGTATTTCAGAGAGGGCTATTGGGGCTCGTCCTACAACCCTTATGTATTTGAAAACGAGAGCGGTGAAGTGTTCATGCTGACCACCTATGCTCCCGACCACAACACCGCCTACTTCAATTATTTCCTGAACTATGACAATCCGCCGACGGACGCCATTCTTGGTCTGTACAAGCTTGATAACCAGTTGCAAGTTGTGGAGAGTTACGAGTACAGTTTCCCCATTGACACGGCCCAAAGTACAGATGCGTCTTATGTTTGCGAGTCGAGCGGCGGCCTCCATCTCCATTCAGCCATTCTTGACGGAGGTTGCATGGTGGGAGCCTACACAAAAAACGTCAGCAAGGACAATGACAGCATCCACGGCTATGATTCGCTGTTCTTCTTCAGGATGAACTTCGAGGGTGAGTTACTGGCCAATGTCGGCTATCAGTTGAATGCTTCGGGTGTCGAGTGGCAGATGGCGTTTTGGCGCGAGCAGTTAGTAAGCACTGATTACGGCTACATCTATTATAATTACCTTCCCAATGTTCCCCCCGCGCCTATAGACTTGGACAAGCCTAATGACTATGCGGGAACGGTCGCCTATTTGGACAAGGACTTCAACTTGTTGGGAACGAGGAAACTTGTGCATCCCGGAGGAAACTATCATGGTTGGTCTGGGCCGTTCCATTTTATGGATTTGTCCGTCATGCGAAGCAATCATAACACCACTTATTTGGCCACACGGTCAAATAGGAATTATGACCCCAATTATGACGATTGCTATCTATATGAGTTTGACGACGACATTGATGGGGTAGAGGATATAGTGCCCATTATCCATGACACAGAAAGAGGAATCAGGAATTTCGACTTTGTGGCTGAATGTCGGGCCGTGGAAGTTGGCGACGACAATTCGATTTATTTTTGCTATACGTTGAATGTGGGTATGTGGTTCGACGATTCATGGGTAGTCATTGAAAAGCTTGATGAGGATTTCAACACCATACAAGAGGTGTATTATGGCACCGACTCAGACCTTCACAATTATTGCGCTGAAAGCATTATGTTAGCCAAAGACGGCGGAATTTTCATGACATTGTATTACAGGCGACTTGACTACATGAGCCATTGGGGTTCCACGACAATGAAATTTCCCGCCGAAGCCTTTGTAGGCATCGACGAAGCCCACGACAACGGCCTGAAGGTGGCGGTGGCTTATCCCAATCCGGGAAAGGATGTGCTGAACATCAGGACAGGATTGAAAGATGCGCGGGTGGAAATCTATGATATAAGTGGAAAACTGATTTACAATCAAGAGATTACAGGAAGCATCACTTCGATAAATGCTGAAAGCTGGCCTTCGGGGATTTATGTTTGGAAAGTCATCGCAAATGATAAGGAAGCCGAAAGTGGAAAATGGATAAAACAATGATACTATGAAAACAACATTTAAATTTACAGCTGTCATCGCTTTTGCGATGCTTTTCGGAACGAAAGCCGTTGCCCAAGAATGGGAATACTCCATTCCCTACCAACCTTCAGATACGGAAATGACCCGCCAGTATTGCGCCTACGAGATGTCCGATGGGCGCATCATCGTTAGTGCTTCGTTCCTTTTCAATATTGGGTCGTACGCAGCCGGTTATCCTTTCTATCCGCCGCACAATGCTTTGGTGGCCTTGTCGCCCGAGGGTGAGGAACTGGCGCAAAACTTCTATTTCAAAGACGGCTATTGGGGCTCTTCCTACAATCCGTATGTGTTTGAGAACGAGAACGGCGAGTTGTTCATGCTGACCACCTTCAGCCCCGACCACGAATCGCGGTATTTCAACTATTTCCTGAACTACGACAATCCGCCGACCGATGCCATTTTAGGATTGTATAAACTCGATGACAACTTGGAAATCGTTGAAAGCCATGAGTATAGTTTTTCAGTGGATACAGTGCAAGGCCAATACGCCTCTGATCCCTGTGGTTCGAGCGGCAGCATCCATCTTCACTCCGCTATTATCGATGATGGCTGTATGGTCGGCGTTTACACGAAAAATGTGAGTTACGACCGCGACAGCATCCATGGCTACGATTCATTATTCTTTTTCCGAATGAATTTTGAAGGCGAGTTGCTCGCTAATGTCGGCTATGAGTTGCCTTATTCAGGCTATGCGTGGCAAATGATTTTCTGGCGTGAGCAGTTGGTTCCGACAGATTACGGATATATCTATTACAGTGGTTATTCCAATGTTCCGCCGACACTTAAACCTGAAAAAGAAACATCGGATTATGCGAAAGGTGCAGTTTGTTATTTTGACAAAGACTTCAACCCTTTGAGACACAGATATTTCAAACATGCGGGTAATCCCAGTGTCAATTGGCCTTTTGACGAGGTGTCCATCATGCGGAGCAAGCACAACACCACTTATTTGGCGACAAGATCAAAAACAGAGTGGACGCAAAATGATGATGATTGTTACTTGTATGAATTTGATGATGACATTAATGGCACGTCGGATTTCGTTCCTGTTGTTAACAATCTTCGAAGAGGTTTGGCAGATTTTGATTTTGTGGCCGAAGGTAGGGCTGTGGATGTCAGAGACAATTTTTCATTGTATTTCTGCTACTCATTGGATGTCAGTTTGTCGCTTGCTGGTGATTCATGGGTAGTGATTGAGCAACTTGACAACGATTTCAATACCCTTGCAGAAGTGTATTACGGTACCAATGACGATCTAATGTGGTATTGTGCTGAAAGTATCACTTTTACAAGGGATGATGGCGTTTTGATAACCACCCAAACGAAGAAACTCACTGACCAAAGCCAACAAGGTTCTGCGGTCGTGAAATTCCCGGCAGAGGTTTTCGACGGCATCGAAGAAGCCCACGACAACGGCCTGAAGGTGGCGATTGCCTATCCCAACCCCGGAAAGGACATGCTGAACATCAAGTCAGCCTTGCAAAATGCCCGCGTGGAAGTCTATGATATAACTGGAAAACTGATTTACAATCAGGAAATTACCGAAAATATCACTTCGATAAATGCTGAAAGTTGGCCTTCGGGGATTTATGTTTGGAAAGTGGTTTCAGACAACAAGGAAGTAGAAGAGGGGAAATGGGTGAAAGAATGAATAGGGTAAAGTAAAAAGTGTAAAGAAACTTTACACCACTGTAAAGAAACTTTACACTTTTTGTAAATCATATTTTGTAATTTATTGGTTTTTAATTATTTGCAAATTTGGTACGGCATTTGCTATGCCAAAGCACAAATTTGATTATCAACCTATAAAATTACAGCATTATGAACAAGAAATCATTTTTCACGGCACTGCTCTTTTGTATGGCGGTGCTGGGCGCAGAGGCGCAGACAAACAAAGTGTACAAGGCGGATACCGTTATCGACGGAAATGGTAACAAAATCATCACTGTGTACTTGCAGGGAACATTCGCCGAAGGTAACGGCAACGTCGTCACGCGCGACTTCGATATGGCGGCGTTCGACGAAATCAGTATCGCGCTGTCAGCTTCGGTAACATACGCGGTGGCGGACAAGTGTTCCTGTCGCGTGACGCTTGATGAGAACCTTTTCGAGTGTCTCGACATCTATCAGAAAGGCGATTGCTTGAGGGTTGAGATGGTCAAGACGCTTCAGCAATCCGATTTGAAGCCGACGAAGTTCCTCATCGAACTCACCGCCCCGACGTTGGAGGAAATCAGTCTGGTGGGCGGCGGCGATTTCAGTTTCGTCACGCCGTTTGAAGCCCAAAGATTAGAAATCAGCACTGCGGGGGCACATGGTGTGTTTTTCGATGAAACCGCTACTATCCAACATTTTAAGATGAGCCTTGCTGGGGCGGGAAAGTTGGTGTGCAAGGACCTTCATGCCGACCGTGTGGATTGGAATGTTGCAGGCGTAGGCAACTTGGTGTGCAAGAATCTCCATGCCGACCATGCGAATCTGGGCGTTGCCGGTTCGGGAGGAATTGTCATTGAGGCAGGTAAGGTGAAAAGCGCCGACATTTCCGTGGCTGGCACGGGTTCGGTGGAGGCCCGATGCGAATTGGAATCGATGGATTACAACATCTCAGGATGGGGCAATATCAAATATTATGGAGATGTCAAGGTGAAAGGCACCTGCATGGGTGGAAAAATCAAAAGGATTGACTCGGAAAATATGAAAACCGAGAAAAAATGTTGCCATGAAAAATCGAAGAAGACTAAGAATTAAGCAGTTACTTTTTGAAAAGTTGGTAATGGTTTTTGGGCTTGAAAAAGCGGAGAAAATATTCAAAGTGTTTATTCGTTATTGACAATAGATTTTCTCTGGATTGCTTCGTTCCTCGCAATGACGCAAAGCGTGTCCAAAACCTAAGGTGGTCTATTCGTACCAATTCGGGCGCTTGCGTCCCAAATTCCAAGAAACAAAATTCGTATAATTTGTGTAATTCGTAGTTAAAAATCAAGTAGTTAATCAATTAAAAATCAGCAATCATGGCTCGAATCTATAAAAAAGGCAAGACCTCCCTCGTTTCCTCACTCCTGAATATTTTGGGTTTGACGGCAGCCTTCGCCGCGCTCTACATCATCCTTGTGCAGGTGCACCACGACCTCACTTATAACAAGGGGCTTAAGGACAGCGACCGAATCTATTGCCTCGCGCGGAAAGAACAAGGCTTTTCCGGCTACATGCCTTGGTTGAGCCGTCCCTTGGGCGAAGCAGTCGTCGCTAATTCGCCTGACATTGAAGTCGGTGGCTATGCCAAACTTGAAGGCGAGCATCGGAATATCCGCTTAGGCGACAACCAGCCGCTGGTTGAGGCCGAAATGGCGCGTTTCACCCCACCCACCATCGAAGTGTTTGGCTTTGAACTCGTCTCCGGCAGTTGGGACAGTTGGCAGGGTGATGCCTTTGCCCTCTCGGAATCGGCGGCAAAGCGTTTCGGACTTCAAGTGGGCGACCCGTTCAAGTACCAAGCAGGAATGGTATGGGCTGATGCCACCGTGGCAGCCATCTACAAGGACATGCCACGCAATAGCGACCTCGGCGCTTTCGATATGGTGTATAACTACGGAGACCGCTTTATCGACGAGTGGAGAGAGTTCAGTTTTTATTACTTCGTTAAGTTGCGCAAAGGCGCCGATCCCAATGCAATCGACGAAATCTCAAAGCCTTTTTGGCGCCAGTTTTTGATAGCGGTGGACAATCCCGCTGCCAATGATGAGGAAGTGAAATCGTGGATTCATCCGATACTATTGACGGATATGTATTTTCCCGAAGACGGCTTCCCTGTAGGCAAGTCGGGCAACAAAACCACAACAATGACCCTGCTCGTCATAGCCATTTTCGTGGTGGTCATTGCTTTCATCAACTACATCAATTTCTTCTTCGCGATGGTGCCGTTACGCTTGCGGAGCATCAATACGCGCAAGATATTGGGTAGCAGCCGTTTTCAGTTGGTGATGTCATCGGTGGGCGAGTCGGTGACGATGGTCGTTATGGCCTTGGGCTTGGCGGTGGCTGTGGTCACGCTGTTCAGGCAGTCCACCTTGGCCTCGCTGATTGACACCTCGCTCAGATTTAGCCACAATTGGGGCATCGTCGCCTTGACCGTTGGTTTGGGATTGTTCATTTCCATTGCGGCGAGCATCTATCCGGCCTTGTTTGCCACCTCGTTCAATCCCGCCTTCGCCTTGAAAGGCACCCTTGGCACCACGCAAAAGGGCAAAGCCTTCCGTATCGGCTTGATTGGCTTGCAGTTCACCGTTTCCATCGTACTGATTATCTGTGCGATATTCGTCCACGAGCAACGCCGCTATATGATGGAACACGAATTGGGATTCAATCAGGAATGTCTGTTGCAGTCGCAGGTGTCGTGGAACCTTGCCAACAACCGCGAAGCTGTGGAGAGTCAGTTGCGGACTGATGCCGCCATCAAGGACATTGCTTGGGGCGACGGCGCATTTGTGCGCGATACACGAATGAGTTGGGGACGCCGAGTGCGTGGTGAGGAAGCCAGTTGGCAGGTCTATCCCGTCTCGTGGAACTTTCTGCGTTTCATGGGTATCGACATCGTGGAAGGCCGTGATTTCACTCCAGCCGACGAGCAGTCGGATGGAGTGTACATCTTCAACGAGACGTCACGCGATATGTACAACATCACCCTTGACGACCAATTGGAAGGTTGGAATGGAATAGAAGAAATCGCTGGCTTCTGCAAAGACTTCAACTTTGCTTCGTTGCGCCAACCTGTTACCCCGTTTGCGTTCTTTATTTACGGCAAGGAACCAGTGCGACCGTGTATGCGACTTTTCATCCGCACCGAGCCGGGTGTGGATGTCCCTGCTTTGATAGAGCGCACTACCAAAACCCTCAACGACCTCGACCCAGACTTGGGCGACGGCATATCATTCGAAGTTCAACCTTTTTCGCAATCCATTGAGAGCCAATACAAAAAGGAGAAGAACCTCTCAAAACTCGTCAACTTGTTCACGGTATTGGCCATCGTCATCTCGCTCATGGGCGTGTTCGGCCTCGTGATGTTCGAGACGGAACACCGCCGCAAGGAAATCGGCATCCGTCGTGTGCATGGCGCCACGGTGCAGCAGATTTTGGCCATGTTCAACTCGCGCTTCGTGAAGATTGTGCTGGTGTGCTTTGTCATCGCCGTGCCCGTGAGCATCGTCATCATGCGGCGCTATTTGGAGGGTTTCGCCTATCAAGTGCCGCTGCATGTCTGGGTGTTTGCTTTGGCATTGGTGGCCGTTTTGGGTGTCACGGTGGCGGTGGTCACTTTGCGGAGTTTGCGGGCGGCTACGGTGAATCCGGTGAAGTCGCTGCGGAACGAATAATATTAATCACAAAACCCACAAAACAATGCAAAACTCAAATCATCGTGGGTGCGGCTCGGCAACCACCTTGCCGCCGGAAAGGAGCCGGTTGGAGACTTTCCTTGCAAAAAATGTTTTGTGGGTTTTGCAAGTTTTGTGACAAAAAATAAAAATCAACCAATTATGAGTAGTTATCTTAAATTCCTATCAAGGAACAAATTATACACCATAATCGAGACCCTCGGATTGTCCGTCAGCCTCGCCTTCGTAGTCATCATCTTCTGCTATGTGGCGCAGCATATTGCCATTACACATGAAAACCCACATAGGAAGGAGATCTATTGTGTGGCTTTGAATGACATTACCCTGTTCGAATATGGGATGAGGGAGAGCATAGGGGAGAGCATCCCTGAAATTGAGGCCGTTACCGAGTTCGGCCAAATCTATGGCACGGAGATAAAAGTCGATGAACTATGGAGCATGGTGAACGTACTGGGTTGCGACCGAGGCTTTTTCGACTTTTTTCCTGTCCAGTTATCAGAAGGCCAACCCGACCAGATTGACGGTGTTTTAATGGCTTTCATATCGGAAAAACTGGCGCAAACCCTATCGGAAAATGGTGAGGTTGTGGGACGGACCATCCATCTTCTGGCACATGACTTCACCGTTGCGGGTGTGTTCACTGATTTGGGCACCTCGCTTTTCAGCGATATGCCCGATGTGATTGTCAATGTGGACCTCACCGATGGCAGATCGTTCCGTGGCGGCTTCAACAGTCCAATCCGACCTGCCAGAACGTTTGAAAACGTGTGGGTCTTTGTGAAATCGCATCCCAATGCTGACCGAGAGGTGCTGCATGAGAAGATGGTTGTGGCATGTCAGACATTTTATAAGACGATCTTGGGCAGCGACTTCCATTTTGAACCTAAGAACCTGACGTTGATACGACTGGATGAGATGCTTTACAGCGATGCCAGCACCAATTTGAAGAAAGGTGACAAGACCATGATGCGCAGCCTGTTGGCGGTGGGTTTGTTGCTGCTGATTTCCTCATTATTCAACTACATCAACCTGAACGTGGCTCTGACGAGCAAGCGGGCCAAAGAGATGGCCACAAGGCGATTGCACGGAGCCACCAAAGGCCGAATCATCGGGAAATACCTGCTTGAGTCGTTGGCGTTCACTACGGTTTGCATGGCGCTGGGTATCTTGTTGGCCGAAGCACTCGCGCCGTTAGTCAACCGTTTGTTGGGTGGAGATATTGCTGTAAAAGTTTTGCTATCACCGTCCT
>JAEEGK010030044.1_pt1 | contig 10798 bp, 9 predicted proteins | sample 8958771 | NCBI WGS metagenome assembly JAEEGK01 (sample SAMN16246547, study PRJNA631951) | gut metagenome | biome: gut microbiome; feature: rumen; material: SC-attached | host: Bos | place: Iran: Karaj | collected 2018-10 | reverse complement strand
GAGTAATCCTTCGGAACATCGTTTCCACGGAGGGATGCAGTTCCCCAGCCGGATAGCCGGTAATTCGGGTGATGAAATCCTCGCGTCCGGAATCCCCACGGAAATCGCGCAACACCTCGGCGGAGACTTCCATCCTCTTTTTCCTGGTCCGTCCCCTGTTGTTCTTTTTCTTGATTTCCAAAAATGTCTGTCCGCTGTTCACATACATGCGCGTGCGGATTTTCTGCCGCACAAGTTTCCGGTGCAGGTGCATCCTGTACATTTCAAGCGATTCGGTGTCAAAATAGACGGAATCGTACGGATTACTTTTCCCGGCGGATGTCTCCAGCACACGGTAGCCACGGAGCGCAGCCACGCGGAGCAGCTCCACCAGGATGTTTTCATGGGTCACATATTTGGTGTCAATCCGGTTCATCAGTCCGATGGAATCCATTTCCGCCAGCGTGATGGTCGGCAAGGTCCGCATCACAGGATGAACTGAAAAGTCAATATGTCCGCTGTCACTTGGCATCTGAACGTGTGTATTCGAAATGTTTTGTGGAGAGCAATCTGCCTTTGGGGTCGTATGTGTACTGCACCTTTTTGCGGCCATATTCGTTATAGACAAATGTCTTGTAATGCACAAGCTGGTTCCTTTCGTTATAGACCAGCTCCTTGGAACATTTGCCGTTTTCGCCGTACTCAAACCGTTTGCGCCATTTCTGTCCGGACATGCCATACTCGATCTCCTCAACCTTTTTCCCATCCGGATTATAGGTTACGACATGGTCCAGCACCTTCCTGTTGGTTTTCACATCTGTATTCCATTCCTTGACAACCAGATTCTTCTTGTTGATTTTCTGGTCAGGCTGCTGGGCGTAAGCAACCGCCGTCAATAAAAGAACAGAAAGGACAGTACCGACTATTTTTTTCATAATAACCTCTATTTGATAGTTTTGCGCTTTTCACCAAGCACACACCAGCGCACAAACGGAATCCGCCGCAGAATCTCATACAGCAGTGGCGAAAGCGTGAAGACTGCCACCGTCAGAATCAGATATATGGCCACAGGCGGCAGAGCGGTGTGATATTTCATCATGTATCCGAAGCTGGCAATCACCAGATAATGCACAATATATAGTCCGAAGCTGCTGCGGGTCATATAGGCGGAAAAACGGTCCGTACAGTCAAACATAGCCTTGAACCAGCCCATCATCGCAAGGCACATCATCCAGCCATAGAGACAGTTGAGCGGACTGCTAAGATATTGCGGAGTGGTGTTGTCCTGCCCGAATGTGGTGGCGACCAGCAGAGCGCCCGAAGCCACGGCGGCGCACATGAGCGGAATCCAGGCCTTGCCCAGTTTGTCCTGCGCCTCATCACGGGCGAATATGAAGTAGCCCATCAGAAACGGGATGAAATAAAACAGCGGCTTGTACAGATTGTAGAGCCCGTCGGCGCTTTCAGGACGCGGATTCATGACAAGGGTCCGCTCCCCCAGCCAGAACAGAATGCCCAACAACAAGATCCAGACCATGCCCGCCTTTTCTCCGGCGATTTTGCCGCACCATTCGTAGAAACGTCCGTCGCCGTCAAGTTTCCTCACCAACAGCAGAAGCAGCGAAAAGAGCCACAATTCCTGGATGAACCAGAGCGGCCCTGTGCCGCTGACCGCCCACATGAAATACTTGGCCACGCCAGGCATGCCGTCGAAAGTTCCGGCCTTAGCCGCCACAAGCGTATTGAAATAGCCGACCATCCATTGGAAAACAAACAGGCCGATGGTGGCAGGGACAAGCTGTTTCCGCGTGCGGCTCCTGAACCACTCTCCTGCCGGATGACTCTCCAAGGCATACCGCGCACTCACGCCCGCAAGCAGAAAAAGCAGCGGCATGAACCACGGGTAAAGGATATACATGACCACATCCTGATACTGCGGCCCATCCCCGAAACCGCCGACACCACCGAAGACACCCTTGTTGTTAAAGAAGTAAATCACATGGTAGAACAGCACTAAAAGCACTGTCACCCAACGCAGATTGTCAATCCAATGTTTCCTCTCCATTGCCCTTTTCTTTTCATAAAACGTGGCGGCTATTCCCTGAGAACAGAGGCACTATTCGGCGCCCTGAGCATTTTTCGCGCATTCATCAAGACTGATGCTGATGCCGCCGTAAATGGCATGACGGGTGTAGACGGCATAGATGCTGGCCTGACGGATGGGCTGTATTATGAGTCCGCAACCGTAGTTAAGGTAATGTTTCCGCGATGTGACATTGAAATCATGATACATGGTGGCGCTATGGTCACCGTCCACCTCAATGTTAACTGTGGTGGCATCAGTGAGCCCCGCGCTTGTATGGCAGTGGCCGACAAGAGGCATCAGACGCAGCCACGGCAGCACAGGAATCTGGTATCCGATGTTGATGTCAAGAACCGATGTGTCGTTGTACATTACAGGAACCACGTGCTTGTCGTACTTGTGCTCAGGCGCACCATACAGGAAGTCGATATAGACACCATAGACACTGAGGCCGCCTCCGAATGCGAAACTGTGGTAGTCGCAGCCGATACCTGCCATTCCGAAACTGACTCCCAGATCCGCACGGCCTTTGTTGTTTGAAATGTCAAACCATTGGGCGTTAGCGTTCACCATAAAAGCCATAATGGCTGCAAAAAAGACACTTCTCTTCATAAGACAATATTTTAATTAAGGTGCAAAAGTAGTCAAAATCCCGACACGGATTCCGCATGGGCTGGGAAAAAGTTTTTGCCAATTGGCAACAGTAGCGAAATTGTCGTTTATCGGCCTGATTCTGATGTGGAACTCGAATACGTATTAATAAAGAAACCATATTTTAGTGATTAAATTCACTAAAAAAAATAATATTTGGTGAATGTAATCGCTAAATTTAGTATTTTTGCATCATTGAAAATTTATTGGACATGATCGGACGCAATTTAAATAAAATCTTGACAAACAGGCTTTTCTCAGGAAAAGCTATTGTGCTTACAGGTGCCAGACAGGTAGGAAAAACAACATTATTAAGAGAACTGATACATAGTTTTGATGATGTTTTGTGGTTTAATGGTGACGAACTTGGTACTCGCACTTTATTACAAGATGTCTCTGTGGAGAAGTTCCGCAGCATGATTGGCTCAAAAAAAATCATGGTAGTTGACGAGGCGCAGCGCATTGAAAATATCGGGCTGAAAATGAAACTGATTACTGATAATCTCCCCGATGTGCAGCTTATCTTGACAGGAAGTTCCTCTTTTGACTTGGCCAATCGTATCAATGAGCCGTTGACGGGAAGAAAATGGGAATACACATTGTTTCCCTTATCATTCTCAGAACTGGTTGAGAATACAAACCCTTTTGAAGAAATCAAACATTTGCCAATCCGACTTGTGTACGGGTATTATCCCGATGTTGTGACACATCCCGGTGATGAGCAGGAAGTGTTGAAGCAGATAACAGACAGCTATTTATACAAGGATATTCTTGAATGGGAACGCATCAGAAAATCGGACAAGCTGGTCAGACTATTGCAGCTTTTGGCTTTTCAAGTGGGCAGTGAAGTTTCCCTGAATGAGTTAAGCCGTCAAGTGGAACTTGACAAAAACACAGTGGAGAAATACATTACGCTTTTGGAACAGACTCTAATCATTTTCAGACTCTCTTCTCTTAGCCGCAATTTGCGGAATGAGCTGAAGGCTGCGCGCAAAATTTATTTTTACGACAATGGTGTGAGAAATGCGCTTATCAATAACTTCAACGATTTTGCGCTGCGTGATGATGTGGGTGCATTGTGGGAGAATTGGATGATTAGCGAACTGATAAAAAAACGTCATTACGACCGGAAGTTCGTCAACCGTTATTTCTGGAGAACCACACAACAACAGGAGATTGACTATATTGAAGAGGCTGATGGGATTCTTACTGCATACGAGTTCAAATGGAATCCGAAAAAGAAAGCAAAAATCAGCAGGACTTTTCTGTCAGCATATCCGAATACGGAAATCAAAACAATTCATCCTGACAATTTTTACATGTTGTTGTTGTAATCAAATTCCTGTGTGAAACGGGATTTTGACAAAAAACGGTTCACCTTCCCAAAAACAGCGTTGGCGGCGGAGGGACTGACAAACTTTATCGCCATTTCACCCCAGCCAGAAAGGTGATGCCGGGCTGCGGGACACCGCCATGGTCGCAGTAGCTGCGGTCGGTGAGGTTGTGCAGCTGCATGAAGAGGACAAGCCTCCTAAGCGGATATTCCACGGCGGCATTGGCCAGCAGAACGCCGCCGTAGTGAGCCAGACTGCCTGCCGCATCGATGTATCCTCCCTCGCGATGGCGGAAAATAATGTCACATTTCAGCCGCAACGGGAAAACGGTATCGGCACAGAACAGGCGGGCGGGCGCCAAAGTCACCGAAAACACCCCTTTGTGCCGCAGATAGTCAAGCGCGTATGCCGAGAGATATTCCCCCGCATCCTGCAGCACCGAGCAGTATGAATAGCTTGCCTCAATGTTGTCAACAAATGCGGCGGTCCGCCATGAGGCCAGCAGTTCGGCCCCGAACGCATCCACACGGGTATGGTTTGTAGAATACCACAGTTCGGTATCGGGACGGCGCACCCAATCGATGATTCCACGCCCTGCCCGATAGTACGCAGTGGCATTGAACCTGAAAGCCGAAAACCGGTAGCCCGCACCCAATTCAAAGGCATTGCTCCGTTCCGCATTGAGGTCGGGATTGGCCATCTGGTTCACACTCTGATAATAGAGATCGGTGAACGAAGGGAGGCGGTAGGTGCGGCTCGCGGAGGCGGTGACACTCCAGTGTGCGGCAGGCCTCCAGACCATATCGGCGGAGGCGGCATGGTTAAAACCAAACGCACTGTTGTAACAGCCCAGCAGATCGGCTCCAAAAGAGATTTTACCGAAACTGACATAGTATCCGCCGAAAAGAGACTGCGACAGACGTGCCGCCGAATGATCATACTTCGATGGCGGCCTGCAAAGCCCGCCGGACGAAGGTTCGCCCAAAACATTGCTGACAATGCCCTCATGGCGTGTTCCGGCCCCGACGGAAAACATCTGCCTGCCCACACGCCACAGCATCCGCGAACGCAGCCCGACGATGTCGGAAAGGTGATGGTTATGCCCTGAATACCATGATGCAGGTTCCACAACACCCTCGCGGAAGAGTTCGAAACGGTCGGAATGCAGGCGTCCGTAAAGGGAAGTTTCAACGCGCATGTTCTCACAAAAACAGGAATGTGTTACAGATGCGTTGAGGGTGCGTGTGGCCTCAAACTGGTCGGGATAGGCGATGCTGTAGAAGGCCTGGCTGCCGAAATCCTTCACCTGCCCGCCAAGCTGCAAACGCCACTCATGGTGCCGTCCGCCCCGTACCGACTGGAGGTACAGGTTTGCCAGCCGGTAGTCGGTGTTACGCATATAGCCGTCACTGCGCCCGTATGTGGCCGCCGCAGTATGGCACCACGCACCGGAATGCCTTGCGGCCAACACCGAAGCCTTGGCCATGCCGTATGAACCTCCGCTGATTTCGGCAAGCAGACGGTCGCGCCACTCCTCCCCCACCACAATGTTGACAGCGCCGCAGAAGGCCACGATGCCGCGTGCAAGGAGCATGGATGGTGTAAGCAGCTCAACACGTTCCACCATCGAGACATCAATGGGGATGTCAAGGTTATGGTGTCCGGTCTGCGCATCGGTAAGGTTGATGCCGTTCAGCAGGATGAGCATCTGGTCGAAAGTGCCGCCCCGCATCGACAAGTCGCCCTGCATGTCCCCCACTCCGCGCACGCGCATGTCCACGCCTGCGGCGAGAGCCACCACATCGCTTAAGGTTGAGACTGTATGTTTTGCCAGATCCTCCGCCGTCAGGACAACGGCAGGCTCCGAAGGTGTCTGCGGAATGGGAACAGGGGCCGTGACCTGCACCGGACTAAGTTCAACGGCGTCAGGGTCATTGTCGTCCTGGGAAAAAAGCGTCAAAGGGAAACAGAAAACGAAGCATATCAGGGTGCCCACTGACTTCAAAAGCTCGCGGTCAGCGATGTATGTGGCCAACCTTCCGATTGTCACCACCCTGTGGAGCGAGTTGAATACGGCATACTTTGCCCGCGAATACCTCCGGAATCGGAATGCCTCACAACGAATATTTATGTATCTGCGCCTGTTCATAATGGAAGAATGATAACGCTACATGTAAATATCATCGCGTTACTCTATAGTACATATTTCGACTTTCCAGCCCAATCCTCCAATACTATAACCGGAATATGTGAAAAATGCCTAAGGTTTGAGGTGACCATTGTCAAACCATAATAAACCGCACAAGAACCTATTAACAAATCGAATTCGCCCACCGATAATCCTTTAGATTGAAGATAGGCCTTGTTTTCGCCATACAGTTTTAACGATGGCAAAAGAGGAACGACCTCAAAAAGCCGCTGAATTGTACTGACATCATTGAAATTTTCGTTGCGTCCGGATTTTGCAGCACCATAAAACAATTCGGCAATAGTGATTTCCGACACGAAACAATTCTCTTTCCCCACCGCCTCAATCTTGTCTATAACCATACTGTTGTGACGGAAAAGCTCTACACAAATGTCTGTGTCCAATAAGTACTGTGCCATAGCTACCAACTTAATATTTCCCGACCATAATATGACTCATCTCTCAATGGCATATCAGTCCAATTTCCACAAAACATTGTACGAAGATCTTCTTTTGGCATTATCCTTTCAGAATCATTTTTGATGGAAGCCGAAAGCTTTGCGATAAGATCAAGTTTGGTGTCCACACTAAGTGAAGCAAGTACAGACATATACAAATCTGTAATATTTACCGTTGGATTTACTCCTGTAGAAATCATTGTTCTATTTTTTTATCAACAATATTAAAAATCCATTCTTCGTATCATACATTATCAATTTGCAAAAATACAAAATATCAGGATACGGATTCCGCAATGGGGAAGAAATAATTTTTTTATTCATTAATTTCAAAGCCAAAACAACTTTTTTTATCATAAATAAAAAATAATCAGTCAAACATTGGAAATTATTTAGTATCTTTGCAAAATCAAAATAAGCAATGATTATGTGTAAGAAAACTTTTATCATGACCATGCTTCTCCTGCTTTGGGGCGGCATGATGCACGCCCAGGCCGTGGTGACCGTGGTGACAACTGACGGTGAAAAACATGCCACAATAATTACAGAGACAGGGCATGTCTCCATCGGCAACGAGAGCGTCACCCTATATGCCACAAGTGACAGTAACGCCACAAGCAGTTATGCGATAGAGGATGTGGCCAAAATGCTCTTTTCCACGAATATGAGTGTCACAAAAGTGACCGATGAGGTGCGCCTCAACCTCTACCCGAACCCCTCCGGGGACCATTTCACCGTTGACGGAATTGGTCACGGTGAGCAGGTTCTGGCCATCTATTCGATGCAGGGCAGGGAGGTGATGCGGACCACATGCCATGCTGGGGACCGCATCGACATCAGCTCGCTGGCGCAAGGGGCCTATCTGGTCCGCATCGGCAACAACGTGGGTAAAATCGTTAAAAAATAGGAGGACTGGGCCATGAGAATAAAGAATTTGGTAATTGGAATAGCAATGGTTCTGGCTGCAACGCCGGCTTTCGCGCAGGTGCGCAGCATACAGGTGTTCAGCGGCGGCGAACGCATCTACAATGTTCCCGTTTCAGGCACGAACGACATCACCTTCAGTTCGGGCATAGCCACCTTTGTGCATGACACCAACACATGGAACACAATAATCAGCAGCATTGACAGCCTCACCTTCGGCATCTGGCAGGAGGAGGACAGCACCCATACACCCGATACCGCAACTGCGATATATATCACCTGGAACGACACCATTGTCAGCATCATAAACCCGTTCCCGGACAGCTCTGTTGCCGTGACCGCAAAGGGCAGTGACGTGACAGTGGTTTCCAAAATCGACAGCGCTGACATCCCATACGTGCTGAGGGGCAGTTCAAAGTCCGGGTCGTTCACGCTCACCACCGCCAAAAAGGTTTTGCTTTATCTGGAAAACCTTTCACTTACCTCAACATCCACAATTCCGCCTATCTATATCACCACGGGGAAAAAGACAACAGTGATACTCTCCGGCACAAGCACCGTGGCGGACAATTCCTCCAACAAGCAGAAGGGGGCGTTCCAGAGCAAGGGGAACTTCCTGTTCAAGGGGGACGGCGTGCTCAACGTATATGGTTATTCGAAGCATGGCATACAGAGCAGCGAGGAGACCGTGATCAGCAGCGGAATGGTGAATGTGCTGGCAGCCGCGAAGGACGGCCTGAACGTTGATTGTTTCAGCATGACCGGCGGCGTGCTCAATGTCAGCGGCACCAGCGGTGACGGTCTGGACGGGGATCAGGGAGCCATCAATATCAGCGGAGGGACAGTCTCCGTCGTGTGCACATCGGACGATGTCAAGGGCATCGGATGTGACAGCACCCTGACAATCAGCGGCGGCACTGTTAATGTCACTGTAAGCGGCAAACAGTCAAAGGCGGTCAAGTCGAAGGAGAACATTTTTATAAGCGGCGGAGGCATCATACTCAACGCCGAAGGCACCATTGAGCTTGAAGAGGTGGGGAGCGGATACGACCCGTCATATTGCACCGGCATCAAGGCCGGAGGCAACCTCAATGTCAGCGGCGGGACAATTTTTGTCACCTGCCCTTCCACCAATGCGGGCGGACATGCCATTTCAGTTGATGGAGACATCACCGTCAGTGACGGCAAACTTACCCTGACGGCCACCGGAAGCTGCGCCACCTACACCGACACATCCGGCGTGACCGACTCCTACAAATCGACCTGTCTCAAAAGCGACAGGAATATCATTGTGAGCGGCGGCAGCATCAGCGCCACGGCAGGCGGACGCGCCATTTCGGCGGACAGCAATTTTATCCAGACAGGAGGTTTTATCTCCACAAGCACTTCTGCAGCAGGTTTCACCATCATCGGCACAGGCACATCCTGCACCGACGGTTTCGCCCCTTCTTGCCTGAAGGCTGACGGCAACATCACGCTGACCGCAGGTGTTTTCAAAGGAAGCAGCACCGGCAAGGGCGGACGCGGCATCTCTTGCGACGGCACCTGCACCATCGGAAAGAAAGGAGCCGCCGACAGCCTGCTGTTTGTATATATCACAACCAGCGGCGCGCCGGTCAATGCCGTTTCGGGCGGCGGTTTCGGAGGAGGCGGCAGCACCGACTATTGGAAAGGGTTGCCAAAAGGTTTCAAGATTGACGGCAACATCATAATCAACAGCGGGTATGTGCAGAGCTACTGCTCGCAGAGCAGCGGTGAGTCCAACGGCGAGGCCATTGAGAGCAAGGACTCACTCTTCATCAACGGAGGATATGTTGAGACAAACGCCTATGACGACGCCATCAACGCAAGCAACTATCTTGAGATAAACGGCGGGATGGTTTGGGCCTATTCCCGGGGCAACGACGCCATCGACTGCAACGGAACCTCCATGCGCATCAAGGGCGGTACCGTGATTGCAATCGGTAAGGAATGCGGCCTGGACGACAACAGCGACCACGGCGGCAAGCTGTACATATCCGGCGGCACCATGATTGCAGCCGGAGGCACAGGCGGCTTTGGCGGCGGAATTGAGGGCACCCCCTCCGTCACAAACCAGAAATATCTCTCGATAGGCAGCAGCAGCGGCTTCCCCGGCGGCGGCGGTGGGACATCGGTGAATGTCACTAACGGCATCTGCGTCAAGAACTGCAGCGGCACGGTGGTCTTCACCTTCAAGGCCCCCACTGTCAGCGGCAACGGATTCCTTTACCCTGTGCCTTCAATGTCAACGATGGCGGTCTCCTCCATTCTTGAGGGTCCCGGCGGCTCCACAGGCAAAATCGTCATATCGTCACCCTCAATACAGAGCGGGAACTATTACTACTTCACCTCCCCCACCATCAGCGGCGGCACCAACTGGCACGGCCTCTATAGCGGCGCCTCAGTCTCCACCACCGGTTCGGGAACAACTGTCACGGCAAAATAGGGGGAAGGATTTATGAAAAAAATATTCATTTTGTTGTCGATCACTGTCACCCTGATTCCGACATGTGCCACATACGCACAAAGTGACCCTTACGAACGGCACATCGACAGTTTGTTTCGTTCCGGACTCCATGAAGAGGCTTATCAGTATGCCAAACAACGCTGGCAAAGCCTGTCACCGGATAAAAGTCAGTTGTACAAGGATGCCACAGCCGACTATTACGGCACAGCCTATATGCTTGAAATGATTTACCGGCATCAGGAAAAATTTGAGGAGGCACTGAAACTCAATGAGGAGATGTTGGCTCTGAAAAAAGCGGAAACCGATTATTTTGCCATCTGTAACAAGATTGTTTGTTACTCGGGTTTGGGAAATTATGCGAAAGCCGCCAAAAGCAGAGCCTTGTTGTACAAAGCTTATAAAAAGCATAAACTGCCTTGTGAACGCGAGCTTTGCCACTATTACAACTTTGATTATTTCAGGATAGACACACTCAACATTTGGGGTTATGAATGGTACGACGAGTTGCCTAAAAACCGTTTCTCAACCAGCTTTACCAAGGTGGTCTATTACGTTTACAGCACCAATCCTGACGGCAGCGACAAAGACCAGCTCTACCGCCTGCATTTGATTATGTTTCATGGGACAGATGTGCCTTTCGACTACATCATGGAGAAACATGTGTCAACGAAAAACGGTGAATCGCGACAATCC
>JAEEGK010030042.1_pt1 | contig 10798 bp, 8 predicted proteins | sample 8958771 | NCBI WGS metagenome assembly JAEEGK01 (sample SAMN16246547, study PRJNA631951) | gut metagenome | biome: gut microbiome; feature: rumen; material: SC-attached | host: Bos | place: Iran: Karaj | collected 2018-10 | reverse complement strand
CGGATGAGTTCGTTGAGTTCCCGCTGGTTGAGCTGCTGGATGGTGTAGCGGTTGCGGAAGAAGTCGTCCCGGGTCATGCTGAAGACCGTATCCAGCTGGCGTCCGGAACGGATGTGGTCCTGAAGACCCTCGTCAAAGTCCCGGATAAAGTAGTTGCGCAGCTTCCACACGCCCGAAACGGTGTCGTACTGGGCGCTCTCGGCCGAGAGCTTGGAATGCATGCGTCCGCCGTGCAAATCCTCCATGGTAAAGTTGTAGGCGGTATTGTTGTAGGCGCTGAAGCTCTCGAAGTACACAAAGACGTCGTTCTCCAGCTTGTAGTGCATGTCGTGCCCCATCTTCACCTTGCGGTAGGGGTTGTATTTCTGCTCGAACTCCACGCGCGTGGCATTGGCCCGGGGCAAAATCCACATGCCGGCTACCAGCGAGATGACGGCGACAACAGCGGCCGACAGGATGTAGGGGCGCACGATGCGGTGGTAACTGATACCGGAAGAGAGCATGGCCACCACTTCCGAGTCCTGGGTCATCTTGGACGTGAAGAAAATGACCGTGAGGAACACGAACATCGGGGAGTACTGGTTTATGAAGTACGGCACGAAGTTCATGTAGTAGTCGAAGGCAATCTCCCTGAGGGGAACGCTCTTGCGCACAAAATCATCGATCTTCTCACTGATGTCGAAGATGATGATGAGGACGGCAAGGAACAGCAGCGACATGAAGAATGTCACCATGAACTTGCGGATGATGTACCAGTCCAGCCGTTTGATCATAGGCGCTGCATGAGTCTCGGGACCACGGCGTTTTTCCAGGAGAGGAAATCGCCGGCCACAATGTGTTCGCGCGCCACCCGCACGAGGTCCAGATAGAACGCCAGGTTATGTTCCGTCGCCACCATGGCGGCAAACATCTCCTTGGCGATGAAAAGGTGGTGGATATAGGCCCGGGTGTAATAGCTGTCCACGAAAGAAGCGCCCAGCGGGTCCAGCGGGGAAAAGTCGTCGGTCCACTTGGCGTTTCTCATGTTCATGATGCCGTCCCATGTAAAAAGCATGCCGTTGCGTCCGTTACGGGTGGGCATGACGCAGTCGAACATGTCAATGCCGCGGGCAATGCCTTCCAGGATGTTGGCAGGCGTGCCAACGCCCATGAGGTAACGCGGTTTGTCCTCCGGAAGCAGCGGACAGGTCACTTCCAGCATCTCGTACATCTTCTCCGTGGGCTCCCCTACGGCCAGTCCTCCCACGGCATAGCCGCCGCGGTTGTCGTTGTCCAGCGTGAGGGCATGCTCAACCGCCTGCTTCCGGAGTTCCGGGTACACGCAGCCCTGGATAATGGGGAACATGGTCTGGCTGTAGCCGTACAGGGGCTCGGTCTCGTCAAAATGCCGGGCATAGCGCTCCAGCCACCCCTGCGTGAGCTTGAGGGACCTGGCCGCATAGCGGTAGTCGGCATCCCCGGGACAGCACTCGTCCAGGGCCATCACGATATCGGCCCCGATGATGCGCTGGGTGTCCACGTTGTTCTCCGGCGTGAAGATGTGCTTGCTGCCGTCGATGTGCGAGGAGAACTTGCACCCCTCCTCCGTGAGCTTGCGGATGGGAGCGAGGGAGAACACCTGGAAGCCGCCGCTGTCGGTGAGGATGGGCTTGTCCCAGTGTTCGAACTTATGGAGACCGCCGGCCTTGTAAAGGGTATCGAGGCCGGGGCGAAGGTACAGGTGGTAGGTATTGCCCAGGATGATCTGGGCTTTGACATCGGCCTGCAAATCCCTGTGGTAGACTCCCTTGACGGAGCCCACCGTCCCGACGGGCATGAAAATGGGGGTCTGGATTTCCCCGTGGTCCGTCACCAGCACGCCCGCCCGGGCGGCCGACTGGGGATCTGTAGCTATGCGTGTGAAACGAGACATCTATATAATTTAACATACAAAAATACGGAAAAATTATTACTTTTGTATGATAGAAAAAACAATAACACAAAACATATCATGCAAATCAAAGTTAAGCCCGTCACCCTCAAGCTCATACTCATGATGTTCCTTGAGTTTGCCGTCTGGGGTGCCTATCTCACTTCTCTCGGACGTTACCTGTTCAGCATCGGCCTGGGTAACCAGATCAAATGGTTCTTCGCCATGCAGGGCATCGTGTCCATCTTCATGCCCACCCTCATGGGCATCCTGGCCGATAAAAGGATGGAGGCCCAGAAGGTGCTTTCCCTCTGCCACGGCCTCGCCGGCCTGTTCATGGGCGGCGCCGGCATCTACTGCATGATATCCGGTTCCCAGGTGCAGTTTGCCCCGCTCTTTATCCTCTACAGCCTGTCCGTAGCCTTCTTCATGCCCACCATCGCCCTCACCAACACCGTTTCCTACAACGCGTTTGCCAAAGAAGGCATGGACCCCGTGAAGGAATTCCCGCCCATCCGCGTGTTCGGCACCATCGGCTTCATCTGCAGCATGCTCCTCACCAACTTCCTGCACATCAAGGGAGTAGCCATGCAGGACAGCTACACGCAGCTGCTCTCTTCCGGCATCCTCTCCATCGTCCTCGCCGCCTACGCCCTCACCATGCCGGCCTGCCCCGTGGACAGCACCAAGAAGGGAGAGACATTCGCCGATGCCTTCGGCCTCAAGGCCTTCACGCTCTTCAAGGATCCCCAGTTCGCCATCTTCTTCATTTTCTCCATCCTGCTGGGCGCATCCCTCCAGATCACCAACGGCTACGCCAACACCTTCCTGGGCAGCTTCGCCGCAGACCCTGCCCTCGCGAACACCTTCGCCGTCAAGAACTCCAACGCCCTCATCGCCATCTCCCAGGCCTCCGAAACCCTCTGCATCCTGTTCATCCCGTTTGCCATGAGAAAGTTCGGCATCAAGAACGTCATCCTCATCGCCATGTTCGCCTGGGTAGGACGCTTCGCCTTCTTCGGCCTCGGTAACCCGGCCATGCCCGGCGTGCTCCTGTTCGTTCTCAGCTGTATTGTCTACGGCTTTGCCTTCGACTTCTTCAACATCTCCGGTTCCCTCTACGTGGAGCAGAACGCCCAGGCCGATATCCGTGCCAGCGCACAGGGCCTCTTCATGATGATGACCAACGGCTTCGGCGCCACCATCGGCACCCTCGCCGCCGGCGCAGTGGTGGAAGCCTACCACGTGGCCGATGCCGTGAACCCGCAGGTGCAGAACTGGCCCACCGTATGGTACATCTTCGCCGGTTACTCCCTGGTTGTGGCCATCCTGTTCTGGATCCTGTTCAAGGACCCCGAAAAGAAAGCTATCCGGTAGGAAGTTCTCCCGCCGCCGTCTCTTCACCGACCCCCTCCCACAGGTACCGCAGGTTCTTGATCCGGGTGGGGGTCAGTTCGTACTGGATGTCCAGGCAGCTGTACACCCACCGGTTCCGGATCTTCTGCAAGGACGTGAAGTAGCACATGTTGAAGCCCAGGTGCAGGAGCGTGAGCCGGTCTATGCTGGTCATGCCCAGCTTGATAAGCTTCTCCAGCACTTCCCTGTTCTCATGCAGCACGCGCATGACATGCCGCACCTCTTTCTGTTTCTCCTTCTCAATGTAGCGCAGACGGTTATGATACCGGTTTTTGCAGGCCACGCTGCAGAAACGCCGGTCCACCCTTCCGTAAGACACCACCTTCCCGCACATGGGGCAGTGGGCAATCTGGTCCAATTGTTCTTCGATGACAAGCATAGCGGTGCCGTTTTTGGCAAAAATGGGCCAAGGATCCGTCAAATACAAGCATCGGCTGAAAAACAGTGAAGATTTTTCTGTTTTAGCCACTCCACACAGAACAGGCATCGGTCAGAAAAAAGACCGGTGCCTGATTTTTTTGACCGAAAATCCGGCTAAAACACACAATCTGCCCATCAAAACAGAAAAATCGGCACTCCGGCGCCCGCCGCTTGCCGTCCAATCCGGAAAGACACGCTTCCTTTGCATCCGACGGGACGGCAGCGCGCACCACATCCCCGCCAGAAGTTCAACGCTTAAACACCCAACAATGGAATTTTTGAACAGAATCGAATTAAAGGGAGTCGTCGGCCGGGCCGATGTAAACTCCTTCAACGGGAACCACGTCTGCAATTTCTCGGTGGTGACCGAGGCATCGGCCGTAGACCGCGAGGGCAACTCCACCGTGGAGCCCACCTGGTTCAACGTATCGGCCTGGGCCGGCGTCAAAGGCATCCAGGACCTGAGCCAGATCCGCAAGGGAATCTGGGTACGGGTAGTAGGACGCCTGCGCATACGCAAGTACGTGACGCAGGACAACATCGACCGCATTTCCGTCGAGATCCCCGCCCGCATCGTGGAGCTTCTTCCCCGCGAAGAAGAGCGCGAGCAGATGCAGCCCCAGCGCGACTATTAATCACCGTCCTCCCATGATGAAGCGTTTCCTTCTTACGATTCTCCTGTCGGCCGGCCTCACCCTTCCCGCCGGGGCCCAGCGCTATTCCGTCGGCACCAATGCCGTGGACTGGATGGCCCTCGGGACCCTCAACGCCGAGGCATCGGCTGCCGTTTCCCCAAAAGTATCCCTCCATGCGGGGGCCGCGCTCAACCCATGGACCTTCCGGGCCGGAAAGCCGGAAAGCCAGATGCAGATGCGCCACAACTCGTACTGGGGCGGGCTGCGCTGGTGGCCCTGGCACGTCTACTCCGGATGGTGGGCCGGCGCCAGCCTCCGCTATTCCGTGTACAACGGTGGCGGAGTGCTTTCCCGGGAATCGGAAGAAGGAGACGCCTTTGGGATGGGGCTCTGGGGCGGCTATTCCATCATGCTCAGCAGCCTGTGGAACCTGGACCTGGGCCTCGGCGCCTGGGGCGGCTGGAAAAAATACACCCGCTATGCCTGCCCCGTGTGCGGACTCACCCTGGAAAGCGGCGAAAAGCTGTTCTGGCTCCCCGACGCCCGCATTGCCATCCAGCTAATCTTCTGAGCCATGCGCGCGAAAACGGGAACCATCGGCATCATGCTCCTTGTCCTCGCCCTGGCATGGGCCTGCGGCAGCGCCAAACTGCGTCAGGTGCGCAGGCAGGAAATGCAGGCCAGCCTGGGCCTGTCCCGGGGCGAGCTCGAGGAAGAGCGGCGCATCGTCCGCACGGGAACGCGCGACACCATCACCTACCGGGATCCGGAGGGCCGGGAAGTCATTCTCATGAAGGCCGTCCTGGACGAGGATACCGGCGAGATGGTGGCCCACGAGGTCATTGACGCGGCGGTCATCACGGCCCGCTTCCGCAACATCGCCGAGCGCCTGGGCACGGTGGACATCCGCTTCGACATCCACGTCCCCGCCGCCATGCAGGACAGCCGATGGCAGCTCAGGCTCAGCCCCAGGCTGTATGTGCAGGCCGATACCCTCACGCTCCCCGAAGTGATTGTCACGGGCGCCGACTACCGGAAAGAGCAGCTCAGGGGCTACCGGATGTACGAGCGGTACCTCCGCTCCATCATCACCGACTCCACGCGCTTTGTGGACTGGAGAAACCTCCGCATCTGGATAGAGCGGAACCTCACGGACAAGGAAAGCTTCGGCCCCGACGAGCAGGCGGCCCTCCTTCACTACACCCGGAAAATGCTCAAACGCTATCACCGGCGAAAGTGGGAGGAGCGGGACAAGGTGTTTTCCCAGTACGTGCACTCCCCCATCATCACGGAGGGCGTGCGGCTGGACACCGTGCTCAAAAGCGCCGACGAAGACCTGCAGTACGAGTACGTGCAGACGCTCCGCACCCGGCCCCGCCTGAAAAAGGTGGAAGTGGTGCTCTCCGGTGCCATCTATGAGGACGACGTAAAGCTCTACACCATGCCGGACACGCCTCCGCTGGCCTTTTACATCAGCTCGCTGTCAGACCTTGCCAGTCCCATCGAACGCTATGTGAAAAAGGTGGTGGAGCGCCGGGTCACCGGTCACACGTCCTGCGAACTCGCGTTCCGGAGCGGCCGATGGGAACTGGACGAAGGCCTTGCCGACAACCGTTCGGAGATGGCCCGCATCCGGAAGCAGATCCTCGAGCTGGAGGGCAGCGAGACCTTCCTCACCGACTCCATCGTCATCGAGGCCTTCGCTTCCCCGGAAGGGAGTCTCCAGGCCAACGCGCTTCTGACAAAACGGCGGGCAGCGTCCGTCGCCGGCCACTTCCGTGAGGTGGTGTCGCACTACCGGGACTCCGCCGCCCGCAGCGCAGGATTCCGCGTCAGCGTGCGGGAGGACGGCAGCGAAGCCATCGGCCCGGCTCCCGAAGCAGCACCCGCCCTCCGCTTCCTCTCCCGCAGCCGCGGCGAGAACTGGACCCTCCTGGAAAGGCTTGTGGAGGCCGATACCTGCCTCACGCCTGCCCAGAAGACGGCTTTCCAGGCGGTGATGGCGCTCCCGGCCGGGAAGCGGGAGAAGGCCCTCAAAGAGCAGCCGTACTACCCGCACCTGCGGCAGAACCTGTACCCGCGCCTTCGGAGAGTCACCTTTGACTTCTACTTAAGCCGGAGGGGCATGGTCAAGGACACGGTGCACACCACCGAGCCCGACACGGTGTACCGCCGGGGCCTGGAGCTGCTCCGGGAGCGCGACTACACGGCCGCCCTGGAAATTCTGCGCCCGTACCGGGACCTGAACACCGCCCTTGCGTGCCTGGCGCTGGAACTCAACGAGTCGGCCCTCCACATTCTCAGGGAACTGCCCAGGACCCCGCATGTAAACTATCTCATGGCCCTTCTCCACGCCAGGCGGCAGGAAGATGCGCTGGCCGTCCAGTGCTTCATGGATGCCTGCCGGGAAGAGCGGTCCCTCTTTTTCCGGGGCAACCTGGACCCCGAAATCCATGTCCTCGTAGAGCGCTACGGCCTTGACCGGGACAACGAAAACGAACCATTTTAACAACATTATCATGAAAAAAAACTTACTTATCGCGGCTCTTGCCATGCTGGCAGCCGCATCTTGCCAGAAAACAGACCCCGCAAAAACGACCACCGGAGAGCTGACGATCCGGCTGGGAGAAGAGCCCGTCACAAAAGTGGCGGACAACCCCACGGCCGAGAAGCAAATCAATTCCGTCCAGCTATTTGTTTTCGACGGCGGTAATTTGGAGACAGACCTCTACAAAACGGGATCGGCCACTTCCTATACCCTTACCACCGGGATTGGCGACAAAGTGGTGTACGCCATCGTCAATGCGCCCCGGCTCAAGTACACCACAAAGGCAGCGCTGGAAGAAGGTCTTTCCGACCTTTCCGACAACACCGCCAACGGCCTTGTGATGAGCGGAAGCACCCCGGTCCACGTGAACGAATACAAGACCGGCTCTGCCACGCCCGCCACATGCACCGTCAACGTGAAGAGACTGGTATCGGCCATCCAGCTTGCCAGCGTCGCCACCAGCTTTGCAGGGTCTACGCTGGAAGGGAGCACCTTCACCATCAAGGAAATCTATGTGAAAAACGTAGTGGGCAAGGCGCCCTATGGGGTTTCCGCGGCGCTCACAGAAGACCAGAAAAAAGACGCCGGCAACTGGTACAACAAGCTCAAACTGGATACTACTCCGCTTACTGTCACCTATGACGCCTTTGACCCGGGCCTCGCCGTTACCGCCGCAAAGCCGCTCGACGTAAACCATACGCTCTACGTGTATCCCAATGCTTCGACAGCGGATAATGGAAGCGCTACCACGTTCACCCCACGCCCTACGCGCTTGGTCATTCACGCGGCCATCTCCACTTCGGCCAGCCACTACGACAATCACTTCAAGGACAAGGATTTCTACTACACGTTTGACCTTCCCGCCCTGGAAGCCAACAAGAAGTACAAGGTGAACGTAGTCATCTCCATGCTGGGCAAAACCACCGACACCGACGACACCAAGACCACGGCGGGCATGGCTACGCCCACCATTAGCGTACGGGATTGGGACGCTACCATCGAGCTCAACTACCAGTATTGATAAAGGTTGTCCGGTCATGAAACGGATTCTGTCCCTTTTGGGGGTGGCCCTGGCGCTTGTCTCCTGCCGCCACTCTGTCCTGGAAGACCGGACAGCCTGTCCCAGCCTCCTGTACTTCGACATCTTCAACGCGGGGGCCTTCGGGACGGTGGACCGCGTGCATGTCAATGCCTGCCGCTACCCCGACCGGCTCATCCTGGGCAGCGACACCACCACCATCCGGGCCCTGGAGGGCCGCAGTTTTTCCCTGGGGATCCGCGAGGCCGATGCCGTCAGCGGCGCCGGCGTGCTGGGATTCCGCCGGTGCCGCCTGGAGGACGGTGTGCGCTGGACGGTCCCGCCCGGAAGCGGATTCGACCCGCTGTTCCGGTTTTCCTTCCTGAGCATCGTGGAGCCCGAGGAATTCACCGTTCCGGTAGAGTTTGTCAAGGAGCACAGCTGCGTCACGCTCCAGTTTCTCAATGCGGGAGACTGGAGCCCGGAGGGGCAGGCGGCCTTTCCCTTCGACATTGTCATCCGCGCCAACACCTGCGGCATTGACGCCCTCACCGGGGCGCCCGTCACCGGGGCTTTCGCCTGCACCGCCGAGGAAACGGAGACCGGCGTATTCCGGCTCATCCTGCCCAGGCAGGCCGATGACCGGCTGCTCCTCGAACTCTACGGAAAACCCGGCCTGTACCCCGTGGAGGGCCTGGCGCACAGCTACAACCTGGGCGGCATCATGCGCGAGATGGGCGGCATCACGTGGCAGGAGAAGAACCTGCCCGACATCCTCATCGGCATCAATTTCAAGACCACCGACTTCCGGGTGGAAGTTATCCCCTGGGAGCAAGAGAACATCGATTATGAGTACTAGTTTTGCGACAAGAGCCCTGTGCCTCGCAGTGGCATCGGCCTGCCTGGCCTGCTGCTCGCGCCTCCCCGAGGAGGCGCCGGCTGTCCCGGAAGAGCGGACGGTCGCGTTCACCACGGCGGCCGAGCCCGACGGGGGCACCAAGTCGGCGCTGTTTGACGACGCCGCGCTTTCCCGCCTTGTCTCCGTCACCATCTACGGGGTCACCGAATCCGGATTCTGGAAAAAGGCCTTCCTGCGCTCGGCCGACGGCGCCACGGTGAGCGGGAGCTTCCGCTTCCCGGCGGGCGTTCCGGTCGACTTCTATGTCTTCGCCAACATGGGCGACGTCAGCCTTCCCGCCTTGCCGGGAGAGCCGCAGGCCTTCGAGCGTTTCTCTTTTCTCCTTTCCCCCAGCACAGACCTTCTGAGGACGGGTTTTCCCATGGCAGGGAAAGCCCATTTTTCCGGAAGTGGAGGAAGCATTTCCATCCCGCTCAGGCGGCTCTTCGCCAAAGTGGAAGTAACCATAGACAAAAAAGGGCTCACCGGCGGCACAACCCCTGTCCTGCTCTCGGAGCATCTGTATCTGAGGCAGGCCAGCCGCCGGCTTCGGCCCTTCGCTACTGCCGGCTCCCAGGCCCTCAGGCCACAGGATCTCTTTGATGCACCCTTTGACAGCCACATCTTCACGGCCACCGACGAGAGCGACCTCCGCCACGTAAAGATCGGCCTGTACATCCCGGAGAACCGCCAGACAAGCCCGGAGCTGGCTACGTACATCGAGTACCAGGGAAACAAGGACGGCTCGGCCGACGGCGTGGACGGCACGGTGGTGTACCGGGGCTACCTCGGAAGCGTGAAGCGGAACACGCTCTACTCGGCGCAGCTGTCCCTCACCTGGGACGGCCTCCTGTGGCGGGCCGATGGCTGGACAATCGATGCGGGCGGCGTTACGGACGGGCGCAGGCTGGTGCTTTCCTCCAGCGAAGACAGTCACTTGGAAATTAACAGTTTAGGAAAGCTCAAGAGAAGCAGCGCTAAAAGTGTGTACGTTTCATTCTCGCGCGACGGCGGGGCCAGCTGGGTGCGCGGTGCCAAGGACATCGACAACTGGCCCTACGGCTGGGACTTCTACGTGGACGGGGTCAAGCAGGCCGCCGGTTTTTCCGGGCAGGCCGATGGCGCTATCGGCTGGTCCTACGACGGAAGCGTCTCGGGAGACCGGCTCACGGTGACGCCCGGGGCCAAGGCCGCCCTCCGCACCACGCACACCTTGCAGGTGAAGTCGGCCGATGGAAAGGTGGCCTCCAATGTGGTCACGTTCGATGTGAGTGCGCCCCTTGGGCTCAAGTGGGATGCGGGGGCGCCGGGCTACGTTGCGCAGCGCGGCCGGCTGGTGGCCGCCCAGCTGGACAAGCCCTCGGCCGCTGTGGAGTATACGGTAACGGGCGGGAGCGAGCTCGTACGGCTCTCGGCGGCCGCCAACCGGCAGTCGCAGATGGTGAACATCCTCGGGGCCGGGGAGGTTACAATCCTGGCTACCTGCGAGGAAACCGGTCAGGATGAGGAGATTACGTTCAGGGTGGCGGCGCCCGAGCTTCGTTTGAACGCCACGGCGTGTTACGTCAATCCCGACGGAGCCGAGGCCAAAACCGGCGCCACCGGCCTTTCCGGCAGCAGCATCAGTGCCAGTTACAGCGGCGCTTCCGGGACCCTCAGCCGGCGCGTCACCTCCGCTACCGCCACGGCTGTCGGCGCCTATCTGGCCGCCGACCTCTATGACGAACTCCTGGCCTTCCGTCCCAGCGTAACGTCTCCCCTTCTGGAGGCCTCCTGCCCGTCCGGCTACGGCAACATTACCCTGCACGCCAAGGCACTCCATGCGGGCGGCGATTCCTATCCCGATGCGGCCGGGACTACCATCGGTTACCTCACCGTAGCGCCCAAGGCGGCTTCTGCCGGTATCTCTCCCGCACGTGCCATCGTCCGTTCCGTGAACCCATTCGGGGCTTTT
>JAEEGK010030040.1_pt1 | contig 10798 bp, 5 predicted proteins | sample 8958771 | NCBI WGS metagenome assembly JAEEGK01 (sample SAMN16246547, study PRJNA631951) | gut metagenome | biome: gut microbiome; feature: rumen; material: SC-attached | host: Bos | place: Iran: Karaj | collected 2018-10 | reverse complement strand
TAAATGCGTCTGCCTTCCTGTCAAAATCAGACAAAGGCCTCGTCTTCACCGTCGATGTCCATGACGATAAATTCTTCCAGCCGTTCTCCAATCTCGGCGACGTTTGGCAGGGCGATTCCGTTCAGCTCTCCGTCGCGCCGTTGACAGGACAGCAATCGCTCAGTCTGATGCTCGCACTGCTGGCCGGAAAACCGACGGTGCTCGTCGAAACGCGCCTCAATCCTGACTCCAAACCGGAAGACTTCCCGCTGTCGATTGTCGGTTCGATAAACGGCGATGGCCCGCTTCAATACACGGTCACCATTCCATGGAACGCCCTGACCGGTATCAAAGATGAATGCCGCATCTCCTTGCTAGTCAACGACAATGATGGTAGCGGCCGCAAAGGATGGATTGAATTCCATTCCGGCATTGGTTCATTCAAAGACACATCACTCTTCGGAACTTATTCTTTCTAAATAAGGAGAAAAAACACCATGAAGAAAATGCTTCTGTTATCTCTTGCGCTTTCCGTCTGCGGAATGGCGCAAAACATCACGAAAACCGTCATTTTCGACGCCACGCATGACATCAAAAATTGGAGCAATCAACGAGACGAAGCACGCCTCAATCGTGAATTCCAAAAATCAACCCATGTCATGGAAGGCGACCAATTGATCTGGAATTTCATCCCGAAGGGCGACACAGGCTTCAACGACCTTTTCTACCATACCGCCATCCAACGTCCCTGCACGCAAATCATCGTCGAACTGACAAATCTCGGCGAACCATTCATCATCAGCGCCAAAATGGGAGACGCCAACGGCGCAGAATGGACCATTGATCCTAAACCGCTTCCGACTTGGAAAGACGGCGATCCGCCGCAGATATTGCAATGCGGCTGGACGAACTGGAAGCACGCCTCATGGAGCCAAATCAAGGAAGGGCCACTCGTCTTTCCAATCAAATACTTTACGATCATCGCTTTCGGCATCAAATCAGGCCAAGAATACAAACTCGCCATCAAATCCATCAAAATCGAAGAAGTCTCGGTCAATATGACCATCGAAAATCCGCCTGAAGTACCGAAGGAGACAGTCGGCGGAACAAAGCTGACGATTCCGTCCTTCACGGCAAAACTTTCCGAACCGCTGTTCCCCCTCTTCGCGGAACTCCAGTTTGCAAAAGGTACCACCGTCTTTTCGCGCATCCCATTGTCGTTCAACCTCTTGATGCCATCGACGCAAATCAAGCTCGATCCAGCCGCCCCGCTCGTCCTGCCATGGATTCTGAGAAAAGGCGACTATGAGCTCCGCGTCAACATGGTCGGCAATCTCGCCAACGGCATGCCCAACGTGACCGCCACCACCTCCATGGGCACTGTCAACGTCAGCCAAAAGGAACCCGTCCTCCCGCATACCGTCGCGGAAGTCAAACCATACAACGGCACACCCACGATTTTCATCAACGGTCAGCCCCACAGCGGCATGGCATACGCCGCATACGGCCCCAGCCCGCAAGTCTATCGCGACTTCACATCCGTTGACGTCGATCTGTTCACCATTTGCGCAACTCCAACGGAATCAGGATATAACATCTCCCCAACCGCTTGGAAGTCGCAAGACGAATATGACTTTTCCATCATCGACCAACGCGTCGCCATGATTCTACAGGCCAATCCAAAGGCCTATATCTTCCCGCGGCTCTATCTCCATGCCCCTAAATGGTGGTGCAATCAACACCCGGACGATGTCGTCATTGCCGAAAAGCCTGACGGCACACGCTACGTCTTCCCGCACACATCTGGCCGCCCCGCCCCGTCATGGGCCTCTCAGGCGTGGCGTGAAGACACCATCAAAGGGCTTCGCAAACTCATCGAATACGTGGAAAATTCCCCCTACGCCAATAATTTCATCGGCTATCATCTCGCCTCTGGAACGACGGAAGAATGGATGATGTGGGGCTCCAACGAAAACGCATGGGTCGATTATTCACCCGCCAACATCCGCTACTTCCGCAAGTGGCTCACTGACAAATACAAGACGGATGACGCCCTCCAAAAGGCGTGGAACGACAACAACGTCACGCTCGCAACCGCCGAAATCCCATCCTACAAGCAACGCGCCGATTCCAAGCTCGGCTACATGCACAACCCGCAGACCGAAATGCAGGTCATTGATTTCTATACCTATAATTCATGGCTCGTCGCAGACACCATCACCACATTCGCGACCGCCGTCAAAGACATCTGCAAACATGAAAAGACCGTCGGTGTCTTCTACGGCTATCTCCTCCAGCTCTGCGGTGAACAACGTCAGCAGAATTCCGGCCACAACGCTCTCCGTAAAGTCCTCGAATGTCCGGACATAGATTTCGTCTGCTCACCCACGTCCTATGCCTTCCGCCAGCTCGGCGGCAAGGGAACCTGTCATTTCATGTCGCTCGTCGATTCCGTCAAACTTCATGGGAAACTATGGTTTGATGAAAACGACGTTCGCACATCCCTCTCGCCCGGCCAGGTCGGCGGATGGGGCAAGCCGGAGAATGTCGAAGGCGATATCATCCAGCAGGACAAGGAGTTAGCATGTGTTCTCACAAACGGCGTCGTTCAGTGGTGGTTCGATGTCGGCGGTAATCGTTACAACACGCCGAAGCTGCTTGCGGCTCTCAAAAACTACTGCCGCGTCGCCAAAATCGCCAATGGTCTTGACCGCTCTTCCGTCACACAAGCCGCCTACATCATCGATGAAGACTCTCTCGCTTATCTCAAGACGGGTGACCGAATCGGCGGCGAATTGACCATTGGACGCCTCCCGCAGCTCCATCGCGGCGGCTTCCCCGTCGGTCATTATCTCGCGTCCGACATCGACAAACTGACAGACTGCAAACTGTTGATCATCGCCAACGCCGTCGCCCCGTCGGAAGAACTCCGCCAAAAAGTTGACAAGATGAAAGGCGATGGCCGCGTCATCGTCTTCCTCAACAACGCCGGTGTCATGGCCGACGGCCGTTTCGCTCCCGAACAGGCGGAATCCTTCATCGGCATGAAAGTCGTCTTCGATCCGAAAGCCCCTATGGCCAAAGGACATATGTTATTCAAAAAAGTCGATGGAATTTGCGATGGCCTGCCCATTGGATACGGCAACCCACAATTCATCCACAATCCCGCCGTCCTTCCCGCAGACGATCTGGCGACTGTCATCGCAACCTATCCAGACGATCGCCCCGCCATCGCCATCAAGAAATTCGAGAACTGGACAGCTGTCTATTGCGCTCAGCCGCAACTACCTGCGCAACTCTACAGCAATCTCGCCAAACTGGCGGGAATCCACCAGTATATCGAAACGCCAGATGTCGTCTGGGCCAACAAGTCCATGCTCGCCGTCTGCGTTGACCAACCTGGAAAGCGCGTCATCACGTTGCCGCGCCCCGCGAAAGTCACGGAGCTTTATTCCAACAAAGTCATCGCCGCCGAACCGACGGCATCCTTCATCGTCGATTTCCCTGAAAACGCCACCCTTCTCTTCAAACTGGACTGATCCATCGTAGCAAAAAATCGGCGGCCCGACATCATTCGATGTCGGGTCGCCGTCGTTTATACATCTAAGTTTTTAATAATCAATCTCTTCCCATCGCTGTAGAAACGGATTCCGTGACGGTGATCGCCATCTTCTTGCCCATCTCCGAACGGATGTGCTGCTCGCTCACAAACTCGACATGGCCATCCATGTAAACGACGTTTGCACCAGTCTCATGGCGGATCGACATACGCGAATAGAACAGGTCACCCTGCAACCAGGCGGAAACCGCGTCGATGAAGATCGCGCGGCCAGACGGTGAATTATACGTCGTCGTGTAGTTGATATATTTGGTCGCCTTCTTGTTGTCCGCTTGACGGGACATGCCGACGGCATGCTTGCACTGCCATTCCTCCGCCGTGTATGTAATGCCTTCATACGTTGAGCCGGCAATGGAGGAGGCGGGGCAGCAGAACACTTTGTAATCGCCCGCGTAGGGGCCGATGTACGGAGAGAAGCTGCCGTACTGGATGTAGTGGTCTGTCACGCCGAATTTCGCCCAATACGCACCGTCCGCGCCATAGCCGCCGTCCTTGTTCGGGGCTGCATCCCGGTAGCGTTCGCAAATGTAGTTTTTGTTGTCGGAAAGATACATGCTCAGAGCGAGACCAATCTGGCGGAAATTGGACGTGCAGGAAATCGCACGGGCTTTTTCACGGGCCTTCGACAGCGCGGGCAATAGCATGGCGGCCAAAATCGCGATGATTGCGATGACGACTAGCAGTTCGATCAAGGTGAAGTGACGTGATTTTTTCATGTTGATTCCTGTGTTTTTTATATTTACGGGGAAAAACTTCTTAAGAAAAATATTAATCCTTCCTTAATAAATTATCGTATTCAAACCAAATGTCAAGTGAAACCATTCCAGAAAAAACAAGATAATTGGAAAAACACAAATGACGGCTACATTTTCATACTCCAGTCCCATCATGCCAGACTGTCTAACAAATTAATCATTACTCATTTTTCATTAATCATTGCAATGAAAACCGCCATCGTCTATCATTCAAGCCATCACGGTAACACGAAAAAACTCGTGGATGCCATCGTCGCCGCACATAACGATATCGCCGTTTTCGACGCCGAATCATGCCGCCCCAATAACTTGTCATCCTTCGATTTAATAGGCTTGGCCTCCGGAATCTATTATTTCAGCTTCCACAAAAGCCTTCTTCGCGTCGCCGCTGCTTTGCCGCCGCAACAACGCGTCTTCCTGCTTTCAACATGCGGCGGAAACACGTTCGGCATGAACTACGCCCGCAAAATCGAAGCCGTCTTGGCCGAACGTCAGGCGGAAATCGTCGGCCGTTTCAGCTGCCTTGGCTACAACACCTACGGTTTCTTTAAGTTGTTCGGCGGCACAGGCAAAGGACATCCCGACGACCACGACATCCGCCATGCCATCGCCTTCTATGAATCGCTTAATGCTTAATGCTTAATGCATTATCTCTTGCCTCCCCCTCTGGGGGAGGTGTCGCGTGACGATGATTCCTACCTCCCCCTTTGGGGGAGGTGTCGCGAAGCGACGGAGAGGGAGAAGGCTTGACATCTCCCCGCGAAGCGTATGAAAACCGCCGAGCCGCCAATAACCGCCTTTCGGCGGTTCTAGTGGTTAGTGATTAGTGGTTAGTGGTTAGCAAGTCGTGGCTTATGGCCTTTGCTTTAAGCTTTAAGCTCTTAGCTCCTTCATTTCTGTCGTTGGAAATGGACGTTTCCGATCATGAATTCGGCGTTCGTATCCGCTTCGGAAATGAATCCAAGCCATGTCAATTGCCGCCAATCGTCGTTGCCGAAATCCAAATTTTCATATGTCTTCTTCTCGCCGCCCTCCGGCGTGATCTCCAACGTGAAGACAGGCTTCTCTACATCTGGCCCAAGCCCTGTCAAAATCTTCACATGGAACCACTTGCCAACAGGAACCGTCCCCAACGGCTTGTCGAGCCACGTCAGACGGCCATCGCCATAGAAACGCATCGTCGGACCGACCTTATACGGAGCGGATGAATCGCGCCATTCATGCCAAAGGATCGCCGTCTGCGTCTTCAGATAGACGTCGAATTCACCTATCGCCTTGCCTTTACGCCAGTTAAAGCCAAACACGAGATGCGGCTCCCAATTCACCGGCCAGCCGGGGGCGTCAATGAATTTGAGACACTTCTTCGAACCGGGAGCGTCCAATTCATCCGTCACGCGAATGGATGTTCCTTTTTCTTTGACGTCGCCGGACGTATGGCCGTTCGGGCATTGGTCACCGACTTTGCATTCAGCGAAATTGATGAGCAATTCCTTTGATGTGCCGATTTTCGGACGATCCTTCGAGACAGGAATCAAATCTGGACTGACTTCCTTAAAGACTTGCTGTTTCGCCTTTTCCGTCCACCAGGCAGGGCCTGTCAGCCCCGCCCGTTTCATCGCGGCCAACGCCTCTTCGATATACGGCTTCGCAGGGGAATCCGGCTGCAATTCGAAATTGAAATGCTCCGCGTCAACGAATTTCGGATCCGCGATAACGGAACCAATCTCCTGATCTTCAAGTTCTTGCAAATCAGACAGTTCGTAACCAGCAAAACCAAATGGCAATTTTGTCGTGTCCCAATACATGTTATGGCGCATGACGTAGTTGTTGTTGCCCCAATTGCCGCCGTATGGCCGCCCGTTATTGAAAATCACGACGTTGTTCTCCGCTGTAAAGGAAATGTGATTCTCCTGCCGCGAACGGATGATCTGTCCTTCCTGCGCAAACGCTAAGAGGTTGTTACGCAGGATGTTCTCTTTTCCATAATGCTGATGGAAGCCGCCGGATTTCGTGTTATAGACCACATTGTGTTCCATCAGCACGCCCGTACTACCTTCATCCGTGTAAAGTCCCCAACCGCCGTAGGAATAGGAAAAGACATCGTGGATATGGTTGCCACGGAAAACCGTTCCAGGCGAAATGCCAAGATTGTAGATGGCACCCATATCGGACAAAATACCGTATCCAAGATGATGCAGATGGTTATATTCCACGATGTTGTGATTGGCCGAACTCGGCGCGTAGCCCCATGACCAGCCAACCGATACCGCACTGTAATACAAATCGCTGATTTCATTGTGCCGCAACGTATTGTAACTGGACTTGAAGATGATCGCACCAACCGCCGCCGGAGCCACCAGCCCCGCGTTGTGGATGAAGCAGTTCTCTACGAGATTGTGTCCACAGGCAATAGCCTGCTCCTTTTCGCCGCCAGGCTCGCCGATGCGCACGCCACCGCCGCCAAGATCATGCAATTCACTGCGAATCAATGTGTTATATTGACAACCTTTCGCAAACCACACACCGTAAAGACCGCAATGCGAGACATCGATATCCGAAAACACGCAGTTCCGCGTGTCGCTCACATAGACGGCGGCCGACATGCCGGCCGCCGCCTGACCATCGTGCGATTGCGTCGTATTCAGCAGAAACGCTCCATATTGGAACGCAATCCCGCGGAAATTCACATATTCGACAGGCAGGCCGATTTCTGCATCTCCTTTGATAACAAGGATTTGTTCATGGACAGGAGCCACAACGGTCGTATTCGCGGGCGTCTCGCCCGGCAACGGTTTGTAATACAACGTGCCCGTCTGGTAGTCCATGTACCATTCACCCGCGTCTGTCATCGCCGCCTTCAGATTTTCCAGATGATAACGGCCCTGACGATCCCAATAACCGACCGGCCAGCCCATGCGGCTCGTGAACTTCAACGTCTTCTTTTCGAAGTCGATACGATCAATCCAATGGATGGATGCCGTCCATGAATTGTACATCATGATGGTCGCGTTGGACACGTCCGGCCAGTCTTCGATGTCGCCGTCGCGGAAGATGAACGAATCATGGGCCCCCGGCTTCGCCGCCGCTTCATTGCGGTCCTTCCACTGCACGGCACGATCTTTCATCCGGAAGAATCCAGTCTTCGGCAGACGGCAGCGCTGCCGCCGTTCGCCGTTCACGAACAGCTGCAAGATGTTCCATTTGCCGTCCGGTTTGTTGCCGCCGACGGTTTCCGGAATCGATACGCTCCAGACGCCGTCTGCACCGACCGTCCAGCCCGTAATTACGCGGCCGCCGGAAATGACGGGCCGCTGATCCATGAACGCCTGCCATGTGATGGGAGCCGCCGCCGTTCCGCTGTCCGCCGGCGAAAACGTCCATGCCGCCCCCAACGCATATACGCCGTCCATTAGATGGACGGTAATCGGCTGTCGCCCGCGTTCAGGATGATTGCGCACGGCTTTTTGCGCCGCCCATGGCGTGCGCAATGGATAATTCACGTCTAGACCGTTATTTGCGTCATCGCCCTTTGGCGACACATAGAAATTGATGCCCGCTGGTTTCGGATTGAACTGCGGCCCGACAGCGCCCTGCATCGACTGCGCCGCCAGCATGGCGCTCAGGCAAAGCCCCGACAACAACGATATGGTTCTCATAAAGCCTCCGTTTGTTTCGTTTGTTTTCTATACATTAAATAATAATGTCATGACAACACTATAACGCCTCATTCCGTCTTTTCATGGACACAAGCCGCTTTTCTTTGTTTTTCAGTATCATAAGGCCATTGTTCGCCCCAATCATTTGAAAAGCCAGACTAACGAGTTATATTAATAAGTTCAACCTGTTATTCGCGGTGTTTGACTGGATCATCACTGTAAAGCGGATCAACAATCCCGTATGGTTTGGTAGCGAAAACACAAAGGAAAACCATGGACAAGGAAACCAAGCAAGAAATCATCAAGAAGTACCAGCGTTCGGCCAACGACGTCGGTTCCGTCGAAGTTCAGTGCGCCATTCTGACGCAGCGCATCACCGAACTGACCGAACACATGAAAATCCACAAGAAAGACAACAGCAGCCGCCGCGGCCTCATCGCGATGGTCAACAAGCGCCGCAAGCTGTTGAACTACCTGCAGCGTGAAGACCACGCCCGCTATACGGAGCTCGTCAACAGCCTCAAGCTCCGCCGGTAATCAGCCCCCACCATGTCCTGGCTGCGGAAAACTCCGCCGTAGCCAGGACAATTACTATTATAATACGGAGTATGGCAAACAGACTGTGGAATTCGGCGGCATGAGTCGCCAGCCGCCATGAAGATTTTCCACGACGGGTGGCGCCCCATGCCGGAATTCCGCAGTCGAAAACGGTGCATGATTGATTGGTTACAATCGGGAGAGAGCACCACAAGGAGAATTAACCATGAGTATTGAAAATTGCACGATTGACTTGGGCAACGGGCACGAAATCCAGATCGAAACCGGAAAGATGGCCCTTCTGGCCAACGGTTCCGTCACCGTCCGCCAAGGCGATACAGTCGTTCTCGTCTGCGTCTGCTCCGCAGCTCCGCGCGAAGGCATCGACTTCTTCCCCCTCTCCGTCGAATACCGCGAACGCTTCGCGGCCGCCGGAAAGATTCCAGGCGGCTTCTTCAAACGCGAAGGTCGCCCCACGGAAAAGGAAATCCTTACGGCCCGTATGACGGACCGCCCGATCCGCCCCCTCTTCCCTGAAGGCTTCATGAATGAAGTGCAGGTCGTCTCCACCCTTCTCAGCTGCGATGGCGAAAACGAAGCGGACGTCCTCAGCATCTTCGGTGCCGCCGCCGCTCTGATGGTTTCGGACATTCCGTTCCTCGGCGCCGTTGGCGCATGCCGCGTCGGGCGTGTCGATGGACAGTTCATCGCCAACCCCACGAACTCCGAAATGGAAAAGAGCGACATCGATCTGGTCTATGCCGGTATCCCTGGCAAAGCCATCATGATCGAAGGCCGCGCATCCGAAATCTCTGAAGAAGACCTTCGTGACGCCATGGTTTTCGCGGATTCCATTATTGTAAAGGAATGCGAAGCCATCACGGAACTCGCCAAGAGAGTCAACAAGCCGAAGAAGGAATACACCCCCTATCTTCCTCAGCCTGAATTCCTTGCCGCTTGCGAAGAATTCATCGGCGATCGCCTCCGCAAGGCCTGCACAGGCGCCGCCAAATTGGAGCGTCAGGCCCAGCAGGATGCTCTCAAGCAGGAACTTAAAGACGCGTTGACCGAAAAGTTCACAGCAGAAGACGGAACGGCTCCCAATTTCGATCTCGTCTGGGAAATCATGTTGGAAAAGGCCATCCGCACCAATGTTCTGGAAGACGGCGTCCGTCAGGATGGTCGTAAAATCGACGAAATCCGCCCCATCTCCTGCGAAGTCGGCGTTCTACCGCGTGTCCATGGTTCCGCCCTCTTCAAGCGTGGCGACACGCAAGCTCTTGTCATCGCGACTCTTGGATCGTCTTCTGACGAACAGGAATACGATGTGATCACAGGCGGTCCCGCCACGAAGAGCTTCATCCTCCATTATAACTTCCCGGCCTTCTCCACTGGCGAAGTCGGCCGTTATGGCTCCACCGGTCGCCGCGAAATCGGTCACGGCGCTCTTGCCGAACGTTCCATCTACGGCGCCATGCCGAAAGAATTCCCCTACACGACACGCGTCGTCTCCGAAATTCTCGGATCTAACGGATCTTCCTCCATGGCAACGGTTTGCGGTTCTTCCCTCGCCCTCATGGACGCAGGCGTTCCGCTCTCTGACGCCGTCGTCGGCATCTCCGTCGGTCTCGTCACCGGTACGGATAAGCGCGTCTTCCTGACCGATATTCTCGGCTCTGAAGACCACTACGGCGATATGGATTTCAAGGTTGCCGGAACCTCCAAAGGCATCACTGGCTTCCAGCTCGACCTCAAGATCGCAGGCCTTGATCTCAACGGCATGTACGAAGCCCTCCTCACGAACAAAGCCGCCCGCGCCAAGATCCGCAAGATCATGGCCGACTGCCTCCCCGCCCCGCGTCCGGAACTCAGCCCCTACGCCCCGCAGATGGCCGTCGTCAAAATCAATCCCGACAAGATCGGCGCCCTCATCGGCCCCGGCGGAAAGAACATCCGCGGCATTACGGACGCCACTGGCGCCAAGATCGACGTCGAAGAAGATGGTACCGTCAAGATTTTCGCCAACAGCGGCGAAGCTCTCGAAAAGGCCAAATATATGGTCGAAGGCTCCACGGGCGAAGCCGAAATCGGCAAGATCTACAAAGGCATCGTCAAGACTATCAAGGACTTCGGTTGCTTTGTCGAATTCTTGCCCGGTATCGAAGGCATGGTCCATATCTCCGAGCTGGCTGACTATCGCGTGAAGAATGTCGAAGAAATCTGCAAGATTGGCGACCAGATTACCGTCAAGG
>JAEEGK010030038.1_pt1 | contig 10799 bp, 11 predicted proteins | sample 8958771 | NCBI WGS metagenome assembly JAEEGK01 (sample SAMN16246547, study PRJNA631951) | gut metagenome | biome: gut microbiome; feature: rumen; material: SC-attached | host: Bos | place: Iran: Karaj | collected 2018-10 | reverse complement strand
CTGGCTGCGGCGCAAGCCGGAGATCCACTGGTTCTATTGGAAAAAGACGCGGGATTTCCAAGCCGCTCTCGCTTTTTCGACAGAAATCCTCGCACGCCATGGCGTATCCTGACTTTAGCGCGGGGCGGACAAGCCCCCGATAAAGAAAGGATGAACACCATGAAAAAGAACACCAACCTACAGGACGTTTTCCTCACCCGGGCGCGCCGTCAGGGCGTGCCGCTGACCGTCTTTCTCGTCAACGGCTTCCAGATGCGCGGCACGGTGCGGGGCTTCGACCCCTTTGTCGTCGTGCTTGAGAGCGAGGGCAGACAGCAGATGCTCTACAAGCACGCGATCTCGACCATCGCGCCGGCGCAGGGCATCGACCTGCGCGAGGCGGAGGCGGAGGAGACCGAATGAGCCGCCCCGCGCGAGTCGCATCGTACAGAGGTACTTAACAGCTGAAAAACCGCTCCATCGCCACAAAACTTGTCACCGTGTTCATCGCCGTCGCCGTGCTCGCCTACTTCGGCGTACAGGCGTGGCGGTATTTCACCGACCCCGGACAGGCGGCCGCCGTGTACGTCTACCGCGCCGAGCACACGCTGGCGCTGAACGGCTACGTCGTGCGGGACGAGAGCGTCGTCGACTGCTCCGAGCGGCTGGTGGAGCGGACGCGCGACGAGGGCGAGCGCGTCGCCAGGGGCAAGCCGCTGGCGGTCGCCTATCAGAGCGCGCAGGCGCTGGAGTCCGCGCGTGAGCTGACGGCGATGGAGGGGCAGCTGGAGCAGCTGCGCTACGCGCAGAGCGCCGCCCGGGACACCGAGGCGGCGCTGCGGCTGGATACCGAGATCGAGGAGGACATCATCGCGCTGCACACCGCGCTGGCGGCGATGGATTACGTCGCGCTCGACGCCCGTGCCACCGCGCTCAGAACGGTCGTGCTGCGGCGGGAGTTTGCCTATCGCGGCAACGCCGACCTCAGCGGACGGATCGAAACGCTGGAGGGGCGCATCGCCGCCGCCTCCGCCGCTCTGGGCGGCTCGTCGCAGGTGATCGAAGCGCCCTTTGCCGGCACCTATTCCGCCGTCGCCGACGGCTATGAGACCGTGCTGACGCCCAAGGCGCTGGAGACGATGACGCCCGCCATCTTCGACCGGCTCGCCCCGGAGCGCGTTTCCTCCACGGTGGGAAAGCTCATCCGCGGCAGCCGCTGGTACTACGCCGCCGCGCTGGACGAGGCGGACGCGGCGCAGCTGCGGGAGGGGAAGACCTATCAGCTGGCGCTCGCCGGCGTCGGCGATCCCCTGCCGGTCACCGTGCTCTCCGTCAGCGGGGCGCAGGAGGGCCGATGCCTGGCGGTCTTCTGCGGCGACGAGTACCTCTCGCGGGTCACGATGCTGCGCGAACAGAGCGCCGAGCTGATCCTGGAGAGTTATTCGGGGCTGCGCGTGCCCAAAAACGCGCTGCGCATCGGCGAGGACGGACGGCTCGGTGTTTACTGCCGCGTCGGCCTCATCGCCTATTTCAAGCCGGTCGAGCTGGTCTATCAGGGTGAGGATTACTGCCTCGTTTGCCCGGGCGACGTGGAGGCCGCCCGCGAGAGCGACGTGGTCCTGTATACACTGCGCGCCGGAGACGAGGTCCTCATCGCCGCCGGCGGGCTGCACAACGGAAAGGTGGTCGGTTGATATGAGCATTGCGGAAAACGTCGCGCAGGTGCGCGCCAACATCGCGCGCGCCGCGGAGGAATGCGGGCGGGACCCGTCGGAGATCCTGCTGGTCGGCGCGAGCAAGATGAACGGCGCGGAGGCTTGCCGGGAGGCGGTCGCCGCCGGGATCGACGCGCTGGGGGAGAACCGCGTGCAGGAGATGACGCAGAAGCTTGCGGAGCACGCCTACGACGGCGCGCCGCTGCATTTTATCGGGCACCTGCAGCGCAACAAGGTCAGGCAGGTCGTCGGGCGCGTGGATCTGATCGAATCCGTCAGCTCGCCGGAGCTGCTGGCGGATATCGACGCGCAGGCGGAGAAGCTGGGCGTCGTCCAGGATATCCTGCTGGAGGTCAACGTCGGCGGCGAGGAGGCGAAAAGCGGCTTCGCGCCGGAGGAGACCGCGGCGGCGGCGGAACGGGCGCTCGCGCTGCCGCACGTGCGGCTGCGCGGGCTGATGTGCATCCCGCCGATCGCGGAAGAACCGCACGGGAGCCTTCCATACTTTGAAAAAGTTCGTCGGCTTTATGTTGACATCAACGAAAAAATGTATCATAATAAGCTTGATATGTTATCTATGGGTATGAGCGGCGACTATGAGGACGCGGTCCGCGCAGGCGCGACGCTCGTGCGTGTCGGCACCGCGATCTTCGGGCACCGGGATTACGGGCAGGCAAAATGACAGAGAGGGGCAGTGACCATGGGATTCCTGGACGATATCAAAAAGTGGGCCCATCCCTACGAGGATGAGGACGAGGATTTTCAGGACGATTTTCCGGATCTGCGCGCAGGAGACAGCCGCGCCTTTGACGAACGCGACCGCAGCGGCGGTTCCGCCGGCGCACGCGGGCGCGACCCGGAGGAGCGCCGCAACAAGGTCGTCAACATCCACGCCACCACGCAGCTCAAGGTCGTGCTGGTCAAGCCGGAGCGGTTTGAGAACGCCTCCGAGATCGCGGACCACCTGAAGGAAAAGCGCACCGTGGTCATCAACCTCGAGTCCACCAACAAGGACGTGGCGCGCCGCCTGATCGACTTCCTTTCCGGCGTCGCCTACGCGGGCGAGGGCAAGATCAAGAAGGTCGCCGCCAACACCTACATCATCACGCCGTACCACGTGGACATCATGGGCGATCTGATCGACGAGCTGGAGAACAGCGGACTGTATCTGTAACGGCAAAGGCGTTACGGGCAGTCAAAAGCGGCTTTTCCGCTTGTGACGCATCTATTGGCAAGGGGGATTTCTTGTTATGCTGACACCGCAGGAGGTTGCCGAGCACGCCTTCGTGAAATCTACGTTCGGCGGCTACAACATGACTATGGTGGACGAGTTCCTGGACGAGCTGACCGACGACTATACGGCGCTCTACAAGGAAAACGCCGCGCTCAAGGCGAAGATGAAGGTGCTCGTGGACACGGTCAACGAGTACCGCGCCACGGAGGACGCCATGCGCAAGGCGCTGCTGACCGCGCAGAACATGGCAAACTCCATGGTCAGCGAGGCAGAGGAGAAGAAGGAAACGCTGCTGGCGGACGCCGAGATGGAGGCGCGCGCAAAGATCGGCGCGCTGCACGACGAGATCGTGTTCGAGCAGAAGCGTCTCAACGCCGTCAAGGCGGCGACGAAGGAGTTCGTGGAGAAGACGCGCGCGGTCTGCGAGGAGCAGCTCCACGCGCTGGAATCTCTGCCCGACCTGACGCCCGAGCAGATCGAGCAGACGACGCAGGAGGCGAAGAGCGCGCGGGACGCCGCGGCGGATATCGCCGCCCTGGGCGAGAAGATCGTCGCCTCCTATGAGCGCGGACGCGAGGCGGAGGATGCGGCGGCGGATGCGACGCAGCTGTTCCAGCCTGCCAAGGCGCAGTCCGAGCCCGCGGCCGAGCCGGCGTCCGAGCTGGACGACGACGCCCTTGCCGAGCGGGTGGAGCGCACGCTCAAGCTCGCCGACCTGAAATTCGGGCGCAACTACAGCGCAGAGGACGAAACGTAAGAAAAAGCGGCGCAGCTGCGCCGCTTTTTTTCAGGACCGGGGGGAGAAGAACATGAAAAAAACGCCCATCGTCGCATTCCTCTATGATTTCGACAAGACGCTGTGTACCACGGACATGCAGGACTACGCCTTTATTCCCAGCCTGGGCTACACGCCGAAGGAGTTCTGGCGCATTGCCAACAACTTCGGCTGGGAGAACCACATGGACGGGCTGCTGGCTTACATGTATACGATGATAGACGAGTGCCGCAAGAAGGGCGTGCGGCTCGAGCGCGAGTATCTGGTCTCCTGCGGCCGCGCGATCGAGCTGTTCCCCGGCGTGAAGGAATGGTTCGGGCGCATCAACGCCTTCGGCGCGGAGCTGGGCGTCACCGTGGAGCACTACGTCCTTTCCTCCGGGCTGAAGGAGATCATCGAAGGCAGCGGCATCGCGCACGAGTTCCGCGAGATCTACGCCTGTGAGTTCCTCTACGGCGCGGACGGCCTCGCCATGTGGCCGAAGCTGGACGTCAACTTTACCAACAAGACGCAGTTCGTCTACCGCATCAACAAGGGCGTGCTGGACGTGGCGAACGACCGCGACCTCAACGCCTCCATGCCCGACGACAGCAAGCGGATCCCGTTCACGAACATGATCTACGTCGGCGACGGGCTCTCCGACGTGCCCTGCATGAAGATGACGCGCGCCTACGGCGGGCAGGCGGTCGCTGTGTATCAGGACAGCAACCGCGCCGGCGTGGAGGACCTGCTGCGCAGCGGCCGGGTGGACTTCATCTTCCCCGCCGACTACCGCGAGGGCACGATGCTGGATGCGACGATGAAGAACATCCTGCGCCGCATGGCGATCAGCGACGCGCTGAACGAGGAGAACGCCGAGCAGCTCCGCATGATCGGGCGATGAATCATAAGGGCGGCGCCCGTCCGGCTTTTGCCGGACGGGCGCCGCTGTGCGTTGTCCGCCGTCACTTGTCCGCCATGTGGACGTTCACATGGTCGTAGGTCATCTCGACGCCGTGGGCGGCAAAGGTTTCGCGCACCGCCTCGGTCACGCCCCAGTAGACCGTCCAGTAGTCGTTCGCGTTCACCCACATGCGCGCGAGATAGGAGATACTGCTCGCCCCGTAGGCGGACAGGTGCACCTCGGGCGGTGCGGTGAGCTGCGGGAAGCGGCCCATCGCGTCGCGCAGCGCGTCGTACACCTTTTCCGTCGGCGCGTCGTAGGACGCGGAAAAGGTCAGGTCGATGCGCCGGCGGCCGAGACGGTTGAAGTTCGTGATCGTCGCGCCCGCCACCGTGCTGTTGGGGATGGTGACCTGCTTGTTGTCCAGCGTGACAAGCTTGGTCGAGGAGAGCCGGATCAGATCCACCGTGCCCTCCGTGGCGCCGATGGAGACGTAATCCCCGGTCGAGTAGGGCTGCGTCGTGAGGATCATGATGCCGCCGGCGATGTTTGCCAGCGTGTTCTGCAGCGCCAGGGAAACGGCGAGTCCGGCGACGGAGAGCAGCGCGATGAAGCTCGTCACCTTCACGCCCAGCGAATCGAGCACCACCAGCGCCAGCACCACGCCCAGCACCGTCTTGACGGCGGGGCGGACGTGCTTTTTCAGCGGCGCGAGCTTTTCCGAGCGGTCGAAGCCGCGGTCGAGCAGCACCAGCACCACGCGGATGACGACCACGCCGACCACCAGCGTCAGCAGCGCGCGGACCGCGGCGGCAAGCGTCAGGGTCCCCAGGCTGATCCCGGAATCGGAAATAAGAGCGGAAAGATCCATCTGAGATACCTCCTGTTGTACAGCTTTGAAACAATTATAACAGGATGCTGTGGCCGCCGCAAGTATCAGGCGCGAAATATGCCGGGTAAAAATTGCAAGAATTCTTGCAAAAAAGAGGGCCCGACAGAGGGTGGCACGCTCGGGCATACACGGAAACGACAAAAAAACGCGCGAATTTTTGGTCAGTTTTTTTGCACTTTCCGGTGCATTTTCCATTGATAAAACGGCGCTCTTCAACTATAATGTAAGATGAATTCGAATCGGACAGCCGCGCGTTGAATTTTGACGGAAACAATGCAAACGCGGGAAGGGCCGACGGAACAAGGAGGTCATCATTTTGAGCAAGGTAATGTCATTGCATGACGCCGTCGCAAAGTATGTCGAAAGCGGCGACGTACTCGCCACCGGCGGGTTCACCACCAACCGCAAACCCTACGCGGCGGTTTCCGAGATCCTGCGCCAGGGACAGAAGGACTTCATCGTTTATGCCGGCCCCGGCGGCGGCGAAGTCGACATGCTGATCGGCGAGGGCCGCGTGGCGGCGTACATCAACTGCTACACCGCCAACTCCGGCTACACCAACGTTTCCCGCCGCTTCCGCGCCGCCATCGAGCAGGGCAAGCTCACCTACGAGGATTATTCGCAGGACGTGCTGATGCTCATGCTGCACGCCGCTTCTCTCGGCCTTCCGTTCCTGCCGGTCCGCCTGATGCAGGGCAGCGGCCTGATGAAGTACTGGGGCATCAGCGAGGAAAAGCGCAAGAGCATGCCCAAGATGGAGGACCTCAAGTGCGCCGAGATCGAGAACCCGATGGTCCCCGGCCAGAAGGTCGTCGCCGTTCCCGTCCCCAGGATCGACACCGCGCTCATCCACGTCCAGCAGGCCAGCCCGGACGGCACCTGCATCATCTGCGGCGACGAGTTCCACGATATCGACATCGCGGTCGCCGCGCGCAAGACCATCGTCACCTGCGAGGAGATCGTCTCCGACGAGTTCATCCGCCGCGACCCCACCAAGACCCGCATCTTCGGCGAGTGCGTGCAGGCCGTCGTGAAGGCGCCTTACGGCGCGTGGCCCTCCCAGTGCTACGGTTATTACGACGATGACGACTCCGCGCTCAAGGAGTACGACAAGGCGTCCAAGTATCAGGACAAGGCCGACGCCGTCGAGCAGCTTGCCAAGGCTGCCGCGAAGGCCCTCAAGAGCCTGGAGAAGGCGCCCGCCGACGAGAAGCTCAAGCTCGCCGCCGAGGCCGCCGAGAAGGCGTCCAAGGCCGCCGCGGACGGCTCTCTCATCCCCGAGACCTTCGAGGATTATCTGAACAAGTGGGTCTACGGCTGCAAGGACCAGGCCGAGCTGCTCGACAAGATCGGCGGCAGCCGCCTGATGCGCCTGAAGAACGAGCCGCACCTCGGCTATTCCACGACGCACTGAGAAGGAGGGGTTTGAAATGTCTGATTATACGAAGTATACCAAGCAGGAGATGCAGGCGTACGCCATTGCCAAGAGCATCAAGGAGAACCAGATCGTTATCGTCGGCACCGGCCTGCCCCTCATCGGCGCGTCCCTCGCCAAGCGCGCGGTCTGCCCGAGCTGCCACCCCATCGTGGAGTCCGGCCTGATGGACTGCTCGCCCATCGAGGTCCCGCGCTCCGTCGGCGACAACCGCTTCATGGCGCACTGCGCCGTGCAGTGGCCCAACATCCGCTTCGTCGGCTTTGAGGCCAACGAGTGGCTGCACGACGAGGATCGTCTCGTCGCCTTCATCGGCGGCGCGCAGATCGACCCCTACGGCAACGTGAACTCCACCTGCATCTTCGGCAAGGGCGATTATCTCAAGCCCACCACGCGCTTCACCGGCTCCGGCGGCGCGAACGGCATCGCCACCTACTGCAACACCATCATCATGATGCAGCACCAGAAGCGCCGCTTCATCGACCACGTCGACTACATCACCTCGTGCGGCTGGATGGACGGCCCCGGCGGCCGCGAGCGCGCGGGCCTGCCCGGCAACCGCGGCCCGCAGATGGTCGTCACCGACCTGGGCATCATGAAGTTCGACGACGAGACCAAGCGGATGTACCTCGCCTACTACTATCCGTTCTCCACGCCTGAGATGGTGCAGGAAAACACCGGCTTCGAGATCGACGTGTCCCGCGCACAGCTGATGGAAGGCCCCGACCCCGAGATCATCCGCATGATCCGCGAGGAGATCGACCCCGGTCAGGCGTTTATCAAGGTTCCCAAGAACTGAACGGCACTCAAATAAAAAGAGGGGAGAACAAGTATGAGCGAATATTCCATGCCCTGCTATTTCCAGTCCATGCCCACCATCGGCAAGGAACTCACCTCGTTCAACGATGAGAACTGCGCCGAGATCCAGGAGGTCGAGCAGGAGATCCATCAGCTGCGCGAGGCCGCGCTCGAGGCGGGCCGTTCCACCGAGTCGCTGAACGAGAGCGGACAGTGGACCGCGATGCAGCGCGTGATGGAGCTGGTCGACGAGGACACCTGGTGCCCGCTGAACAGCCTCTACAATCCTGACGACAACAAGGACGGCAGCGTCGGTATCGTCAAGGGCCTCGGCCGCATCGACGGCAAGTGGGCGGTCATCATCGCGAGCGACAACAAGAAGCTCGCCGGCGCGTGGGTCCCCGGTCAGGCGGAGGCGCTGCTGCGCGGCAGCGACACGGCGAAGCGTCTGCACATCCCTCTGGTGTACGTGCTCAACTGCTCGGGCGTCAAGCTCGATCAGCAGGAGCTGGTGTACCCCAACCGCCGCGGCGGCGGCACGCCGTTCTATCGCAACAGCGAGCTCAATCAGCTCGGCGTGCCCGTCATCGTCGGCATCTACGGAACGAACCCGGCGGGCGGCGGCTATCACTCCATCAGCCCCACCATCCTCATCGCGCATGAGGCCGCCAACATGGCGGTCGGCGGCGCGGGCATTGTCGGCGGCATGAATCCCAAGGGCTACGTTGACCTTGAGGAAGCCGAAAAGCTCATTGAGGCGCAGCAGAACCTCAAGGCGGACATCCCCGGCACCGTCGCCATCCACTACAGCGAGACCGGCTTCTTCCGCGAGGTGCAGGTCGACGAGGAGGGCATGATCGACGCCATCCGCAAGTACATGGACTACCTCCCCGCCTACGATCCCGAATTCTTCCGCGTGGACGATCCCAAGGAGCCGCTCTATGACCCGAACGACCTCTACAGCATCGTTCCGTTCAACCAGAAGCGCAGCTACGATATGTACGACGTCATGGCGCGCCTGTTCGACGGTTCGGAGTTCATGGAGTTCAAGAAGGGCTACGGGCCCGAGATGATCACCGGCCTCGCCAAGATCGACGGTATGCTCGTCGGCGTCGTGTCCAACATGCAGGGCATGCTGATGAACTATCCCGAGTACAAGATGGCGACCTACGGCTCCGCCATGGGCGTCGGCGGCAAGCTGTACCGCCAGGGCCTGATCAAGATGAACGAGTTCGTGACGCTGTGCGCCCGCGACCGCATCCCGATGCTTTGGATCCAGGATACCACCGGCATCGACGTCGGCAACGACGCCGAGCGCGCGGAGCTGCTGGGCCTTGGCCAGAGCCTGATCTATTCCATCCAGTCCAGCAACCTGCCGATGATGGAGATCACGCTGCGCAAGGGCACCGCCGCCGCGCACTACGTCCTCGGCGGACCGCAGGGCAACGACAACAACGCCTTCTCCCTCGGCACGGCGACCACCGAGATCTACGTCATGCACGGCGAGACCGCGGCGACGGCGATGTACGCCCGCCGTCTGGTCAAGGAGCAGAAGGCCGGCAACGACCTGCAGCCCACCATCGACAAGATGAACAAGCTCATCCAGGAGTATTCGGACAAGTCCCGCCCGAAGTACTGCGCGAAGCTGGGCCTGTGCGACGAGATCGTCGACATGAACGATATGCGCCCGTACATCCAGGCGTTCGTCAACGCCTGCTATCAGAACCCGGTGAGCATCTGCCCGTTCCATCAGATGCTCCTGCCGCGCATCATCCGCGACTTCGACAACCTGTACGCCGGCAAGTGACCGAACACCGAGCCCGCCGCAGCGTCGTCTGCGGCGGGCGAAGGAGATACTGTATGGCAATTTACACCATGGGCATCGACGTGGGTTCCACCGCGTCGAAGTGCCTGATCCTGAGGGACGGGACCGAGATCGTCGCAAAATCCCTCGTCGCCGTCGGCACCGGCACCTCCGGCCCGCAGCGCGCCATCGAGGGCGTGTTGGCGGAGGCCGCGATGTCGCGGGAGCAGATGGACTTCGTTCTGGCGACCGGCTACGGGCGCAACTCGCTGGAGGGCCTCGCCGATATGCAGATGTCGGAGCTTTCCTGCCACGCCCGCGGCGCGACCTTCCTGTTCCCGGAGGTGCGCACGGTGGTGGACATCGGCGGGCAGGACGTGAAGGTCATCGAGATCGAGAACGGGATGATGAAGAACTTCGTCATGAACGACAAGTGCGCCGCCGGCACGGGGCGCTTCCTCGACGTCATGGCGCGCGTGCTGGAGGTCAACACCCGCGACCTGGGCGAGCTGGGCGACCGTTCGACCCGCGAGATCGGCATCAGCTCGACCTGCACGGTCTTCGCCGAGAGCGAGGTCATCTCGCAGCTCGCCCGGACCGTGGATCTCTGCGACCTCGTCGCCGGCATCCACGCCTCCGTCGCCGTGCGGACGGCGAGCCTCGTGCGGCGGCTCGGCCTGCTGGAACCCGTGACGATGACCGGCGGCGTCGCGCGCAACGGCGGCGTCGTGCGCGCGCTGGAGAGAGAGCTCGGCACGGAGATCCGCGTCCCGCCGACGGCGCAGCTCGCCGGAGCGTACGGCGCCGCGCTCAGCGGCTGGAATCAAGGAAACGAGAGGAGCTGAAGGAACCATGACGGAAGCAACGGAAAAGAAACCCGCCAAGATCGTCCTGCGCGAGCTGCAGGACCGGATCGCCCGGGACGCCTGGGACGCAAAGCTGCGCGGGGAGAAGGTCGGCTGGTGCGCCTCCAACTTTCCGCAGGAGATCACCACCGCGATGGGCATCCCGGTGGTGTACCCGGAGAACATGGGCGCCGCGGTCGGCGCGAAGGGCGGCGGCGAGCGCATGTGCGAGCACGCGGAGGGCATGGGCTACTCCGGCGATATCTGCTCCTACGCGCGCATCAACTTCGCCTACGCCGATCTGAAGCGCTGCGAGGAGCAGGAGATCCCCTTCCCGGACTTCCTGCTGTGCTGCAACAACATCTGCAACTGCATGATCAAATGGTATGAGAACCTCGCGCTGGAGCTGGATATCCCGCTGATCCTGATCGACATCCCG
>JAEEGK010030036.1_pt1 | contig 10799 bp, 7 predicted proteins | sample 8958771 | NCBI WGS metagenome assembly JAEEGK01 (sample SAMN16246547, study PRJNA631951) | gut metagenome | biome: gut microbiome; feature: rumen; material: SC-attached | host: Bos | place: Iran: Karaj | collected 2018-10 | reverse complement strand
AATTCACCCTATACATCGTACCATTTGCGGATGCATGGCTAGACTCGTGATTACCTGCAGATTCCGCCGTAAACGGATCGGGCGTGTAGCACGCCACAAGCGAAAGGGCCAAAAGACCCAAAGGTAAGAGCTTCTTTTTCATCAATATGCAATATAGTTATTAGAAGATGATAGTTTATGGAACTTAGTTACTAGATACTAGTTATTAGTTACTAGAAATTGCAATAGGAACATTTCTTGTAACTCGGAACTCCTAACTGCAAGGAAGTCGCCCTAGTAACTTAGAACTCATAACTCAAAAAAATGTATATATTATATAATACTGGGAGTACTCTATGAAAATTGAAAAAAGCAAGTTAATAAAAAATCGCGATTGGTCCGAAGCCACAAGAACGCGTCTTGCGGCAGCACTCGGCATATCCGCCCTCGTCTCGCTGACATCTTGCACCAAGGCTCCCGCTCCCGGTCTCGAAGCATCACCGGAACCGCCCGTCACAAGCGAGACAGCCGGAGAAGCCCCGAATGCCCCGCTCCCGGCACAGCAATCCGAAGCAGCTACCACCGCCGAAACTCAGCTTTCGTCTAGCAGCATCTCCAGTTCCTCGGAAGAAGACCCGGGACCGACAGCCGGCATGCCCTACTACGATTACGAAGAAGAACAGCGAATTAAACAACAAGAGCAGCAATAGACCCGCTTTGGCGTTCCAACTAGGCCAAGTAAATAATTTCTATATTGGGTCCGAATTTTAAGGCCAACGCAGCATTTTGGCATATAGATAAGGAGGATATATGAACTTGTTTACTAAAGTCATATTTGCATTTTTTGCATTCAGCGTTTTTAGTATAGCCGCGGAACAAAGACGCGCAGAAATTTACGTTGACGAAGACCTCTACAAAGATACGGAAGTACTCGCGGCCGTGCAGAAATACGCAGGCGCCGTCGAAAAAGAACTCAACTTCAAGATTGACATCAAGTCGTTTCCGGCAGCATTAGTCCTTGACTCTACAACTCTTAATACAAGCCCCAAGTTCAAGCAGAAAAGCACCGCTGCCGAGCTGAAGACAGCCATCAAAGAATCCTGGGAAGACAAATCCAAGGCTCCACTGGCCGGCGTTCTCCTTATCGGCAACCTGCCTTTCGCACGCATGGAATACTTTGCCAGGGAATCCGACGGCAGGGCAGCATTTCCTGGCGATGGTAAAATCGCCGGCTATCAGGTCTGGGCAGTTGACTTCTACTTTATGGACATGGACGGCAAGTGGACTGACGAACTCGTCGGAAACGGCTGTGTATCTGACGGCGCATGCAGCGGCGAAGTGGAAACCGGCGAAAACGGCATTCTCGACTCGCACTACAACCATTTTAACGGGGAACTCGCTGGCGAAGATTTCGAAATTTGGGTCGCCCGCGTCAATGCCTATGGCGAAGCCCGCGAATTGAACAATTCCAAATGGATAGAACAGCTCCGCAATTACAACGATTACCTCGCCAAAGTAAAGGAACTCACGATACGCTGGCTCAACAAGGCCTATGACATGCACGCCAACACAACCCCGCGTTCGGACAAGGCATTGTTTACCTATTCCGACCCGTCCCCCATTTATAGGGAAGACTACGCCGTCGTAAGCCATTTCAACGATCTCTCGAAAATGTATAACGAAGTCGACATCGTCCATGCGATGGACAGGGAAAAATCTCTTCTGTACATGGTAAAAGACTATGATTGGCTAACCCATCTGGGTCACGGCAACGAAAAGTCCTTTGCCGACGGAGTCTCGGTAAATGATTTTGAGCCCTCCCTCGAAAGCGTTCCCTACCTACTTAACTTATTCTCTTGCAACATCGCTCGCTATTCTACACCCGAAGGTCTCTCTTACGACCGTACGGTAGGCATGGCGTTCTTGTTCAGGTCCTTGAAAGGTGGCGTTTCGATGATTGCCTCGACAAAAATGGGCGGCGGGTACCAAGCTGTCGATACACTTTACAAACACGTAAAAACGAATCTTCTGGGCGATGCATACGTCAAGTGGGCGAACTACAGATCGTTGGTGTTCGAAGGCACCAAGAACGCAAAGGACATTTACGCCTGGTACTACGGAACCACGCTTTTCGGCGATCCGTTCGTGGCTCTTAAAACAAATAGAGACAACGTAAAACAGGACAGCATGCCGAACAACATCGCGCTGCACGCCTTGCACGATTTCAACATCAGCGGCATGTGCATCGACGAAACGCAGGGCGTCGATGGTTTCTGCAACGTCATTTGCGGTTCCACGGAAGCGAACTATTGCGCAGGCATCCACGGCTACGCCCGAATCGGCTCCATCTATGCCAAGGGCGGATTGGTCCTGAATGCCGAAATTAAAGCAAAAAAAGCACTCATCTACCGCGATTTCGAAGATGCGGAACTCTTCATCAACGCAGACGTGGATTACGATTACGTTGCCTACGTCAATCCCAAGCGATGGAACAAGGCGTTTGACGCTTTCGATACCCTAAAGACATTCCCGGACAACAAATGCATAGAGGACATTTCCGTAGATAAGGAATACTCACTCGTCGACGGAACATGCATCAACAAGCTTACGGTTCGCTCCACTGGGACGCTAATCATTCCTGAAGGCGATTTCTACGCCTATTCCATGACCATGGAACCGGGTTCCAAGTACAAGTTCGAAAAACCGGGATACACATCATTGCTGCACGTAAAGAAAGGATTTGCCTGGAATGCCACCCCGGTCAAAGACTCCACCGACTACGAAAAAGCAGCAAGCGGATTCAAGTTGATTGTCTATGACAATGCGAACCCCGTCGATATCGACAGCCTATTCTACGGTTCCGTCAATGCGCCAAAAACGATGCTCAACATCTACGGCAAAGCTTACGGTTCGTTCACCGGATACGGCTTGGCCGTTCACGAAAAAGCCTTAGCCTATTACGTACCGTTCACCCCGCTTTCTTCACCCGGACGCAAGACATTTGTAAGCCCAATGATAACGGCAGATTATGCGACAAAGGTCATCGCGTTCAATCGCAACGCCATCACGTTCGAAGCCTCAAAGGCGGGAATGTACGACATTGCAGTCATGGACGTTCTCGGGCAAACCGTTGCATCGTTCCGCGTAAACGCAACCGCCGGTCGCAATTCCGTCAGCCATGACTTCACGAAACTCAAAAGCAACCGCTATATCGTGAGCATCAAGTGCGGAAAAACCGTCGAAAGCGCAAGAATGATGAGACTGGCACAGAAGCCGTAGTAGCATAACACCCTATTGTCGCGCCGCCGCTATAATTGTATATTCATTCCTGATAGCATCCGTCCTGCCGACTTGGCATTCGTTCCGGGCAGGTTGTTTCACTATCTGCTTGACGCCGACCTCCCTTTGTTCCGCTAGACAGGCGCGCAATTCGAGGCAGACACCCTATGGGGAAACTGGCCCCCTGGCGATCAACGTAGAGCACCCCCACAGCAAGTGGGATCATTAATCTGTCATTAACAGGTTTGTGAACCGGTGTTCTACGCTATACAAGCATCTCCTGTTTGCAAACCGCAAAAATTTCACAGGAGCATATAAATGAGCATCAAGCCTTTTGATGACCTCGACATCACCGACCCGATTATGTTCGGACTCGTATTCAGCAATACGCATATCGCCAAGCCGTTCATCGAGCACCTGCTCAACATCGAAATAGACCACCTCGAAACCCCGACACCAGAGGCAGTGCTGAGCTACGATGCGGAGCACAAGGGTGTCCGCTACGATGTTTTCGCGCGGGAAACAAACGAACATGGAGAAACCATCCGCTCATTCGATTTGGAAATGCAGATGGTTGACACCAAGGAACTCCCCCAGAGAGCAAGGTATTACCAAAGCGTATGCGATGGCGTGGCTCTCTCCAAAGGAGACTTTTACACAAGTCTCCGAGAACAATACATCATCTTTCTCTGTCCCATGGATATTTTCGGGCACGGATACCCCGTTTACCATTTCGAGAACAAGGCCCGAGAAAATCCGGAAATCACCTTGAACGACCTCACCTTCAAAAACTTTTATATATTTACAAGGTACGAAGAGTTCAAGGATCCCGTCGTCAAAGCGTACATGAAATACTTTGCGACCAGGAACGCAGATTCCAGCGAAACCAAAACAATCAACAGCCAGGTGTCTTTCTACAAGACCGATACTTTCATAAGGAACAAGTATATGACTTACGAATTTGATCTTCACGAAAGCAAGGAAGCGGGGAAATGGGAAATGGTTGACGCCATGCTTGCAAAGAACTACTCAATCGAAGAAATAGTCTCCATTTCTAAATTTTCCAAGGAAGACATTCTCAAACACAAAGCTACGATAAACAAGTGACTAGCACTTAAAGCACTGCTTTTATGCACAAAATCAGTCCGAAAGGGCCGATTTTTAATTATTGAGACAAAAGCCAAGAAAAAAGTCCTTATGGACAGACAACGAATGTACTCTATTTAAAACTAAACTAAAAATATTCAAAATAGAGCAATATTAACGTTCACAAGCGCCGTTATTTTCAAATACCCATTATGACTTGTAGTATTCTTCTACAGATTTACTGTAGAATCTTGTAAAATAATCGGACACGCCTGCCCAATCAGGATAAACAGTATCGATTGTCTTTCCAAGTAAATTGAGTTCTTCTCGAATTTGTGTTTTGGCACATTGTGGAATTCGAATCTTCGCCAATCGGATTTCAGGCCCTTTATTAGACTCAAGCGTTGCTAAATGATGCTTATCTCCATCTATTCCAAACAGAAGAAACGCACCTTGTTGAGCTCTAATACGTGGGTTATCAAGCAAAGGATGCACACAGTAAATGGACTCCATGTTGTCCTTTTTTATCCATGATTCAAAGTAAGATTTTTCTGCCCTAATTTCATGAAGCAAATGCTTAATAGAATCGTTTTCATTGAACGCCGTACGTTCAAATTCATCTGTAGAATTTGATAAGCATCTTATATCAAGATCGTCATAGTTATAAACTGCGATATTTGAAATGACACTTACCACATCGGAGTGCCAACTGCGAATAGAATCTTTAGAAATTTCATAAACCAAAACAACAGAATCCTTCTTATCGTCATAATCATATTTCGGATCATGATACAATGCAAAAAACAACGCTTGCAAAGAATCTACAGAAACATCAAGAACTCGCGTTGGAATCCCATAATGTTGCATCAATACCAATTTTTCAAATGTTGATTTGCAACTTGTAAATTCCGAAGACAAACGCCGTTCACATTCCCTAAACAAAGTTGATTCATTATTGCCTTCAAGCCATTTTCTACGAGCAATTCCTGGTTGTCCGGCTGTTGCACCATAATCTTCAGGCTCCCCACGAAAGTACAAATGCACATTTTCACGATAGCCTTCTACACCATAATGTGAGAAGTTTTTCAACATTTCAAGATAATCGGCAACGGAATAGATGTCATAAGAAGTAGCCATCAAGGAACCTCAATTTCAGTAATGGTATATCCAGAGCGACCGTCATCAGAAATCGTCAATTTCAAAGGTTTCTTTTGAAGCATTGCCATAGCCAAAACAGTCTTTGGAACTGAATCGTCTATTTTAAGTTCAAAAGATTTGTTCTGTTTAAGTACTTTTGATTTGAGCTCATCTTTATCACCTTCCTTGGATTCAGATTCCGTAAATTCTTCCAAAAGATTCCATTGCTTTTTATTAGAATCTTCATAAAGATGTTTGCCCATCCCTTTAAGTATCACTTTTCCATCGGAATCAATTTTAGTGATAGTAGCTGTAATTGTGTAATTTACCATAGTTTTCAACCTTTTTTTGTTACGTTGTATTGCAGAAAAGCCAAAAAGCAATCCTGACCCGATAAAAGTGAAAAATATTGTGCGAACATTAGCAAACATTTTATTAGTCTTTAACACAACGGACAGAAAGCCCACGACTCTTCTCGAAGGAACTTAGGTATACATAGTCTTGGTCGTAAAATAAATGCATGATATACGCTTGCTTGGCATCATTCTCGTACTCAGTAGAACTCCAGAAGTACGCATCAAGGCTCTCAAATTGATAAGTCTGATCAAACCGGCCTCCTGCAGGCATCGCTGAGAACGAATAAGTATCTGAGCCGTTACCACTATCAAACCAACTGCTCGTCGATTTGAGTTTAGAGCCCGCTGTTTTGGAGCCACCGGCTGTATTGAGCAACATTTGAAATTCAGCCTCTGTCGGCAAGTGCCAACCAGTAGGGCAAGCGGTTTTCGTGGCAGCCCATGTATAAAGGCGACCATACTTGGTGCAGTATTTAATAGAGTCTTTATAGCAATAGCTGTTCGCCATATTGTAATTGAGGTTCTGAGCCATCCATGTCTGGGAACCGATGACAACAGTCTTGTAAATCTGACTATCACGTGAATCAATCATAGATATTACATCATGCCATGCACCATTTTCATAAACATAATACTTGTCCTTATTCACAATACCAGTCTTTACATCACCTTCACCACCTGTCAATCCATAAGTATCATACTCTAGCGGCGTAGCTTCCGTCCAAGTGTCATCCTTACAGATGTAATAAACATTTTCGTATTTGCTTACCATACCTGCATTTCTTTTTTCGCAAAGGCCAATGGACATTTCTCTTTCAGAAAATTCCCATTTGGAACCATTGTAAACATAGATTGAATCCGTTACATTGCCTTTCTTACATTCACCTTTTTTTCCACCACTCCATCCATACGTATCTTTTTGATCAGTAGTTGCAGCAATCCATTTATTAGAAGTGCATATAAAATATTTTCCAAAATATTTGCTCAACTTATTGCGGTTTGATGCGACAACATCCTTACGAATGGCAGAGCATCCCCCCAGTCCATACACATTATTCCAAAAAGCCTCCAAGTAAGTTTCATAATTCGGAATATCCAAAATGTTCCAGCTCTTTACTGCAGCACGAATTTTCGCATAGTCAAAATCAACCGTCCAATCTGCCATATCAGCTTTTGTTTGCAAATCATTCCATTCACCATCAACCTTGAAATCTTCACGAAATTTGTCAATGACACTTTGAATTTCAACATCGTTACGTTCAGCCATAACGAGAGCAGAAACAGCAAGAAGTGTTCCGTTGCCAGCAGCAGTTCCAGCACTTACGCCTTCGTTCTGGAAAATGGAAAAGTCTTCGGAACAAGTCACGGTGGTCGCAAATTCAAAGGCTGTCATGATTTCTTGAGCAGCTTGTTTTTTCGCAGCATAGACACTATAGCCTTTTTCTTGTACCAGATAAAGGACTCGGTCATATTCCAAATGGGTAAGCAAATTTATATTCGCTTCCGTTCGCTTATCTGAAAAATCAGTCAAAGCACAAAGTGTCATAGAATCCTTGGACCATTCGCCGGTCACCTCGTTTCTGTAAAGTCCACGCACTTCAAGTTTAGCATAAGGAAAAGCAAGGCTCACCTTCGGTATGACAAAATCACCCTTATTGCTATTAATTTCGTCCTTATACACGCGACCAGAAGGATTCATATCATTTTTCAACTCATACAAATTCAGCGGCGAACCAAACTTGAATGGTCCCTTCTGTGCAACACCCGTTACAGAAAAGTTCTCCCGAATGAAGTCTTGCACTGAATCAACCTTATTGATGGAGGAAGAAACAGATGACGTATTCGATATAGCGGAAAATTTACCCGAAGAGGATGACTTATTTGAAGTAATAATTAATGAAGATGATTTGGCCGAGGCTACGCTTGACGAGGACGAATTGACCACTACAGCAGAATTTTCGTCTACAGTAAAGCTCGAAGAAGACGACAACTGCTCGCTATCTGAAATTTCACTTAAATCCATCCAAGAGCGATTTTTGCAGAGGTAGTCCTTCATTTTTTCAGCAACATAAACAGTATCGCCATCACGTTCGTTAGTGCAGCGACCCATATCAACAACGGTCGCTACCTCACGACCATCCCCACCAATGTAATTCGACGAACTGCCGGAGTCGTCGCCGCAAGCAGAAAGCGTACTTATAACAGCAAAGATTGCCGCCACCTTAATTGCGTTACTGAAGTTTACTTCGTTTCTTTTGCTGATAGTCATAGCAATCTCCATAGTTTTACACCTTTGGAGTTTTTCCCCTATCCTGCAACGATTTTTTCCAATTTTGCTTAGATACAAAAAAGGCGCGAGTCGTTGCATTTATCAAAGTGAGGCTCTCGACTGCCTTTAGACGATAAACGCAAACGACCCACGCCCCCAAAGGGCTGTTGCCCTTGGCCTATATGACCAAAGACCAGCTAAGAAGCTGGTATAGCAAACCGAGATATGCCGAAATACAGCATACCTGCGTGAGCGTTCGCCTTGTCCTCGTCTAAGAGAAACTGTCGAGATTTCACTTTGAGAACAAGAGCTAAACTCTTCTTTCAAAACTAAAATTAAATTAAAAAGCGGGCTTTAGCAAAAAATTTTACAGAAGTGCGCAATTTTCATTCAAAAATGTGAAAAAGCTCTCATTTTCAATAACAGGATTGTCTCAAAACGGGGGCCAAAACGATCTATAGTCTCGCAACATCCGCAATTGTATATTCTTCCTACAAGACCGGTACTTTCATAAGGAACAAGTACAAGACTTACGAATATAAAGTCGGATTAGGCCCTACATTCTTTGCCCTTATGTGCAGTAATTAAAATTTTTATATATTTGTTTTCGACTATTGAAACGAAAGCAGGGAACCTCAAAATTTTGAGACGACCTAATAAAAGAGATTGATTAATGGCAGCTACGAAATATACAGAAGAAAGCATCAAGTCCCTCGAATGGCATGAACATATCCGCCTCCGCCCCGGCATGTACATCGGTAAACTCGGCGACGGACAGAGCCCGGATGACGGCATTTACGTGCTCGTCAAGGAAATTATCGACAACTCCATCGACGAATTCGTCATGGGTGCGGGCAAGAAGATTGAAATTGACATCGAAGACCGCGCGGCCCGCGTGCGCGACTACGGCCGCGGCATTCCGCTGGGCAAGGTCATCGACTGCGTATCGAAGATTAACACGGGCGGCAAGTACGATTCCGAAGCTTTCCAGAAGTCGGTCGGTTTGAACGGCGTGGGTACAAAGGCGGTGAACGCCCTTTCCACGAAGTTTATCGTCAAGAGTTTCCGTGACGGCCGCATGAAGCAGGCTGAATTCTGCCGCGGTGTTCTGGTGAAAGACTACAAGGAATGCGCCACGAACGAGAAGAACGGCACAGAAATCTACTTCGAACCGGACGCCGACATTTTCAAGAACTACCGTTTCCTTCCGGCGTACATGGAAGAAAAGGTCTGGAACTACGCCTACCTGAACAACGGTCTCTCGCTCATCATGAACGGCAAGGTCTATACAAGCCCGAACGGCCTTCTGGACCTTTTGAACAAGCACGTTGACGACACCATCCGCTATCCGGTCATCCACTTCAAGGACAAGGATATCGAATGCGCATTCACCCACGGTAACCAGTACGGTGAACATTACTACAGCTTCGTGAACGGCCAGCACACCACGCAGGGCGGTACGCACCAGCAGGCTTTCCGCGAAGGCATCGTCAAGGGCGCCCGCGACCACTTCAAAAAGGACCTCGATCCGTCCGATGTGCGCAACTGCATCATCGGTGCTATTTCCGTGCGCATTCAGGAACCGGTGTTCGAATCACAGACAAAGACGAAGCTCGGTTCTACGACGGTTTCGCCGGGTGGCGCCCAGCTGCGTTCCTGGGTTGTCGATTACGTCGCAAGCCAGTTCGACAACTACTTGCACAAGAATCCCGAAACCGAGAAAGCGCTTCTCAACCGCATCACGCAGAACGAACGCGAACGCAAGGAAATCGCAGGCATCAAGAAGCTTGCGAACGAACGTGCCAAGAAGGCGAACCTGCACAACCGCAAACTCCGCGACTGCAAGATCCACCTCACCGACGTCAAGAACGCGCTCAACCGCGAATCGATGATTTTCATTACAGAAGGTGACTCCGCATCTGGCTCTATTACGAAGGCTCGCAACGTGCAGACGCAAGCCGTGTTCAGCTTGCGCGGTAAGCCACTCAACAGCTTTGGCATGACTAAAAAGGTCGTCTATGAGAACGAAGAATTTAACTTGTTGCAGCATGCGCTCGATATCGAAAACGGTCTCGAAAACTTGCGCTACGACAAAGTCATTATCGCGACCGATGCTGATGTGGACGGTATGCACATTCGCCTCTTGCTCATGACGTTCTTCTTGCAGTTCTTCCCGGAACTCGTGGAACAGAAGCACTTGTACATCTTGCAGACGCCGCTTTTCCGCGTGCGTAACAAGCAGGTGACCAAGTACTGCTACGACGAAACCGAACGCGACAAGGCCGCCAAGGAAATCGGCAAGACCGGTCTCGAAATCACTCGATTCAAAGGTCTTGGCGAAATCAGCCCGGAAGAATTCGGACAGTTCATCAACGAAGACATGCGCCTTGAAACGGTCAGCATTCCGCCCGACGCAACGCTTGGCAAGATGCTGGAATACTACATGGGCAACAACACGCCAAGCCGCCAGGAGCACATCGTGCAGAACCTGAGAGCGGAAGCCGTCGAAGAACTGTAAATGGTCATTGGTCGTTAGTCATTAGTTATTAGTTGTTTGCTATTGACCACTGACTAATGACCATTGACAAAAACTATTGACTTAAAAAAGTAGACGATAGGAAGTGATGCGAGAGATGGCGACGCCATCAGTCTGACAGCGTTGTCATCTTCTTCTATGATGTTGCAATCAGGAT
>JAEEGK010030031.1_pt1 | contig 10801 bp, 7 predicted proteins | sample 8958771 | NCBI WGS metagenome assembly JAEEGK01 (sample SAMN16246547, study PRJNA631951) | gut metagenome | biome: gut microbiome; feature: rumen; material: SC-attached | host: Bos | place: Iran: Karaj | collected 2018-10 | reverse complement strand
AAGGATTGAGTTTTTTGATACAGAAGTTGATTCTATAAGGATTTTTGATGTTATGTCTCTAAGAACTATTGAGCAATGTGAAAGTGCAAAGGTATTTCCTGTAGCTACAACAGACCAAGATGAAGATAAATTTGTATCATTTTTGGATTATTTGACGGACGATTATCTGATATTTTTAGAAGAGCCTCAAAGGGTTGTAGATAAAATTGATACAACTATATTTGAGTATGGAGAAATGCTTAGCAAAGGAAGTATTGAGGAAGAAACAAAGAAGATTTTTTCTCGTGAGGAGATTTTTCAAGAGTTATTAGATAGAAAAACAATATTTTTATCTACTTTAGAGACGAAATTAAAGGGCTTTTCTAATGCAGAAAAATATTTCATATTAAGTCGTGAGATTTCAAGCTTTGGTAATTCTTTAGATAATCTATATAATTCTTTAAAAGAATGGCAAGAGCAAAAGTATAAAGTAATTTTACTTTCTGGTACAGAAACAAAGGGGAAAAATGTTTGTAAAGAGTTAGAGGAAAAAGGAATTGATTGTGTATATGTAAATAAGCTAGAAAAATTACCAAGTGACGGAATTATATATATAACAAAAGGCAATTTGTCTAGTGGTTTTGAGTATCCTGAGGCTAAAGTCGCAATTGTTAGTGATAATGAGCTTTTTGGAGCAGATAAGAAGAAAAGAAAGAAAACGAAAAAGGGTATACCACTTAAAATTGATGAGTTAAAAGTTGGAGATTATATCGTTCATGAAAAGCATGGAATAGGTATATATTTAGGAATTGAAACCCTAAACGCAGCTGGAGTTATAAAGGATTATGTAAAAATATCCTATGCTAAGGAAGATATGCTATATATTCCTGTAAATCAATTGGATAGTGTAACAAAGTATATAGGTGCAGATGGAAAAGCTCCTCGAATTAGCCGTATGGGTGGACAAGATTGGGCTAAGGTTAAGGCGAAAGTAAGAAGTGGCTTAAAAGATATTGCAGATAATTTAGTAAAGTTATATGCAAAAAGAGAGATGTCAAAAGGTTTTGCTTTTTCAAAAGATACTGTTTGGCAAAGTCAGTTCGAAGATGAATTTATTTATGAAGAAACAGACGATCAATTAAGATGTATTGAAGAAATAAAAAGAGATATGGAGAGAGAAAGACCTATGGATAGGCTTCTTTGTGGCGACGTTGGATACGGAAAAACAGAGGTCGCGATAAGGGCCGCTTTTAAGGCAGTTATGGATGGCAAGCAAGTTGCATACCTTGCCCCTACGACTGTTTTAGCTTCTCAACATTATCACTCTTTTATTAAGCGTATGAAAGATTTCCCTGTAAAAGTTCAGGTAATAAGTAGGCTTCGTTCGCCAAAGGAACAAAAGGAAATATTAAAACAGTTAAAAGCTGGATATATAGATATTTTAATAGGTACTCATAGATTAATACAAAAAGACGTTATATTTAAAGATTTAGGCCTTTTAATAGTGGATGAAGAGCAAAAATTTGGTGTTATGGATAAAGAAAGAATAAAGATGATGAAGGAAAACGTTGATGTTTTAACTTTAACAGCAACGCCTATTCCGCGTACTCTTCATATGTCTATGGTAGGAGTTAAAGATGTGAGTGTTATATATGAACCTCCAGCAGATAGAAATCCTGTTCAGACTTATGTTTTCGAATATGATAGAGGAATTATTAGGGAGGCTATAACTCGCGAAATTGAGAGACATGGTCAAGTTTATTATTTATACAATAAGGTATCAGATATTGAAAGAGTTGCAAATAAGATTCAAGAAGATGTCCCATTTGCAAGGGTAGCTTATGCTCATGGTCAGATGGATCCTACGGAACTTGAAGATATTATGCTAAAGTTTTCAGATGGTGAATTTGACGTGTTAGTTTGTACTACTATTATTGATTCTGGAGTAGATATACCGAATGTTAATACAATAGTTATAGAGAATGCTGAAAATTTAGGATTATCTCAATTATACCAATTAAAAGGAAGAGTAGGACGTTCAAATAGAATTGCTTATGCGTATATTACGTATAGAAAAGATAAAGTTTTATCTGAAATTTCTACTAAGCGCTTAAATGCAATAAGAGAATTTACTGAGTTTGGTTCTGGTTTTAAAATTGCAATGAGAGATTTAGAGATAAGAGGGGCAGGTAATTTAATCGGTGCAGAGCAACATGGTCACATGGATGCAGTTGGTTATGAGACTTATTGTAAAATCTTAGAAGGTATGATTAGAGAATTAAAAGGTGAAAAAATCGAAGAAAAAGAAGAATATGATACAAAGGTTGATTTAAATATAAATGCATACATCAGTGAAAAATATATTAAAAATGACGTCCAAAAAATGGAGATGTATCAAAAAATTTCTAAGATAGAAAATAGTGAAGAATTATTAGATATTACCGATGAACTTACTGATAGATATGGAGATATTCCAAAAGAAACGGAACGTTTATTAAAAGTTGTAGAGATAAAGTCTATTGCAAAGAACCTTGGAATAGAGGAAATATCTGAAAATAACAATAGAGTTATATTTAAATTTTATAATTCTACTAAAATTGATATGGAAAAATTAAGTGATGTAATGAAAAAAATGAGAGGGAAATTATTGTTTTCAGCCGGAGAAAAGCCATATATAACTTTTAGTTTTGAAGAAAATGAAGATGAATTATTAAAGAATATTAAATTTTTGTTACAAAGCATAAATTAGTTGAATCCTGTTTTTTATTTTAATATAATTAAAATGTATTTTTGGAATTATATTAAATAAAATTGAGGAGGCACATTATATGGGCACAAAAAGGAAGATTTTTATACCATTATTAATTACAGTAATATTATTAGCAGCTTTTGTATTCGCATGGACTTGTATTTCTCAGAATGATTATGTACTAAAAATAAACGATCAGAAAATATCTATGAGTGAGTTTGAACCGTATTTAATACTTCAAAAGGCGAGTATGGAAGAACAGAAAAATGGAGAAATTGACTGGGAAAATGAACTTATAGAGGAAACTCCTGCTATTGAGAGCGCTAGAGAATTTGCAAAGCAAAGCATGATCGATACTGTAGTAAAGGTACAGCAAGCTAAAGCAAGAAAGATATCTCTTACTAAGGAAGAAAAAGCCGAATTAAGAAAGACTGCTGAAAAATATGTCGAAAGATTAAAAGAATATGGAATAACTGTAGAAGAGTTCGCCAAGATGACGGAAGATGTTTCTTTAATAGATAAGTTAGCTCTTGATGTATATAAAACAACAGACCATACTTCTCATAACCATGGTGAGGTAGATGTTACGAGCCTTGAAAAAGGTGAAGCACCTCAAGATGTAGTAGAATTTGATTCAAGACATATTCTATTTTTGACTCAAGGTTTATCAGATGAAGAGGCAGCTAAAGTAAAAGCAACAGCCGAAGAAGTTTTACAAAAAATATTAAATGGCGCAGATTTTGCTAGCCTTGCTAAACAATATTCAGAAGATCCAGGTTCAAAAGATAATGGTGGATTATATGAAAATATAGCTAGCGGAAGTTTTGTTGATTCTTATGAGGCCGCAGCGCTATCATTAAAAGACGGAGAAATTTATCCAGAGTTAGTTGAGTCAAGTTACGGTTACCATATTATAAAATTAGAGAAAATTTCAAAACCTGGATATTTAAGTAATACTGCTGCTAGGAATCTAATATCAAAGGAGTTTGATGAGATATCAAAAAAATGGGTTGATGATGCGAAAGTTGAGATAAATGAGCAAAGGTATAATTCAGCACAATAATTTTAGAGGAGGAGAAGACTGTGAGAAAGTTTTTATTAGTACTGACAATTGCATTTATGGGTATAATAACTCATTCATTTGCATTTTCAGATGTGCCTAAAGAGTTTTGGGCATATGAAAGAATTAATAGGTTGTATAATGATGGAATAATAAGTGGATTTGAAGATGGAACTTTTAGACCAAAGGACACAATTACAAGAGAACAAGTGGCGTCTGTTGTTTCTAATTTCTTTAAGCTTACTCAAAATGAGGAAGAAAAAGAGTTCGGAGACGTTCCTGCTGGTAGATGGTCTGAAGGGTATATTAAATTAGTATCTCAATACATGGAGTTAGAAGAAAATGATGGAGTTTATTCTTTTAAACCGTTTGAAAATGCTACAAGAATAGATGTCGCAAAGTTAGTAGCAAAGATATTAGGCGTAGATAATGAAGAAATAGATTATACTGCAATTAATAAATTTAATGATAAAGCTAAATTTGCTGAAGAAGATAAAAAATATATAGCATTTATTGCTCAAAAAGGCATTATGTCTGGAGACGAGAAATCTAATTTCAGACCTAGTGATACAATAACGAGAGCAGAATTTTGTTCCATCATATATAACGTATATTCGCCTAAAGAACTAGAAAATCCCAATATATCTCCAAATGCTGTACTTAGTATAAATGGAGAAGAGATTTCTGAAGATGAATTTAATTTGTATTTTGGATTGCAAAAGAAATTATATGAATCCATATTCCAAAGTTATGAAATATGGAATGAACAAATAGAAGGTAAGACGATTTATGAAATAGTTAAAGATGAAACCAAAGAAGAAATAATATTAGATAGAATAAAGCTTCAAAAAGCGGCAGAGTTAAAAATAGAGTTAAATGATGCAGAAAAACAAGAAATAAATGCCTATATAAGTAGTTCAGAAGGAAGTAATATGTGTGACATTTATAATTTAACTTCAGACCAGTTATATAAATTGGAAAGTGAAGCTAAATTGATTTCGAAATTGTCTGATGAGCTTTATAAAAATATTGATCATTCAAAACATTCTCATGCAGATATTGATTCTTCTCTTTTAATAGGTACATATAGTGCAAGACATATATTACTTTCTACCCAAGGTTTATCTGAGGCAGAAAGCTTAAAAGTAAAAGAATCTGCTGAAAAATTATTAGACCAGGTAAAGAATGGCGCAGATTTCGCAAAACTTGCAAATGAGTATAGTTCAGATACAGGTTCTAACCAAAATGGCGGTTTATATGAAAATGTAAAAACTGGTGAATTTGTAAAAGAATTTGAAACCGCAGCATTATCTCTTGAAGAAGGAGAAATTTATCCTGAATTAGTAAAATCAGGTTATGGATATCATATAATTAAGTTAGAGAAGAAAACAATAGAAAGTACAAGAGAATTAACAGAATCCGAGAAACAAGAGATAAAAGTAAATGATTTGAACGAAATCTCTAGTGATTGGCTTAAGAACTCAAAAATCGTTGTAAATAAAGTTTTGTATGATAATTTATAAATTTTTAAGATAAAAAAGCAAGAATTAATTTTCTTGCTTTTTTGTGTATAATTTTGTCGTTTTTTATAGATACTACTACTAAATGAATTTTTTCGTTAAGATAAGGAGGTAGTTGTTGTGAAAGCGACAGGAATAGTTAGAAGAATTGATGATTTAGGTAGGGTAGTAATACCAAAAGAGATAAGAAAAACTTTGAGAATAAGAGAGGGCGATCCTCTTGAAATATTTACCGATAAAGATGGAGAAGTTATATTAAAGAAATATTCTCCTATTGGTGAACTTAGCGAATTTGCGGTTCAATATGCTGAAACTTTAGCTAAAACAAGTGGACATGTGGCTTGTATTACAGATAAGGATTCAGTTATTGCAGTATCTGGTGCGCCTAAAAGAGAATTCTTAGATAAGAATATTAGTTATGAACTAGAAAAAATTATGAATGATAAAACTACTTGGGTAGTAAAGAGTGCTAGTGAAAAGAGAGTACCTATATTTACGAATGAAAGTACAGATAAATACTATGCGCAAGTAATTTCACCAATAGTATCTGAGGGAGATACAATTGGTTCTGTAGTTCTAATGGCAACAGAAGCGGGAAGTCAGATGGGAGATGCAGAAGTAAAGTTAGCACAATCTGCAGCTGGTTTTTTAGGAAAACAAATGGAACAATAAAAAAAGAGGGGGTTTTTAAACTCCCTCTAATTTTTCTTTTGAACATTAATAAAATCTATAAGATACATGATAAAAGCAAAGAACAACGACAAAATTGCTAATATAAACATAGGCAAAACATAAGGTTTTAACATCATAAAATATTCACTAAACATTGAAAAAACTATTGCAATAAAGAAAAGTATAGTTGATAATTTTCCAAACCATTTTGAGGACACTACTACATCATTTCTTCTTAACAATTTTATAGCACCAAGTCCCATAAATATTTCTTTTAAGAAAAATATTAAAGTAATCCAAAATGGTATTATATTAACCACCCATAATCCTACTAAAGCAGAAAATTGAAGTAATTTATCTGCAAGAGGATCAAGTATTTTTCCCAAATCAGTAATCAGATTATATTTTCTAGCTATATACCCGTCTAGAATATCTGTAACACTAGCTAATACATAAAATAGTATAGCTAAAGTAAAGTCACGAGATATAAGAAAATACGCCATAATTGGTACTAAAAGAAGTCGTATTATTGTTAGAAAATTAGGTAAATTCATTTGAGCTTCTCCATTCTATTAATCTTTTATTTCAAAAGTTAATTCTTTTTTATAATCCACATAGATAATTTTATCATTTAGATTTTCATGTTTCAATATCATTTCTGCAATTTTATTTTCTATGTTTTTTTGAAGCGCACGTCTTAATGGTCTAGCACCATATTTAGCATCATACCCAATTTTTACAATATAGTCAATTGCTTTATCTGAAAGTTCAACAGATGTTTTCATATTTTTTAATTCTGAATTTATTTCGTTTATCATTAGAGAAACAATTTGACGTATTTCAGGGACAGAAAGTTCATGGAACACAATTATTTCATCTAATCTGTTTAAAAATTCAGGTTTAAAATATTCTTTTAATGCTGAGATTACTTTATCATCATTTTGAGTAGGTGTTTGGTTAAAACCTAAAGCAGAAGCACTTCCAGTACCAGCATTTGATGTTAAAATTATAATTGTATTTTCAAAATTAACGGTTCTTCCTTGACTATCTGTAAGTCTTCCTTCATCTAAAATTTGAAGAAGTAAGTTAAATACATCTCCATGAGCTTTTTCAATTTCATCAAACAGGATGATAGAATAAGGATTGCGGCGAACTTTTTCAGTAAGTTGACCGGCTTCATCGTATCCTACATATCCAGGAGGTGCACCTATTAACTTAGATACAGCATGTTTTTCCATATATTCGGACATATCTAGTCGTATTATAGAGTCCTCACTAGTAAATAATTCACAAGCAAGAGCTTTTACGAGTTCTGTTTTACCAACTCCAGTAGGCCCTACAAATATAAAGGACGGTGGACGTTTTCTATTTCTAAGGCCTGCTCTATGACGTCTTATTGCGTTAGATAGGGTAGAAACAGCATTATCTTGCCCAATAAGTCTTTTATGAAGATTTTCCTCTAAATGTAGAAGCTTATCTGATTCTTCTTCAGAGATTTTTTTCGCCGGAATTTTAGTCCATAATTCTATAACGTTCGCCAAATCTTCACGAGTTACTATAGATTTTTTTATTTTCTTTTCTAATTCTTCAATTTGGTTAGTTAAATTACATTCTTTAGTTTTTAAATCAGCAGCTTTTTGGTAGTCTTCAATAGAGTCAGCAGAAACAGCAGACTCTTTTTCTTCTTGAATACCCCTAAGTTGAGCTTTTAGTATTTCAAGTTTTATAAGTGGTTTATTATTTAAGTTTATTCTAGAAGAAGCTTCGTCTATTAAATCTATTGCTTTGTCTGGCTGAAATCTATCATGGATATATCTATTAGACATAGAAACTGCAAGTTCTAGAGTTTCATTTGGTAGGGTAACTTTATGAAAATCTTCATAATAAGGACGTATTGTTTTTAATATATTAAGAGTTTCTTCAGCGGTAGGTTCATCAACAATAATAGGTTGGAATCTTCTTTCTAAAGCAGAATCTTTTTCAACATGTTTTCTATATTCTTTTAAAGTAGCAGTACCAATTACTTGAATTTCTCCACGAGATAAAGCTGGTTTTAATATATTAGCAGCGCTCATAGCACCTTCAGCATCTCCAGCACCTGTTATCATATGAAGTTCATCAATTACTAAAATAATATTCCCGGCATTTTTTGCTTCGTCTATAATACCACGCATACGAGATTCGAATTGACCTCTAAATTGGGTACCAGCAACTACAGCAGTTATATCAAGTTGGTAAACTTCACGGTTAAATAATTTAGCAGGTACTTTTTTATCTACGATTCTTTGAGCAAGAGCTTCGGCAATAGCAGTTTTACCAACACCTGGTTCGCCTATTAAAACAGGATTATTTTTAGTACGGCGGTTTAATATTTGAATTGTGCGATCTAATTCTTTTTCTCTACCAGCGATTTTGTCTAATTTATTTTCTCTAGCCAGAGTAGTTAAATTAGTTCCGTAAGCATCTAGCATTTTTCTCTTTTTAGGTGGCTTTTTTTCTTGAACTGCAACTTTTGGATTACTTTGGTTATTAGAGGATTCATTACCACCAAACATTTTAGCAAAAGCTCCTAAAATAGATTTTTCATCAGCTACCATGGAATCAGAATCTTCATTTTCAGAAGTAAGGTTATTTAAAAAACCTTCCATTTCAGTAGTTAAAGATTCGAGTTCTTCTTCAGACATCCCAGATTGAAGTAACATATTATTAATAGGATCAATTCCTCTTTTTTTAGCACATTCTAAACACAAGCCTTCGGTAGTTTGTTTACCAGTTTCTATTTTTGTCATAAATATTACGGCTAAGTTTTTATTACATTCTGAACATAACATAGTTTTTTCTCCTTTGCGTTATTTCTACATATATTATATTCATTTTTGGTTATAGGTCAATAAAATTTATGTTACAATTTATTTACTGTTAATACAAAACTATAAAATTTTTGAAAAGTTTACATAAAATCTGTTGCATTTAAAAAAAACTTATGGTAAAATTAAATATGTTGTACGAAAGAGGATATACAGAGTTAGAACAGGGAGGTTCCTAAGGTGCAGTACAAAGAGGAATTGGTTGCTGCGGCGAGTGACATGTACACAAATCTAGAAAATCGCAGGGCTCAAGTACTAAACCAAATTCAAATGCATGCAGTAAACCAAATAAAAAATGGATATACTGGATTTAGAATTACTAGACTTGAGAAAGGCGATGAGAAATACTTAAAAGAATGGGCAGACATGACGAATGCAGATGTGAAGACCATTAAGTTTAAGTACTTTGAAGATGCCAGACGTTATATAATAAAGCAATTCGTTGTTAACTTAAAAAATAGTATGAAGTTAGATTATGAGTTAGAAGGAAAAACTTTAATTATTGAATAATTTTATTGCCCTCTTAAGTTTAAACTTTGGAGGGTTATTTTTTGGAGGAGATACTGATGTATAATGTAGTACTTATAAGGTATGGAGAGATAGTTTTAAAAGGGAATAATCGTTCAAAGTTTGAAAAAAAGTTAGTAGATAATGTTAAATATGCTTTAAGAGAAGAAGACGTAAAAATAACTTTTTCACAAGCAAGATTATATGTTGAGCCAAATGATCCTCTAGACTTAGATAGAATTGTAAATAAGCTAAAAAAGGTATTTGGAATAGTATCTTTAAGTTTAGCTGTTAAAATAGAGAGTGATTGGGAAAAAATAAAAGAAACTTCTGTAAAGCTTATGGAAGAAGAAAATATGGGAAAAACTTTTAAAGTTGAAGCAAGACGTGGAGATAAGAGTTTTCCTTTGCAATCTATGGAAATTGCTAAAGAAATAGGAGGCTATGTACTTAGTAAGGTAAAAGGGTTAAAAGTAGATGTAAATAAGCCAGATACATTGCTTTCTATAGAGGTTAGAGAAAGTACATATATTTACTTAAATAAGATACCTGCATTAGGTGGAATGCCAGTAGGTACTAATGGAAAAGGATTATTATTAGTATCCGGAGGAATAGACAGTCCTGTTGCTGGATTTATGTTGGCGCGTCGTGGTGTAGAAATTGATGCCCTACATTTCTTTAGTCCGCCATATACAGGTGTTAAAGCGAGGGAAAAAGTTGTCGAACTTTGTAAAATTGTTTCACAATATAGCGGAAAAATTAATTTATATATAGCTAATTTTACAGAACCACAACTCGCTATAAGAGATAATTGTCCACCAGAACAGATGGTATTACTTATGAGAAGAATAATGATGAGGGTGGCTGAAAGAGTTGCTAATGAAAAAGGCTGCGATGCTCTTATTACTGGAGAGAACTTAGGGCAAGTTGCAAGTCAGACTATGAAATCAATAGTCGCAACAAACGATGTTTGTAGTATCCCTGTTTTTAGACCGCTTATTGGAATGGATAAGAACGATATTATAGATATTGCTAAAAAGATAGGGACTTTTGAAACTTCGATTTTACCATATGAAGATTGCTGTACAATATTTGTTCCGAAACATCCAGAAACTCAGCCTAAGATTGAGAAGTTAGAGAGATCAGAAACTCATTTAGAGATAGATAAGATTGTTGATGAAGTGGTTAATAATTTGGAACGTATTGAAATAAAGAATAATTAAGGAGGCTAATTAACGGAATACCGTGAAATTAAAATTAGTTACAGTTGTTTAAAATGACTCCTCTTTGTTAGACAGACGTTTAACAAAGAGGAGTCATTTTTTTAATTAAAAATAAAAAATCTCACTTGATTTTTGCGAACTTTTGTTCTATAATAAAAATGAAATTTATAAAGAAAGGAAGCGATGGCTTTGAAAAAAGAAGATATAGCAACGCAAATTAATGT
>JAEEGK010030022.1_pt1 | contig 10804 bp, 8 predicted proteins | sample 8958771 | NCBI WGS metagenome assembly JAEEGK01 (sample SAMN16246547, study PRJNA631951) | gut metagenome | biome: gut microbiome; feature: rumen; material: SC-attached | host: Bos | place: Iran: Karaj | collected 2018-10 | reverse complement strand
CGTCATTCCGAATTCGCGTATGATTTGTGATTTGCAATCATTCATAGCTAACATATACCTAACATATAGCTAACATATAGCCAACATATACCTTGCATATACCCTGCCTATACCTTCCCTATACCTTCCCACTATTTTGTATTTCCAAAAAGAACAAATCCGTCGCAAATCGTCCCTTATTAGTCCCGAATCGTCAATTAGGAATTCTGAATTCTGAAATCCAGCCTTTTCAACTTTAAATTTTCAATTTTCAAGTTAAAAATTGTCAATTGTCAACTGTGAATTATGAATTATGAATTAATAAACAACCTTCTTTCCCTTGTAAATATAGATTTGTCCTTTTGCTGGATTCGTCGTTCTTACGCCATGCAGATTGTAGAACGCATCGTCCATGACATCAGACATTGTGTTTCTGATGTCTGTACCGCTTGGCGGAAGAGCCAGAAAGTGAGCAGGCTGCAAATATGCCTTGAATTTGTTCTGCAACACGCCACTCTCGTTGTACTGATATACATAGCCTGCCGACTGGAATTCGTTTGCGTCTGAAACGTATATAAAGCCTGTGTAAGGGTTAAAATACAAATCGTACGGATTCTTCATCTTCTTAATGTCATTGTCTATGCTGCCAATGCCGATGCCATCCGAAACGATGCCCGACTCGGGGTCGATAGTCTGTGGGCAGATATCGTAATTGTTGGTTATCTGCGAGAAGTTTGTGCCTATGCAGTAGAATTTTCCGTTGTGGCTGCAACTTATTGTCGAGGCAAAATCGTACGTTACGAACGAGTAGTCGTCGCAGTTGAGAATGATTGTCTTCGGACCGATGCTCTCGTAGTTTCCAGCCGAGTTTATGCACAGATATTTGCCGCATTGCGACATGCTTCCGAAGAGGTTGATGCACTCTGTGTCGATGTCGGTAATCTTCTGCATCGTCTCGGCATCAACAACAGATACGGTCGTTTCGTGACTGTGATTCTCCGTAACGGCATATCCGCCCGAGTTGGCAACGAACAGCTTGCCGTTGTACAGCGCAATTCCTTCGGGCTCGTAGCCAACCTCGCAGGTCTTTACAACCTCTTTCGTGTCGATGTTAATCTTTGCAACGTAGCCCTTTGTGTATTTCTCGCCGAGGGCGGTTGTGTGCGCATAGCTCGTAACGTACAGATAGCTGCCGTCCGAAGCCATCTTGCGGTTGTTCGGAACATTCTCTGTTGCGCCGCAGTCCTTGCCGTCGGCGGTGATGTACTGAATTATGTTCGATGTGTTCACGCAGATGGCAATCAGATTGTCGCGCAGATGAATGATGGCGTTCGGAGTGTCGCCAATCTTCTTTTTCGGATTCTGCTTCTGAAACCATTTGTTCGTTATCGTTGAGCCTTCTATCAGCGATACCTGTCCGTCGTCCGAGTTCCAGTTGCCTTCGTTCAGAAAGATGATTCTTTCCTGTGCCGTGGCAATAGTGAGGCTGATGACGGCTATTGCGAAAAAAATTAGTCTTTTAGTCATAATGCTTTGTTTTTGAAGAAGTATTTTATTGTGAATCTGAAGTTTCTGCTTGGCATTGGATAACGCTGGATAAGTTCGTAGCCGTTGTCGCAGATGTCGTTCACCTCGGCCGAAATCATGAAGTTGCGTATCGTCTTCGAAATCTTCAGGTCGAGGTTTGTGTAAGCCTTCAGAGGGTCGCCGAGGTCGTTCTCGTTGAGCCAGTATCGCTTTCCGACGTACATGAACGACAATGCGGCCGACCATCCGCGGTATTGTGCCGACAGAACCGACGAGCATGAGAATTTAGGCGAGTAGGGGATAAGGTCGTTGTACGCGTCGCTCTCCTTGTCCGTTCTGTTGCGGTCGTCCTGAAACGATGCCGTGTTAAGAAGGTCTATACTGACATTTTTCGTGGTGTACAGAAGTTGCAGCGTTCCGTTTAGCCCGTAGCAGCGCGTCTTTCCAAAGTTGAGCATCGTCCAGTTTGTCGTTCCCTTCAGCGGAAGGGCAACGATTCGGTCGTCAATGCGGTTGTAGTATGCGTCGATTTGTATTTTCGTGCCGAAGGTGCTGCCCGTCAGCGTGTAGTCAGCCCCGATGTTAAGTTGCTTGGCATATTCGGGCTTCAGATTGCGGTTGCCCACTTGAACGTAGTAGAGGTCGTTGAGTGTCGGTGCTCTGAAAATAGATTTCCAAAAGCATCGCATCTGAAACTTGCCAAGCGTGTACGAGCCGTGAATCATTCCCGTTAGTCTACGCAGCGGGTCGGCTTTCTTCGTGGTGTGGTCGCTTACGTCGGTGTAGAGAAGCGTTCCCGAGAAGTTCGCGCCCTTCAGACTGTATCGTGCCGTGAACGACGATTTCAGGTCTATGCGGTAAACGTAGTGGAAATAGGCAACGTCGCACACAAGGTCCGACCATCTGCCGTCTGCCGAGAGGCTGAGGCTCAGATTGTCGATAACGGGGTACGATGCCGTGGCAGATGCGTACACATCTTGCTGTGTGTAGTGATTGTTGTAGTGCATCGACACGTTCTCCTCGTAGTCGGCGTTGTAGTTCAGATAGTCGTAGGCATATCTCAGATTGAATTTTGTAGCCAGTTTGCCGAATCCGACTGATTTTGAGAGTTGTGCAAAGGTGTTGTTGTCCCATTCTCTCGCCACGTTGCTGAACTTGTCCGAAAGTCTTCTAACCACGCCGCCGGGAATTCCTCTTTCCGACGAGTAATGATACAGATGTCCCTTGAATCCTTTGTAAAACACCGAACTCTCTATTCTGAAAAACGTGATGTCGGAGTTGCGGCGTATGCCCGTTGTGTCTTCGTAGGCTGACTGATAGCGGAAGGGGTAGTCGCCGTCGGAATGGCAGAATTCGCCATCAACCGAAACAATGTTCCTAAAGTCGAAATGCCCCTGAACGCGGTTTGTTCCGAACGATGCGTTTGAGTAGCTTATGTTTCCGCCCGTTGTCTGAGGCTGGCGCGTTTGCAGATATACGGTCGATGCCGATGCAAACTCGGATGCCGATTGCAGCATCTCCGTTTTGTTGCCGTTGTAAAGCGACACCGATTCCATGTTGGTGAGCGAATATTTGCCCAAGTCAACCTGACCGTTCTGCGCGTTTGTTATCCTTATTCCGTCTATGAACACGCCAACATGCTGTGCGCCCATCGAACGCACGTTTACCGTCTTTACGCCGCCCAGTCCGCCGTAGTCCTTAATCTGTACTCCGGCAAAATACTTCAGCGCATCTGCCACGGTGGTGGTAGATACGAGCTGAAGTTGTTCGCCTTTCAGTTCCTGATACGGAGTCTGGCTTATCTTGGGCGCAGTAACAACCACGTTCGATAGCGACAGCAGCGTGTCTATTACAATCTCTGTTACCATTCAGATGGTTTGATTAGTACGACCAGTACCAATATCCGTTTTCAGGAACGGTTGGCTTGATGGAAGTGTCGACCTTGATGAACTTTCCCGTAAGATGCAGGTCTTCGATTCCCCTAAACTCGCAAGAGTTCTCGCCGAGCATTCCTGCCTGATAGTGTATGGCAGTCTGCACTTTAACAAAGTCGATGTGGTCGAGGTTGGCAGGATTGCCATCTTCGTCCACAGCCCAGTCTATGTCGATGCACGAGAGGTCGTTGTCGTTGGTGTAGGTGTCGCACATGCCGTATGCGCCTGTTCCGTAGTTCTTGCCCTCGGCAAGTGGAAAGCCCCATGCCTTAGGGTCGTTTACATAATAGTTGCTCACGCCGTCGGGCTTTGTAACCTGAGTACCTACTGGCAGATATTCGCCCTTAATCACAATCTTGTCGCCGGCATATTCAGGCCAGTAAGACTGCTGGTGGAATGAGTTTTTAGGCTCGTAGCCTGAATGTCCGAGATTATCGGTCCACTTAATGTATTGTGCGAAGCTTGCTATTTTTGTGTCTTCGATTATCGTAACCTCATATTCGTTACCGTTCTTTACATAGTAAGTCTTGTCGTCCTTTGTTACGAGAACTGAACTTAACTCATCTTTTACAACATTTACCGAAGTGGTTTTACCGTTTGCCTGAAGATATGTTATCTTCTTGCCCTCGGCATATTCTTTTTCAGGCTTGTAGTATGTTATCTCGTAGTCGTGAATAGAGTAGTCGTACATGCCGTGCTTTATCAGATACCATTTCTTCGGATTGCCGTTTTCATCGGCTTGAGCCACATAGTAGATGCCCGGTTCTGACGAGCCAACGAAGGCGTTGCCGTGTCCGCGGAAGTCGCATCCGTCGAAATTCTGGATAGGGTGGTCGAATCCGACTGTAACTGAGCCGCCCCATCCGCCAAGGTGAACCATGCTGCTTACCTTGCCAACAATCGAGTTGGCTACCGATGCAATGGCTGTCTCTTTTGTGCCGAGGTTATTTGGCAGAGTGTTGATAAACTGTCCCGGAGCAAGGTCTACGTCAATCACCTTCGAGATGTATGGGCTGAATGTTGCGGCTGTCTTCAGCCATTCAATCTGCTTTGCAAAATCCTTCGGAAGGGTAGGTACTTCTTTCACCACCTCTTTCTCAACCACTTCGGGCTGCCACTCCTCTTCGTTGGTGAAGGTTACTTCTTTTACTTTCTCTATTGGGAAAGAGTATGACTTATCGTCGGTTGTCTTTATAGTCCACGAACTTTGTGCGTAGGCTTGGTTGCCTGCCACGGCTAATATAGCAATGAGTAGTTTCTTCATTTTGCAATTTCTTTTGATGTTTTGTTATTTTTTTTGATGATGTAAATCTGTCCCGGAGTTACCGAGTTTATTTTGCGACCGTTGAGGTCGAAAATCTGACATTCGCCGCCATCAGCCTCAACAGAGCCGACTGCCGTTGTGCTCGAAAAGTCGTATTCCTGTGTCCTGATGCTTGCGATGTCGGCAATGTTGAGAGTCAGCACTTCGTTGCCCGATGTAAGCACAAGTTGTTTGTTGCTGTTGGTTGTCATAACCACATTGTCCTCGAAAGCCACGAACTTCTGCTCGCCGCTCTTGGTTGTCAGAACCACGGCATTGTCTGCCATAGCCGTAAGGCTTGCAAGGAGCATGGTTGCCGAAAATATTGTTTTGCGCATAGTCTTAAAATATTTTTTGTTTCGATATGCTTTGGTAGAAGAGAAATGAGTACAGATGCCTCATCGGTTAGAGAGACATCTGTACTTCGTGAGAGTAGTTTTTATTTCAGTTCAACGCCACTTGCGCTGAATTTTCTTCCGTTCTTGTAGATTACAAGTTTTCCGTTCTCATACTTCTTGACAGCCGGAGCGAACATGTCAGCCTCAACGCTATTGATGCCTGTTGCTTCGTTTGGAACGAACTTGGCATACTCTGTGTTCTTCTCTGGAGCAATGCCGCCAAAATCGTCCATGCAGAAATATAATGGAGTGTTTATGCCGAAATTTCCAGTATCAGAACTGCTCATTGAGAACTTGATGCTTTTAACATTGCCAAGAGATGTCAAATCAACCCAACGCCAGTCGTTAACGTAAGTCCAGTTATCTGCAACGGTGCAGTCTACAAGCATCTGGTCAACAGTACCAGTAACTTCGCCATTAGCGTCATATCCTGTCATTGTCAGTTTAAAATAGTCGCCCTGACCGAATATCTTTGATGGGTTGTATCCGTATTTTACTGCATAAGCGGTGTATGTTGTGTTGCAAACCCAGAAACCGCTAACTGTTGCTGCTTCGTTTAGAACAACATCAGTATAATTATCCTTGTAGTAATCTGACCAATAATATACGGCGTAGTTGTTTCCGTTCTTTGCGCCACTTGCTGTTGACTGATAAGGCTTGTTATAGTCAGTGCCGTCAGTCAGTTTGTTGTTGCTCACAACTGTCTCATAGATATAACTTGTTCCCCAAGATGTATCGTTGTATGAGCCGAATGTGTATCCGCCTGAAGTCCACTGGTTACTCTTGTTTTCTTGGTTCTTGTCTGCCCAAAAAAACTCCTCGCCGTCAACCTGAATATCTTCGAAGGTTGCGGTTGCAAGCTGTGCATGTGCTTGTAATGCAGCAAGCATAACAAGTACTGTTGTGTAAAATTTTGTCATAAGTTAATAAATATTATGTTAGTTATAAATTTAATTGCTGTTTTCCTGAATTATGCAACAATCCATCGGGGCTTGATGTCGCATCAAGCCTTAGTAAACTGAAAATGTTGTGTCTCTGAATCGCAACTTCCGTAATCCCGCAGAAATCCCGACTCGTAGAGCATCGTGGCAGGTCTTCTGACTCGTTCCAGCAGTCCAACACCTTCCCGCCGAACGCGACAGTGGCTTTTTTGTTGGCTGTTATAAGGAACTTACAGCAGCGGGTACTGTTGCCGGTTTGCACGGCATTCCCTTTTAATCGGCGGCACACATTATAATAGTGGTGTCCCGAACCTCGAACCCGGCGCAAAGTTACATTATATATTCTTATTGCCAAAGAAAAATAAGAAAAACTGACATTTTTGTCATATTTGTTGTCAGTAAATCTGATTTTGGCACGCGGTTTGCAAAAGTCAAAGTGCGAAAATAAAAATTCATTTATTAACAGAAAATAAAAAAACAAAGATATGGGAAAAATTATCGGTATTGACTTGGGAACAACTAATAGCTGTGTCTCAGTATTCGAAGGCAACGAGCCAGTAGTAATCGCTAACAGCGAGGGTAAGAGAACAACTCCGTCAATCGTGGCATTTGTTGATGGCGGCGAGCGTAAGGTGGGCGATCCTGCCAAGCGTCAGGCTGTAACAAACCCACAGAAGACAATCTTCTCTATCAAGCGTTTCATGGGCGAGACTTACGATCAGGTTCAGAAAGAGGTTACTCGTGTTCCTTACAAGGTTGCTAAGGGTGAAAACAATACTCCACGTGTTGATATCGACGGCCGTCTTTACACTCCACAGGAGATTTCAGCAATGATTCTTCAGAAGATGAAGAAGACTGCCGAGGACTATCTCGGTCAGGAAGTTACTGAGGCTGTCATCACAGTTCCTGCTTACTTCTCAGACTCACAGCGTCAGGCTACTAAGGAGGCTGGTCAGATTGCAGGTCTTGATGTTAAGCGTATCGTAAACGAGCCAACGGCTGCCGCTCTTGCATACGGTATCGACAAGGCAAACAAGGATATGAAGATTGCCGTGTTCGACCTTGGTGGTGGTACATTCGATATCTCAATCCTTGAGTTCGGTGGCGGTGTGTTCGAGGTTCTTTCAACAAACGGTGATACTCACCTTGGTGGTGACGACTTCGACCAGGTAATCATCGACTGGTTGGTTCAGGAGTTCAAGAACGACGAGGGCGCAGACCTTTCTGCCGACCCAATGGCAATGCAGCGCTTGAAGGAGGCTGCTGAGAAGGCTAAGATTGAGTTGTCTTCTTCTACTTCAACAGAAATCAACCTGCCTTACATCACAGCTGTAGGCGGTGTGCCAAAGCACTTGGTTAAGACTCTGACTCGTTCTAAGTTCGAGCAGTTGGCTCACAACTTGATTCAGGCTTGTCTTGTTCCTTGCCAGAATGCAATTAAGGATGCTGACATCAGCACATCAGATATCGACGAGGTTATCCTTGTTGGTGGTTCATCACGTATCCCAGCCGTTCAGGCATTGGTTAAGGACTTCTTCGGCAAAGAGCCTTCAAAGGGCGTAAACCCAGACGAGGTGGTAGCCGTAGGTGCTTCTATTCAGGGTGCAATCCTTAACAAAGAGGGTGGTGTAGGCGACATCGTTCTTCTTGATGTTACTCCGCTTTCAATGGGTATCGAGACTCTCGGTGGCGTGATGACAAAGCTTATCGATGCCAACACTACTATTCCATGTAAGAAGAGCGAGACATTCTCTACTGCTGCCGACAACCAGACAGCCGTAACAATCCGTGTTCTTCAGGGCGAGCGTCCGATGGCAAACGACAACAAGCAGATTGGTATCTTCAACCTTGAGGGTATTGCTCCTGCACGTCGCGGTGTGCCACAGATTGAGGTTTCGTTCGATATCGATGCCAACGGTATCCTTAAGGTTTCTGCAAAGGATAAGGCAACAGGCAAGGAGCAGCAGATTAGAATCGAGGCTTCTTCAGGCTTGAGCCAGGAGGAAATCGACCGCATGAAGGCTGAGGCTGAGGCTAACGCAGATGCCGACAAGAAGGAGCGCGAGAAGATTGACAAGCTTAATCAGGCTGACTCAATGATTTTCCAGACTGAGAACATGTTGAAGGAGAGCGGCGACAAGCTTCCTGCCGACGTGAAGAACGAGGTTGAGACAGCTCTGAACAAGTTGAAGGATGCTCACAAGGCACAGGATCTTGCAGCCATCGACGCAGCAACAGCCGAACTTAACAATGCTGCACAGAAGATGTATGCAGCAGCACAGCAGGCAGGTCCTCAACCGGGTGCACAGGCTGGACCAAATCCAGGCGCAGGTTCTTCTTCTGCCAAGGATGACGTTCAGGATGCTGACTTCGAGGAGGTGAAGTAATCCGTAAGCATTACAAATAACATAAACAAGAATAGCGAGTAGCTCAGAAGGGTTACTCGCTATTTGTTTTTGGTCGTGATTCCACGTCAACAAATAAAAAGTGGGTTTCTCCAAACAGGAGTTGCCCACTATGTTTTAGTATTAAGACTTATTCGTGAAAATACTCGTAGTATATGTCTGCAATTGTGTCGGCAAATCCCCAGCCGCAAGGTGATGCCCACTCCATACACTGCCGCAAACGTGGTTTGAAGTGCTCCAATAGGTTATTCTTGGCAATAAATGCCATTGTCTTGTCGAAGTTGTTTTCTACGGATGTATAATACTGCTCCCACATGTCGCCATAGTCGTATGTAAACTGACATGCATTCTCGACATAACATAGCATCAAGTCCGCCAGCTTGTCTGGTGATGGCTTCAACTTCTTATAATCAGATACAGCCTTACGGCACACCGAAAAACGAGTCTTTGGCTCTTGTCGTCCTCTCGAAGGATAGAACTCTTCCTCTATAATCTTTTTGTATTCATTGAGTTTACCATCTTCATCAGGATTTACAAAGAATTCCAAATACTCCTTCGCTTCTTTACGAGCATCATACATTTCCAGAACCATGCCAATGAGTTCTTCCTTTTGCATGGACATGAGTATTTTCTTTACTGTTGCTTTTGACATATCATTTTTTTTTAGTGTTTATCCTTATCTTCAAACAGCCGTTACTCTTACCCCTCTTTTTCCAATCTCATCTGCTGCATGGTTTTACCCCCATAGCTAAAATACTTAGGACCTTGGTAAGTGCCAGAAGTATTCTGCATTTCTTCAGGCAGAAATTCGGCAGTAAAAGCGGAGAGCGACCATAAGCGACCTTCATATTCAATCTTGTCGTCGGTAGCAATCTTGACAGGAAGGTGAGTAGCATCAAAAATGATTGTGTCACCAACATTAAGTCCTACCATGTGAAATTTGAACGCAGGTTTAACCTTCTTACGTTTTTTATCCTCGTTGGCAGCATTTATCTTCTTGTCTTCATCCTTACTGCTACTTACAACGGGTTTTCCCTCCACATAAACTGCAAGTTCAGCGTCTTCAAGCAAGTCGGCAATATCGCGCATAATATCGAGAGCTACGGAAGGGGCAATATTAAAGAACTCTCGGTTCTGACGAATGCGCAAGTCCGTCAAACGGTCAATCTGCTTGTGAATCTGTTTTTCAACCTTATCATACTTCGCGGTTTTCAATGTAGCATATATTTCAAAAGGCAGAGGAACGGCAGTGTTATCCAACTCCTTAGAGCGAACATCCACCGGACGTGAGCTCTTACCAATCTTAACCCAATCCTCACGGAAACTTGGATTAGTAAGAATGTAAACATAGCCTTGGTTGTTTTCGTTACTCATATTGAATATATATTGTTTCAGAATAATGTACAGTTAATCACTTTCTTTTATCACCTCCCAGTGTCCTGTTTTATCACTTCCTACATAATGGATGAGATTCATGTCACGAAGGACATAGAGGTCACGCTTTGTTGTTCGAAGACTAATGCCTAAAGCAACAGAAAAATTTTGTGCATTTACCGTGCCATTTTCCAGAACGGTACTTGGACGGTACTTGGGTGGTCGAACTCCTTTTCAGATGTCCACTCAGCCATCAAGGTTGCTTTCAAGATGAATGCATCTACATGGAACGATGGGATAGCGCAACCTTTTGTTTCCAATTCATTACAGATACGGTCAATACCCTCGCCAAACTCCTTGACATATTTGTATGCCTTGAGGGATTGGGCAATCTTCGGATTACGAGAGAAATGTGTGTGACGGATATTTTATGGCGCACCAATCTCTTGTTTGAGGGTAAAATTACTAAAAATAATTGGAATAAATGCAGATATGCTCAAAAACAAAAATAAACGAGCAAAAAATGATGAATTAAAAAAGTAATATATTTTGTGCTTGCTCATTTTAATTTGTAGTTTTGTCACCCCTTAATGCAAAGACTTTTATTTGGGGGAATAATATAATTCCAATTTATACGCGAGTTCGTGGTAAGAAACTCCATTTCTCTATTTCATGAAGTGATTATCCGGAATGACGCTGAAAGCGTCACCTCTCAGTAACCACAGCATCCGTAGGATCTGCGGACAGAAACACAAAGTATATCATCGACCCTGAAAGCGGTCGCCTATTGCTATAGCTGGGGCACTCCTTCAGAGTGCTTGCTGTTTACGACTCCTATTCCGCAGGTCGTTCCGACCTACGGTTACTAAGCGGAGACGCCTTCAGCCTCTGTAATGAGGATAATGCACTGGTAATAAACTCTGTGATGTCTTACAGAAACAAC
>JAEEGK010030021.1_pt1 | contig 10804 bp, 3 predicted proteins | sample 8958771 | NCBI WGS metagenome assembly JAEEGK01 (sample SAMN16246547, study PRJNA631951) | gut metagenome | biome: gut microbiome; feature: rumen; material: SC-attached | host: Bos | place: Iran: Karaj | collected 2018-10 | reverse complement strand
CGGTCTTTAGGACAGGCCGGAACTATTGCATTTCCATAAGAAGAAACAATTGTCTTTTCGACCTCTTCTTTTGGAATAGGTGTAGAACAAAGTTCCTTGAGGGAATCAAGATAAACCTGAATAGATTTTTCCGGAGTCGGATCCCTGTAGGTAGTCATAATTACAGATTTTTCGATACTGTCTACCCAGCAGTTAGCCCCGTAGGCACCGCCGGTAGTTCTGATTTTATCCCAGAGAGTATGATTGGAGAACCATGAAGCAAAAACATATTCTGCCATAGATTCTCTTGTAAGATATGAAGAAGAAGGAATGGCGGCGGCGGCATAACCGGTTTGGCTTTCAACCTTCATAATTTGAAGCTGATCAGAAAGGGCTGCCTGGCTTTCGCTTATAAAAGGCAGATAATCTTCTACAGTCCACTTGTTAGCCGGAAGAAGTTCTTTTATCCCAGCCTTTTTAACAAAGTTTTCCATAAGAGGCAGGAGTTTATCAACAGATTCTGAATCTGCTGTTATATGAATAATTCCTCCACTTGCAAGGCAGTCTTTATAAATAGACTCAAATATTTGCAGAAGTTTTTTTGCCTCATGCTTTTTGTAAGAAGCAACAGTATTCAACTGGCTGACTCCCCACAAAATTTCATTAAGGGCAAGATTTGCACTCCAGGCTGCACGAACCCGCTTCTGGGCATAATCACGGCCGTTTGGAATAAGCCCGTTTTTCTTTTCGGCCTTTAGTTCCTGCATAAGAGTTGCAAAATGCTTATCATCATCAAAATCCATGCCAGTAATAATTTCAGAAAGCATATTCAGGGCATCTTCTGCACGGTCTGTAAGTGCCTTACAGATTAATCCAAGCCAGTTACGGCCACAGAAATTATATTCAGAATATTTTTCTGCTTCTTTAATACACTCCGGAGCATCGCAGATAGAACCGCATAGAGTTCTTCCCCAGATATCTCCCATTACACAGGATGATTCAGCAGTACACTGATCCCAGCTTTTTCCACCCCATCCAAGATTAGTAATTACATCAGAAAGGAAAGGAATATACTGAACATATTCAGGCTCCAGACGGTCAAACGGGAAAAGAAGGTCGATATAGAAAATTCCGTTAGTTTCTTCGCGGCTTAAGAACAAAGGTATTTTGTCGCCCTCTGCGCCATCAAGAAATTCCAGAGTTGTTTCTGCAAGATCAAGCTTTGCATCTAGCTCAGAGATTTTTGTTGTCGGGATACAGGCGGTTTCTTCTGCAGTTTCTATATGCTGCTGATAGGCATGGAGCTCATCCAGATCTTTTTTAAGCAGCTCTTTGTCCAGAGTTTTTTCGAGTTCTGCAATAAGTTCAGCCTCTGCTTTTTCGCGTTCCTTAAAATAGAGCGGCGACGGCTCTGAAACAAATTTAACCGTAACCTTATTATCAATAAAATAGTTTTTTATAAGCTTTCTGGTATAGTCTTTATCAGTCCGAATTTTTTCTTTTACTTTTTCAAAAGAAGTAATTGGGGTAAGTTGACTCGCACAGCTTGCTCCATTACACCACCCTTTTAAAGCTTTATCCATAATTTGAATTGAATAAGGCCCCCAGTAGCGGTTTACTTCTCGCAGGGCAAAATCAATTCCCATAACAGCAGAATCAATATCTTCCTGAGAAACACCTTTTTCGTAAATATCCCGTATGGCTTTTTCTATAAGGGCAAAAACCTTTTCTTCGTCGCCTTTTTTTACACCCCACAAGCCGGCAGTGTAAAATTCTTCCTTGAACTGGCCGAAGCTCTGAAACTGAACCGCAACGCCAAGCTCCGAGTCCTTAAGAATACGCGAAAGCGGCGAACTGTCATTACCACAAAGAGCTTCCGACAGATAATACTTTTCCATATCGGCTTCACCTGCGTACCAGTTAATGGTAACAAGACTGCCGGTAGAGCCTGTTTCAGGCGCATAGGTTTTTAGTTCGCAGGATTTTGTGCGCAGCTCAAGCTTCTGCAGCGCGCGAATCTCCTTTTTTATAACCGGCAGCTTAGACGCAACGTCAATTTTACCAGGCACGCAGTTGTACTTTTTTATGAGACGCTGCGTAAATCTTTCATCAATAAAATCAAGATGGTCAGAAGTTGGAATATCACCATACAAAAAGAGAATACAGTTATCGGGACTGTAAAACTTCTGATGAAAATCTAAAAACTCCTGATAAGTTAATTCAGGAATATTAAGGGGGTCTCCACCAGAATCAAAGGCAGGGTAAGAATCCGGAAACATAGCACCAATCAGGTCGCTGAAGGCAATTTGCTGAAAGGAAGAGTAATTACCCTTCATTTCGTTATATACAACCCCCTGAATACTCAAGTTCCCTTTTTCATCCATCTCAAGCCGGTGTCCTTCCTGAATAAAGGTTGCATGATCCAGTTTCGGAAAAAATACGGCGTCGGCATAAACATCCATCATATTAAAAAAGTCGGAACGTACAACCGAAGCTCCCGGATACACAGTTTTATCCGGATAAGTCAGTGCATTTAAAAAAGTATTAAGACTTGTAGAAGCAAGAGTTGAAAAAGGTTCTTTAAGCGGATATTTTTCACTGCCACACAAAACTGAGTGCTCCATTATGTGAGCCACACCACGCGAAGTTTTATCTACAGTTCTAAAGGCAAATGAAAAAAGATTCTCTTTATCATCTTTCAGAATATGATATACTTCAAGTCCTGTAATTTTGTGCCGCAGATACACTCCGCGGGCCTTATAATCCGGAAGTTCATCAATAGAAATAAGAACAAAGTCCTTATATGCTTTTCCAATATTTTCTGATGCTGTAAAATCAAACATGTAAAATCACCGTCACACGAATACGTCACACGAATACGTCGTCGTTCCTGTCTTGAATAATTAAGTGTCCCTCTTCGAATGCACGTCTCAGTTTACTGAAAAACTCCGACGTAATGCGCTCGCAGTCTGAACGGCGCATTGGCTTTAATATATCTTCCTGAGAACGAACCTCGGCACGGCGGCCTGCAGAAATATTACTCAGTATTTTTTCACGGAAATCATCCGGCTTTGAAGCAATAAGATAGGCAATATCAACCTCAGACATTTCACGCAGTTTTTCCTGAACAACACGGTCGTCTGCTTTTACAACATCGTCCATTGTAAAAAGACGGCTGCGTAAATCCTGCCCAAGGTCAGGATCATCTTCAGAAAGATAAGAAAGAATATCATTTTCGGCACCCACATCCATTTTTTTAAGAATCTGAGCAAGTGCGTTTCTTCCGTCAATATTTTCTGCCTTTTCAACAGTCTGATTCAAAGATTTTTCGTGCATAGCCTGATCTACACGACGCAGAACATCTGGGCTCACAGGCTCCATTTTTGCAAGGCGCATTACAACTTCTTTTTTTTCTTCATCAGTCATAAGGTTTATGATTTTAGCTGCCTTTTTCGGTTCAAGGTGAGAAAGCACCATAGACTGTACGCCAGGATTTTCATCCTTAATAAGAAGGTATACACGCTCGTTATCGGCATCTTTCAGATAATTAAAAGGAACCTTACCTTCAAGAGGCATTGCTTTTTTTATAAGCTCATCAGCGCGTTTTTTACCGTAAGCCTTTTCGAGCATTTCGCGCGCAGTATCAAGGCCACCTTCTTCGCGGGCTTTATTTAAGAGTCCGTTGAATTCTTCGAGAATTACAGCTGCCTCTTCCTTACTTACAGTGCGTATAGAAGCAATTTCTGGAATGATTTTTTCAATTTGAGTTTCGCTAAGATGGGGCAGAATTTTTGCCGCTTCATCTTCGCCAATTAAAAGAAGAAATTTTGCAACCCGGCGGTAAACAGAATCTTTTCCGTCCGGAGTTTGCTCTACAGGAACTTTAAGAAGCCCGCCGGTTTTAAGATAATCTACAGTATTATCCAGAGCCTGCGAAGGCGACTGAGTTTTCTGAGTAAGATCTTCTGCCTTTATATCTTGAGTAAAAACCTTTTTCTGAAAAGTATTACTGTCTTCTTTAGCATTATCTTCTACAGGAACAGGTACTCCATCAGCATTTTTTGTATAAGCCTTGGCACGAAAATCTTTTATATTCATATTATAATTTTACCATTAAGAAGGATTTTCCTCAATGGCAGAATTATTCTACAAGACACCAGGAATAACTTGTATACAGATCCCAGTTATGCTGTTGAAGATCTGCACCAATATCCGGTTGATCCGAACTGACAGTAAATATATTCATTCCATACAAATCTTCTGCATCAGTTAAATTAAAGGAGGTATAACCATAATCCGGGGCACGTGTTCCATTGGTAAACTTTACAAACTCAAAATCAAGTTCTTGTTCCTCCGCACTAGATGTCCAGATAACTTTTACTATTGCATAGTTATTATCATCTTTCTTTAATAACACATGCAGCGGCGTATTGTCAGGCCAGCCATTTGCAGCTCCCGGACTTTTTACAGTACCATAAGTATGCCATGACGAAACATAACCCGTAATTGCACTCACAGATTGAACTGTAAGTTTACCATAATTATCTCCACTCTTTACAAGACTAAATAAACTTGCCTTTGTTCCCAGCAATTGATACAGTGATAAATTGGATTCAAAAGTGTCAGTTGATAAATACTCATCTCTGGTTATAATAGTTTCGTATAGTGCATATCTGCTGTCTGGAAGAGAAATACCAACCTCACTGCTAAAACTATAATCATTTATTATTTTTGAAGTTCCGCTTAAATAAATATCATTATTTTTTGGAGCGCCTGAGTGTGAAATTTCGATGGCACCACCATGAGTTATATCTACTGCCGCAAAAACCGCACCTCCTGCATTACTAGCAGTATTAGAGGATATTATTCCATCTATCAGATGCAAATCTCCTGCTTCTACATAAATTCCGCCACCCTGGTATGCTGTATTTTCAGTTATTGTTGCACCATCAATATACACACTTTTTGTACCATTATTTATATAAATACCGCCGCCTTTAGCATTTGTATTCGTATTTTTTCCGCCTGTGATTGTTATGCTATTAATATTTACATCAATTCCAGCGGTTATAGAAAGAGTACAGCCTTTACTTGAACCAGAACCGGTAAAGGCACCATTTAATGTATGTGTACTACCGAAGCCGTCTAATGTAAGTGTACTGATTTTTGAGAGTGATCCTTCTATTGTCTGTGCGCCTGTAACAGTACCATTTATTTTAATAGTCCAGTTTTTTGCCGAAGGCCATTCAGAGTTTTCAATACGAGTTATTGCGGTAGCAATTGAATTAACAGGTTTTGATTTAGTTCCAGTGTTAGAGCCCGAAGGACTACCAACCGAAGAATCTCTATCAGAAGAACCCGCAACCCAAACTTCAGCATCGAGTCTGCCTTCACTATTAGAATTATATGGAACAAGATTCCAGTCTGCTTCTGTAATCTGAAAGTTTGAAAGCACTGTAGAAGTTATAGAAACTCCGGTATCTGCATCAAACAATTTCTTTCCCCGCACAAAATATGTATTTGCAAGATATGTAATTGCAATTTTTTCTGTAGAAGAATGTGTAGAAAAATTATCTGAAAGAGTGATTGGCGAATATGGTGTTATATCATTCTGTTTCTGACTTCCACCATAAGGAACTCTTACAGCTCCTTTGATTTTAAAGGTACCCTGATTACCAAAGGCTCCTGCCCCCAGATGTGCTTCGTTGCTTTCAATAGTGCCGGCTTCCAGAATAACAGTACCATTTGTTGCGTTTTCTATAGCTCCACCACCCGCTGACGTTCTGTTACCTTTAAAAAGTCCATTATTCATTTGAAAAGTGGCGCTGCCGCAATTATAAATTCCACCGCCAGCACCGCTTGCAGAATTATATGAAATGTCACCGCTGGCCATTATTACAGTTCCCATGTTATAAATACCACCGCCACCTTTAGGGTTTGGATTTTCACTGTTTTGAACGTAATTTCTTCTGATTCCATAACCTTGTGGTATGTTTGCAAGGTTATAATGGGTTGCATCTGTATAATCACTGTAGCCTAAATAAACTGAACCTTTATTATAAATACCCCCGCCATGTTGAGCAGTATTTGCTTCACCATAGCCACCAAGAGAATCACTATTATCTTCATCTCCAATTAAGGCGCTGCCATAAATAAAAAGTTTTGCTCCAATTTCAACATAAACACCGCCGCCATCTTTAGCTATGTTGCGTTCAATTAAAACTCCGTTTGTAAGTTTTACAGTTCCTTCTGCAAGAGCTATTCCACCACCCTCATGGGCTGAATTATCACCGTGTGTAATCTTAATGTTCTTTAGTATTATAGTATGATCTGTTTCAACACGGAGCGCAGAAGTCATATTATCTCCATAAAGCGTATCCTGTGGTATTCCATTATTATCTAAACCGTTATACCCGCAGACTGTAATTGAGTTTGCATTAATAGTATAAACATTTTCATCAATATAATGAGGACCACTCAGAGTTCCTATGACAAAAATCGTGTAATCAACTGAACTGTCATACATTTTTGCGAGGGCACCGGTAATTGTCTCAAGCGGATCAAAAAAAGTACCGCTATTGCTGTCGTTACCACCATCTTTTACATAGAAGGTTCGCATCTTAAAGCTATCTACAAGGGCTTTTGTAATTCTGCACTTTGTTACGGTAGTTGTAACACCACCTACAGTTTCTGTTACGTCAACAAGATGAGGCGAACTTCCATTACCGCCGTTACGCACCCACTCACTGGTAGTCATATTGTCGTATACATTTACTGTTTCACTAAAAAAATAAAGCAGGTTCATCACATTATCAAAAAAATAGAAATCTAAAGATTGCGCACCGGAAGATACAAGATTTTTTGTTATTGTAATTGATGTTCCAGAAACAGTAAGAGGTGTAGTACCAGTTCCAACCCTATACTGTTTGATATTAGTGTCAGAAGGGATTTCTATTGTAAGAACTATGTTGCCTTTTCCATTTGTAGTCTGAACCGGCATTAATACAAAATCATGAGAATATACCGGGGCTTCTGCTGTAAGAACCTCGTCATCATCCATTGTATGACTTGCAACAAGAAGTGTATTATTTGAAGAATCTTTAATTCCAACTTCAATCGTATATACAACGCCAATAGAAAGATTTGAAATGCTGTAAGAATCGTGGGTATCTGGAACAGAGCCTGCTATTGAAGTAGAACTTCCTGCAGGAGTTGCCTTTGCGTACCAGGTATAACTGGTACCTGAAGGTACAGAAGGAAAAGCTGTGCGCCCAAAATTGTCTCCTATAGAAAGCTTTCCGGTAATAGTAGCATTGGTTGTTACAGGAGGAAAATACAATAACTGAGGCTCTTCCTGTAAAGAATTAAAACACGAAACGTTTAGGAATAGCAGGGAAATCAGTAAAATGCAAAACAGCCCTCCCTTAGATGAACGTATAGCATTTAAATATCTTTTCAACAAAACTAAACTCCTTTCTATATTATAACCTATAGAAAGGATAAATACTATAAGATTCCTACCATCTTAGCATAATTTCCCTTTAGGGCCAGAAGCTCATTATGATTGCCGCGTTCAACAATTTCTCCATGATTAACAAAGAAAATAACATCTGCATTACGGATTGTTGAAAGACGGTGAGCAATAATAAAGCTTGTTCTACCCTTCAAAAGCTGCCCCAGCCCCTGCTGCAAAGCTTTTTCGGTATGAGTATCTACAGAAGAGGTTGCTTCATCAAGAATAAGAATGCGAGGGTCGCTAAGCAATACGCGGGCAAAGCTTATAAGCTGCTTCTGGCCCTGACTCAAGCCGCCACCGTTTGCTGAAAGCACCTTGTTATACCCCTCCGGAAAGGCGGAAATAAACTCGTGAGCTTGAACCGTCTTTGCAGCAGCAATACATTTTTCATCTGTAGCATCAAGTCTTCCATAGCGGATATTTTCCATTATTGTTCCACTGAACAAGAAAGAATCCTGAAGCATTACACCAACCTGCTTTCGAATTGATTTAATTAAAAGTTCCTGAATATCAATTCCATCTATAAGAATCTTACCCTTCTCTGCATTATAAAAGCGGCTGAGAAGATTTACGATAGTTGTTTTTCCGGCTCCTGTAGGACCAACAATTGCAACTGTCATACCAGGAGTAATCGTAAAATCAACATTCTTAAGGATAGGATTTCCCGGCTCATAAGAAAAATCAACATGATCAAACTGTACATGACCACGGATTGGAGGAAGCTCGCGGGCACCCGGCTTATCAGTAATATCATCTTCTTCATCAAGAAGTTCAAAAATACGTTCAATATAAGCGCCCGTGGTAACCATAGAATTGTAAAAGTTTCCAAGGTTTTGAATAGGCTGCCAGAAACGCCAGATATAACCGGCAAAGGCTACAAGAGTACCAATTGTTACAGTTTCACCAAGCCAGTTGATTCCTGCAAGATAAACAAGAGTAACTCCCAAAGTAGAAAGAATATCTACAGAAGGCCAGATGATATTGTTGATGTTTACGGCACGAATCCAGACCTTTTTACACTTACGACAAAGCTCATCAAAAATTCCCTGATTTACTTCTTCGCGGGCAAAGCTCTGAGTAACCTTCATACCATTAAGACTTTCAGAAAGATATGCAGTAAGATTTGATCGCTTATAGCTTTCCTGCTTCCAGGCTTCATGCTGTTTTTTCTTCATTGAAAAAAGAATGATGAAAAGCACAGGAAGAACCGCCATACAAACTAACGTTAGTTTGACATCAATTGCAATCATAAAGCCTATAATTACAATGAGGGTAAACAAATCTGAAATCAACTGAATAATTCCGTTCGAAAGCAAATCAGAAAGTGAGTTTACATAGTTTACAACACGAATTAAAATCTTTCCGTGAGGTCGGCTGTCAAAATAACTGAAAGGCAGCGACTGAAGTTTTGTAAAAACATCATGACGGATATTTACAATTATTTTCTGCGCAACTCGAGTCATAATCTTAAGTTTCTGAGCAAGCAGAATTCTTACAATCAGAGTTGAAAATAATAAGGCTCCGGATATAATAACTAACATCCGGTAGTTTGCATTCGGAATTGCCTTATCAATTGCCATACGTGTAAGATAAGGGCTGCAAAGAGAAATTGCAGAAGACACCAGCATAATTACACACGAAAGAATCATCCAGCCGGTATATGGTTTTATCCATTTTGCAAGCCTCATAACAATATGCGGATTAAATTTCTGTTCTATTTCTTCATCTGTATCAAATTTATTTCTTGCCATACTAGCCTCTCTGCTCTTCCCAAACTTCACGGTAATAACCATCACGCGAAATCAATTCCTCGTGACTTCCTTTATCCACAATCTTTCCGTCCTGAACAACAAGTATCACGTCACAATTTTCGAAAGACGAAACTCTGTGACTGATAATAAAGGCTGTATGACCTTCGCTGCGGCTCTTTATAGACTGACGGATTTTGTATTCTGTATCGTTATCTACAGCACTGGTAGTATCATCGAGAATCATGATTTTAGGATCTGCAAGGAAAAGACGGGCAAGCGCTATTCTCTGCTTTTGTCCGCCACTCAAGCCCACTCCACGTTCCCCGACAATCGTGTCATAACCATCTGTGAGATCGCCTATAAACTCCTTCACCCTGGCAAGTTCCGCCGCCGCTTCTACCTCTTCAAAGCTGGCATCCGGTGTTGCAAAAGCAATATTTCCTTCAACAGTATCGCTGAACAAAAAAGCTTCCTGCATAGTAATACCGACATTGCGTCGAAGTTCCTGCAAGTTGTAATCTTTTACATTCTTGCCATCGATTAAAACTTCACCGGAATCTGCATCGTAATAACGACACATCAGATTTGCAATTGTAGACTTTCCACTTCCAGTTGGACCTAGAATTCCAACAGTTGTACCAGGCTCAATCACAAAGTTCATATTCTTAATAACTGGAGTTTCGTTATAAGAAAAACAAACATTACGGAACTCGACTCGTCCGGCAATCTGCTTTTCAGAAGCTGCCTGTTTTTTTTCTCCAGCCGAACCTTGACCAGCTTCTGGATTTTTTATCTTACTCTCTGCCTTCTGCAATTCAAACAATCTGTCTGCAGAAGCTCCAAAGTTCTGTGTATTATCAACAAGAATACCAAACATATTAATCGGCTGGATGAAAGCCCACATAAGACCGTTAAAGGTTACCAGCTGACCGATTGTCATTTCATTATTGATTACAAGATAACCGCCGAACAAAATCAAAATAACCGGCAACACCTGACACAAGGCATCTATCCAAGGCAAAAATCTTACCCTCATATCTGCGTTTTCAACTGAAACATCACGATAACCTTCGTTTTCTTTTTCAAAACGCTTTGTTTCATAATCTTCACGAACAAAGGCTTTTACAACACGATTACCTTCAATGTTTTCGCCAACCCGGGTGTTTAATACAGCAAACTGGTCGCGAACCTTCATGTGAGCCGGTTTGATATGTATCTTGAATTTTCTTACCAGGAACAAAACTGGAGGCGCAATTACCATAAAAGCAAGAGTCAGCTTCCAGTTAATTGAAGCCAGTGTGATAATTGAAAAAATATATATAAGACTGTTCTCAAGAATCTGATATAAAACCCATGCAACAAAATGGCGTACCTTATCAAGATCCGAAGTCAAAAGAGTCATTACGTTTCCAGTAGGAGCTGTATCGTACCAGGAAAAATCAAGCTTCTGAATATGGGCATATAAATCTTCACGCATTTTCAGAATTACATTTTGTGAACAATGCTCAAAAATAACCTGATATGTATAGCGGAAAATCGATTTTCCAACAACAACACA
>JAEEGK010030019.1_pt1 | contig 10804 bp, 4 predicted proteins | sample 8958771 | NCBI WGS metagenome assembly JAEEGK01 (sample SAMN16246547, study PRJNA631951) | gut metagenome | biome: gut microbiome; feature: rumen; material: SC-attached | host: Bos | place: Iran: Karaj | collected 2018-10 | reverse complement strand
ATAATAAAAACAATAAAAAATCTAAAAAACAATATTTAAATGAAAAAATAATTTAAAATATTTTAAAAAAGGAAAAAAATAAATATATTATAACTATATAACTAAAACCAATCAATTAAATTTTAAATTGTTAATTATTTACAACATTAGATGAATTATTATAAACAATTCTCCTTGTAGAATTAGTTATCAACATATTTCTTGCAGAACTTTTTGGAGCTTCCTTATAATTTTGATTATCAAAATTATCGTTATGAAAAATAAAGCTATTAGATAAATTTAAATATGAATTATTTTCTATATTCTTGTTACTTTCTTCATTTATTAAATCTCCTTCATTATTAGAAATATTAAAATCACTAATTTTATTAAATTTAATTGTATTTAATTCTTCAATATCTAATGAATCTCTTTTTATTAATTTTCTATTTGAAACATTTTCAGTTTTAAATTTATAATCTGAATTTCCAAAACTTATTAACTTATTATTCATATTATTTATTGTATAATTTATTGAATTTTTTTCTGAATTATCATTTAAGTCTTCATTAGAAATTTTATTAAGATTATGTGTTTTATAATTTTTTTGAATTATTTCATCATAATTTCCTTCAAAATTATTATAATCTTTTCCACTTTTGATATTAAAACCCATATTCATTGAATTATTTAAATTATTATTTTCTAAAGTGTTTTCTATTTTTCTTGTATGAATGTTTTTATGAGAATAAACTCTTTTAAAAGTTTTCTTTCTTTGATCAACTTCATTTTCACAATTATTCATATTTATTCTATTATTAATTTTCTTATAAGTTTTTATTTCATATTTCCTATTATTATTATTATAATTATTTTTTATTTCAAATGTTTTATATTTCTTTAATTTTTTTTTATTAATTCCATTTGATAAATTTTCTTCATATTGAGTATTATTAATTTCATTATTATTACTTAATTCTATTTCATTTTTGTTTGATTCTTTTTCTTCACTATCTGAGCATTCTTCTATATATTTATTAATAGTTCTAATATTTTTTTTATTAATTGTAACAAAATTATGAGTATTAATAGTATTTTTATTATACATTTTATTTGATTTGTTTGTTTCTAAATTATAATTTGAATTACTATCTTCTTCACTTGTTATATTCTTACTTGTTTTCATTAAATTATTAATTAGATTTTTATTATTAATTTGAGTTTTTAAATTATTTTGAAGAAACTTTTGATTACTAGATAAAATAGAACTTGAATCTAAATTTGATTTTTTTAAAATATTATAATTACTTGTAATTCTTGAACTATAAATACCTCCATAATTTTCTTCTATAATAGTATTAGGCATAATTTGTGGTTTAATTTTCTTTTGATTATAAAATTCATTATTAAAATCAGGAATAGAAATATAATCAATAATAGAGAATATAATAATCAATGTAGAAACAAAAATTTGATAAAAACATAAAAAGTTTAAAAATGAATAAGGTTTATAACCTATAATAACAAGAACTGAATTAAAAATACAAAGTACATGAACTAAAAGTAAATCAAAATAAATTAATTTTTTATAAGGTTTATGAATTCTATTATAATCATGAATTCTTATATTAAAAAATTTATTATTAGTCATTCTACAATAAAAAAATCTACTACATTTATAATCAAAAATAATTATTAATAATGAATATGAAAATTTAATACAACAATTTGAACTAATCCAATATTTATATTCTTCATCATATAAAGTATAAAAAAAATAAACAAAAATAAAAATATTTGAAATCTGAAATGAAAAAACAAGAATTAAAGCAAAAATACCAAAATATATTTTTTCTCCTGTAATATATGAAAAAATATAAAGTAAAATAATTATAATTTTAAACATTATAGATAAAAATGCAATTAAAGCTCCTAATAATACCATTTCATTATAAAAACATTTTTGGATTAATAAACCTAAACAACACAAAATAATAAATAAAGGAATAATATAATAATCAAAAGGATGTTGATAAGAATATTGATAAAGTAAATTTATTCTTTGAAAAAAACTCTTATCTAAAAAACATAAATTATTAGGAGTTAAAGTATAAAAGGAATGACATTCAGTACAATTAAATTTATTTCCATAACATTTTTTACAATTATTTGAACAAGAATCACACATCAAATCTTCATTTAAAAATGTTCCAATTGGACATTCATTCAAACATTTATTATTCTTTAAATCCAAATAAAAATTTTTTAAGCATTTTGTACATTTATTTATATCAGAACTTAAACATTCTAAACATCCTTCTTCACATTTAATACATATTTTTTCTTCTTCATTTTGAAAATAATTTTCTGGACATTTTGATAAACAATTATTATTTAAAAAATATTTGTTTTCTATATCAATGCATTTTAAACATTTATTTTCATTTTCTTTTGAACATAATTCACAAGGGTAATTACATGAATATTTTATTTTTAAAATATTATTTTCTGAATTTTCTTTTTCTTCATTTAATATATTATATGTTGTTACATTTATTATTTCTGATTCTTTAATATCTGTTTTTTCAATTATATTTTTTATATTTTGTATTACAAATTTTATCTCTTCTTTTTGATTGTTTATTGCATTAAATATTTGAGAAATTTTTATAGTTTGATTTTTATTTTCTGAATTTTCAAGTATTTCACAATTAATATTTTCATTTAAATTTTTTATAGGAATAATATTACATTCAGTATCATTTATAAAAATTTCTTCTGGGAAATTTATTAAAATATAATCTCCATCTTCGAATGTAAAATATGATTTAATTATGAAAGTATAATTACTTATATAATTCATTATTTCTTTTTCTGGATATATTTGAATATTATTATATTGATGTGCCTTTTTAATATCTACCTTTAAATTGCCATTACTACTACTTATTGGATAATTATCATAAGTATATAATGAAAAATTAAAATTAGATATTGATTTAACTGAATTAGGATTAATCAAATTATTAACAGTAATTGTAAGATTAGTTCCAATTGGAATAGCTTCCTCTAAATTTTTATCTTTATCTAATATGACTTTAATATTATTACCATTATTTTCTTTTTTAATTTCTTCAATTGTTAAATTATAACTTAACTCATTATATCCTTCACAAGTAATATTAATATATTTTTCATTTTCACTATCAATATGAATATCATTTGGAATTGAAATTATAATATAATCCCCATCATAAATCAAACTATTAGTTATAAATTCAAAAATATAATTTGATAACTCTCCAGTTGTTATTGAAGAAGAAGAAATTGAAATTTTATTAAAAATTAGACTTTCAGAATTTGTGAAATTCAAACTGTTACTATATTTTAATTCATCGATTAAATATTTTTTATTTTCAGTTTGATTTTCAGAATAAATATCAATTTTAATTGGTATGATTGGTTTAAAAGATCTTGCATTAACAATATCTGAAATAGTAATAGATATATTACTTTTAGCTTCAATATTATTGAGATTAAATAATATAATATAATACCCATCTTGTGTTTTATTAAAGGATTTGTCATAATTTAATATTTCATTTCCATTTATTTCAAAATATTGAATCTGTGTTATTTCGTTATTATTATTACTTTCTGAAATTTCTTTTGGTAATATAATTATAATTACTCCTGATTCTTCAATTGGATCTTCATTTGTGAAATTAAATGTATAGAATGTATTTTCGTAATTTTTTTCTGAACCTCTTTCAATTGTTACATTTAATATATTCCCACTTGTGAAATTAATGAATAAATTTTTTTCTTTTTTGGATATGTTATAATCATCAAATGTTTTAACGTAAAATTTAATTGATGTTGTATTGTAAACTTTATTAAAGTTTAATATATTATCTATGTAAAAATCTAATTTTGAATTTTGGCCAATGTCATTTTGAAATATATTTGAAACAATAATTTTTTGATTTTCTTCAACTGTACATGTAATATTTGAAAAAATTGTTTGTAAATTTTTTTCTGAACATAATGCTTCATTTCTTTTATATGCATTCAATTCATTTGGTAAAATAATTTCTAAATAACTATCTTTAAATATAATATCTTCTGTAATAAAAGAAATATGTAAATTAACATTTTTATTTATTTGATAATTATCTAAAGTAATATTTATTTGATTTAAATTTTTTGGATTTGCCTTAATATTATATTCATTTTTTAATGTATACATTAAATATTCTTTAGTACTTGAATCATATATTTTAACTTTAAAAGTTGAAGTTGGCCTTGAAGTTGGAGGAGTTTTTAAATTATTTATTGAAAAAATATGTGTTTCTCCTACATTATTACTATCTATAAAATCTTTTAAAAAAAATTTTTGGTTTTCTATTGAATATTCATATTTGCTATTAATTTGATTAATTATCGAAATATTTTTAATTATATTTATATCCAATATAATCTCTTTTGGAAATTCAATTTCTAAGACAGAGTCTTTATTTTTAAAATTTGCAGTTTGTAAATTTATTATAAATGAACTCTCTGTATTAATATTTGAATTGACAAACCAAGCTTCAAATTTTGTAATATTATTTGGTACAGTACATTTAACTTCTAATTCTTTACTTTGCATATATAATAAGTGATTAGAATCATGATAAAATATACTAAATCCATCAATTGGTCTTAAAGAAGGAGGATTTTTAATATTTGTTATTGAAAAAGATAAAGATTTTTCATTTATATAAGTACCATTTTCATAAGCAGATAAAATTGAAATTTTAGTAAAAAAAATTTCACCTATTTTAGAATTAGGATTCATTCCTTTAACATTTAAAATTTTAATATTTTCCTTTTCTGAACCTAGTTCAAAAAAAGACATATCTTTTTCTGAATTATAATAAGGAAAATCAATGGCGAGAAATGAATCACTTGCAATATTTTCAATATTATCTAAACTAAAAGTATAAGTAGTTATTTCTCCACAATTTTCACTTTCTGTTTCTATATTAAAATCATTAATCATAATTAAATTAAAAGTAAAAAAAGATTTAGCTCTTACTTCTCCTTCTTTTACCAAATCAAACACTATAGTATATACTCTATTTGGATTTTGTATTTTCGAAATTTTAAAAGTAAATAAGTAAATTTCAGTTGAAATTAAATCACTAAACTCAGGTGTAATATTTAAATAATTATCTGTATATGAAAATAGGAGTGTTTCCGCTTCTGTATTATTACAATCTGCGATAATTGTATAATTTTGAGTCTCATCAAATTTAAAAGGAGTTTCTTCCATTTTCACTAAAAATCCGCCAGCTATAACTTCATATAATGAAAATATATTTATTGAAAGTGTTGATTGTTCATTAATTTCTTTTGGGTTAAAAGTGACTTCAAATAATTTTAAAGTATTAGATTGATCATCTGCTCTCATTTGAAAAAGGAATAAAAGGATTATAAACAGTTTTTCTCTTTCAAAAAAAATTGAAGACATTTTTAACTTAAATTTTTAATTAATTCATTAAATATTAACAATTCAAACAATTATTTTTTTTAAAATCAATTTAAATTTAAATAAAGATAAATTTTGGATTTTAATAAAATTATAAGATCTATCTTTTATTCAAATAAATAAAGAAGTAAGTGTAAAATTTTTAATTAATTTTATCATAGCATATTATTTTATAATATAAGAAAAATAAATCCTTTAGAAATTTTTAAACTTTGCTTTAATAATTAATATTATCCTTATTTTTTTATTCATCATTTTAATCATTAATCACCTAGAATTTTGTTATTTTTTGGTTTGAATACAAATTCTTCTAAACTAATTTTATTAAATTTTTCATCGTTTTAAATAAACTCCCTTTGGCATAATCTTCAATTTTTTTATTATCTATAAAATTTTAAGCTTAAAAGATTATTTTAAAGTATGATTACTATTTTCATAATTATAATTTAAACATTGAGATTAATTGAATTGTATTAATGTTATTTCAAAAATATATTAATGATTTTAGTTAAATTTTTAGACTAAATGCAAAATTGAATAATAATAAATAGTAAAAATTCTTTTTTAACATATATATATTTTGGTTGTAGAATATTATTAATCAAATTAATTCTTTTTTGAATCATTTATTTATTTAATCTTTATATTAACCTTAATTAATATAAATAATATTTATTAATGTAATTAATGTTTTTTTGAATTTTAGTTAAAATAGTTTATTATAACATATATGATTTTTTAGTTTATGAAAAAAAATGCTAAATAAAAAAGGTATAATTATAAATTTAAACAATTATCTAAAATAAAAATAATGAATAATTAAATTCAAATTTTATTAAGAAAAAAGCAAATTTAAAATAAATAACCTTTTTCATAAAAAATATCTGTCTAAAATAAAAAAAGAAAAAAAATAATCAAATAAAACATTAAAATACATATATTTACTTATAATCATCAGAAGAAGTTTTTTGTTGTTGTTTTCTTTTTCTATATTGTACTTTAACAGCATCAACCATATCCATGAAAAAATCATCGTCTTCAACATCTAAAATTTGTTGAACAGTAGATAAAACAAAAGAAATTTTTTGAAAATTTGCTGGTTGAAAATCATGATGTTCACATCTAAATAACCAATCAATAACTGGACCAATTTCATCACATTTTCTACATCTAATTTGACCTAAATCATTTATTGTTGTTTTTCCTAAACATTTATAATGTTTCCAATATAATGGGGTGTTTCCATTTGGACAATTCAAAACTGGACAATATGATACAAAATCAAATTCTTTTGGCATTTTTTAGTTTTTTTTCTTTATTGATATTTTTTTCTTTTATTTTTTTTTGCCTAAAATACTTTTTAATTTAGACTTTTTTTAATGTTATATCTATTAAGTTAGATTTATAGAAAAGTAGGGATTTTTTCTAGTTGGCTTAATTTATTAATTTTTATATATTTAGGAAATTAAAAAAAAAAACATAATTTTTATTGCAACAATATTATGCCAAAATGATTTTTAATGATGAATGCTAAAAAAATGATTTTCACAATTCAAATAATTTTACTATTTATATGAATTAAATTAAATACAATTTATAATATTAATAATAATAGTGATATTGAAATAAACTCAAACAAAAAAATGAAATTCATATTACTAATGTTACTATATCATAAAATATTTTTGACTCAAAATTATAATGAGAATAATGATATGAAGAACGTTTATTTTACATTAATATAAGAAATTGATTTATTTCATTAATAATTTTTCTCTGTTTTATATCATTTTTTAGTTAAAATAATTAAATATTAAGTTATTTAAAATCTATTAAGTCAAAAAAAAATTTATTAAAAATTTATAAAAAATTAAAAAAGTCTACTAAAAGATAATTAAACATTAAAAAAATCTATTTTAAATGCCTTTGAAAAAATCTCTAAAAAGGAATAACTAAGTCAAAGACTATATTTATTGGCAAATATATAAAACCTTTAAAAATTAAAAGATAAAACTCAAATTAAAAAGATGTCAAAACATGCAGATGAAAAATTAAAACAACTTCAAAAAATGGCACAAAAACAAGATATACTTCAAGCTCAAAATCAAGCTTTAAGTAATGAAGTATTATGTAAATTACTTTCAGCTGCAGAAATATATCATAATAGAACTTTTGATATAAAAGAAAAAGAAATATTTGGTTATTATAATACATTAAATTCTGGTCATACTAAATCAATGTTAAATTTAAAAAAACAATTATTAAATCAATATGAACTTTTTAAAAATTCTTATGAAGGATATACTTTTGATTATGAATATTATGATTTTCCTGATAATTTAAAAGAAGATTCAATAATAGAAATTGTTAGTAAATGGGAAAAACATTTTAAAAAATGTAATGATAAAACTATAAAAAATGATGCTAAATATTATAGAGGTATAATTCATTTAATTGAAGGAAATTTAGAAGATTCTTTTAGAAAAGATTTAAAAGAATTAAATAAAGTTAAAAATAAAGAAGGAACAATTGCTAAAAATTTAATGGAAAGTATTGGTTCTGTTCAAGAAGTTGTTTCTCAAATTGAAATTAAAGTTAAAAATAGTATTTTAAAAAATGGTTATTATAAACAAGAAGTTCAATTAGATAAAAGTTATACTGATGATATTAATATGATGAAAGCACAAAAGATGATTGAAAAAAATAAAGAATTATTGAAAAATATTGGTGATTTTAAAGAAGAAAACCATGAAAAATGTAATTGTGGAGAAAAACATAAACATCATGATAAAAATGATAATGTCAACAATGATGAAAAACAAAATAATGAAAATGAAAATGACGATCAATTTAAAGTATATGTTGAAAGTGTTAATAAAGAAAATATTGATGAAGGTAAAAAAGAAAAAGAAGAAGTAAATAAAAAAGAACAAAATGAAAAAGAAGAATTAAATAAAAAAAAAAAGAAAAAAAAAAAAGAAAAAGAAGAAAAAGAAAAAGAAAAAAAAAAAGAATTAGAGCAAAAAAAAGAAAAAAAAGAAAAAGAAGAAGAAGAAGAAGAAGAAGAAGAAGAAGAAGAAAAAGAAGAAAAAGAAGAAAAAGAAGAAAAAGAAGAAAAAGAAAAATTAAATAAAAAAGAAAAAAAAGAAGAAAAAGAAGAATTAGAGCAAAAAAAAATAGAAAAAGAAGAAGAAGAACAAAAAGTAGGAAAAGAAGAATTAGAGCAAAAAGGAGAAAAAGAAGAAGAAGAACAAAAAGTAGGAAAAGAAGAATTAGAGCAAAAAGGAGAAAAAGAAGAAGAATTAAATAAAAAACAAGAAGAAAAAGAAAATGAAGAAGAAGAAATTTCAGAAAATCAAAAAAATGAAAATGATAAAAAAGGAAAAAGAAAAAATAAAAATAATGAAAGTACTTCAGATTCAGGAGAATCAAATGAAAATATTCAAATTACAAAAGAAGAAGCAATTAATAAAATTAAAAATAAATCAAATGAAATAATTAACAATTTAAAGGATTGTGTGGAACATTATAAAGAATATAAAAATTTAATAGAAGAAAAAGAATCTCAATTAGATAAACAATTAAAAGAATTAAATGAAGAATACTCAAAATATGAAAAAGAAATCAAAGACTTTGAAATTCCAAAAGATTATGGGAATAATTTAGTGGTTGAATTAGAACCAATCAAAGAAACCAAAATGAAAAACTATTATTTTCTATTATATAAAAATTTAAAATTAGAACCTCCTCAACAAAATTAAAGAATATTAACTAAAAAATATAATTAAATTTAAAAATTTATTATTTTCTATTTTTAAATGTTTTATTTTTTAGGTTTTTAAAAAGAATAAATTAATTGTTTTTATTAAATGTTTTTTATCATTATCATAATCTAAACTAGATATCATCATAAAAAAAGGAATATTCAAGACTATTTTAGCACAAAATTTTCAATAATTTTTCAAAATGAGCTACACAGGAGAAAAATATAATGAAATAAACTATAGAAAAACACAATCCCAATTACAATTTCAATCTACATTAAAATTAGAAGAACAGGCATATAGTAATGAAATTTTATGTAGAATGTTATCAACAGCAGAATGTTATTTTTATCGAGTTATAAATAAAAGTCCAGAAGAAGAAATTTTTGGTTATTATAATGGATTTAATTCTGGAAATACAAAAAGTTTAGAACATTTAAAAAAACAATTGTTAAATGAAATTGAAATATTTAAATGTTCATATGAAGATTATATTTATCATTATGATAAGTATGATTTCCCTGTAAATTTAAGAATGGATGAAATATTGGATTTAATTCAGCAATGGAAAGGTTATTTAATACGTTATCAAAAAGATAAAGAGATTAAATATTATGAATCTATTTGTGAATTAATTAAGGGAAATTCTGGAATTTGCTTTAGAAAAGAAATTAAAGAATTAAATAAAGGAAAAGTAAATAAATATGGTCAAGTTTCTAGGCAATTAATGAAAAATATTCCTTATATTCAAGAAAAAGCTGAAAAATTTGTTCAGAGAATCAGAGAAAATGCAAAAAACGGAATTTATGAAGTTAAAGTTGCATTATATGGAAAATATGAAGATGATTATGATTTAATTGAAGCACAAAAACATTATAATGTTCAAAATACAGATAATATCAATAATAGAGTCCCTATGAATGTTGATTATCAATATCAAAAAAATTATAACAATGACAGAGAAAAAGATAAAAAAGAATGTATAAAATTATTCATTAACATATCCACTTTTTTTGACTATTATTGCTCTAAAATTTATAATCATCAATATTTGAATAGTAATGGAGAATCTCAATATCTATCAACCACTGAAATTGTTGACAATTTAAATAAAAATATCTATAATTTTGATTACCTTTATGAAAAATTTATAGAACAATACAAAGGAATATCCAAAGATATAAATGAATTGATATCAAAGTTAAAAATTAAAGTTGATGAAATGTATAAAAAAACAAAAAATAATGAAATAATTTTAAAATTAATTAAATTAATTGATAAATATAATGAATAAAAATCAAAAATAAAACTTTTTAAATTTCTATTAATTAAAAATAAATTTAATATAATTTCAAAGAAAATGATAATTTAAATGAATTTCTAAAACTAATGTAAATTGAATTGTATAATTATTTAATTATTTTTAAGATGTTATTCTTGAAAAGAATAATATAAAATTCCTAGACATTATCATTAAATTAAAATAAATACTACATTTAAATATAAAATTTTTTCTTAGAAACATTTT
>JAEEGK010030017.1_pt1 | contig 10805 bp, 10 predicted proteins | sample 8958771 | NCBI WGS metagenome assembly JAEEGK01 (sample SAMN16246547, study PRJNA631951) | gut metagenome | biome: gut microbiome; feature: rumen; material: SC-attached | host: Bos | place: Iran: Karaj | collected 2018-10 | reverse complement strand
GAAAAGAGATGAACGCGATAGATATCGTGATCCTTGCCGTTCTCGTGCTGGCGGTGGTCTTCGCCCTGCGGCGCATCCGCAGGATGCGGAAAAACGGCTGCTCGTGCTGCTCGTCCGGCGGCTGCACGGGAAACTGCGCCTCGTGCGGGACGGCCTGCGCGCACAGGGACTGAGCGCCGCGCAAAGACCCGCCCGGGCTCAACAGAGAAAAAGCTCCTCCGCCCGATAGCCGGGTGTTCATAAGACAGTTTTAATCGAAAAACTGATTTGGGCCTCTGGCAAGCAGGGTTGGACGGAAAAAGAAGGTTTACGGTAGATATGCCGCGAACCTTCTTTTTCTTTTATCAATTACCCGTATACGATTCTCAATCCAGATAGTTTGGCAGTCAGGATCCCTCGCTTTAATCGTCACTGGGACATCTTTCATGCAGGATACGCAAGATTATCGTGCATTTTCTCATTTTTTCCATAAGACTGGATGTTGAAAACCTTGTGCAAATCAACTTTCTTGATCCTGCCTTGGAGCAAAGGAATCCTATGGTGACAGTTTGTTCTTAAGATTAAAAAGGCATCTTCTTTCAAATCCAGTTTGCTGCCCCACAAAGCACGGTTATACAAGATCGAGCGGTTCTGTAAAGAAGCCGCGTACCTCTCCGGTCAGATAGTCAATGTAGCAGCTATATCTCATCCATTCATCTTGAAAGCCAATATAGAATAACCCATCAGAGTCGATGTTCAAATCAACTGTCTGCAGTCCGGCAAGCTCGACTCCAGCCTGATCAGCGGCAAGTTCCAGAGCTCTTGCGGCAGAGAGACGAACAGTCATTTCCTTCATACATAATGTTTCCTTTCCTGATTGCGTTTTGCGCCGGATGATTTTTCGGCGCTGTATGAAGCGTATCAGAAAAAGCTTAATATCCACAGGAAAGCATTATGAAAAAATCTGAACGACAGAAAGCACATCTCTGGCTTTTTGAGATGTGCTTTCTTGAGTCGCCGTAGTTTATTTACCCTCGCTCTCGGAGAAGCCACAGTGGCAGGAACAGCTTCCGCTGTCCGGACAGCCGACACAATGCTTTCCCGCTTTTTTGGATTTACGGATATAGACCAGCGCCGCAGCAACAAGGACAACAACAATTGTCAGAATAATCAAATCGGAAGCATTCATATCAGGTACCAGACAGGCTGTATTCCTTGGCGAGGTTTCGATCCGTCTTCCGGATCAGATACACGATCACACCGGCAATAGCCGCCACAACGATCAGGCCGGGGGCAAATCCAACGCCGAGAGAACCGGTCGTGATCAGCGTACCGATCTGATAAACGAGATAAGCAACAGTAAAGCCCGTGGCAAATTGCAGCGCAATCCCGCTCCAGAACCATCTGCGATCCTTGATTTCAGAATTCATGGCGCCGAGCGCGGCGAAGCAAGGCGGCGTATAGAGATTGAACATCAGATGCAAAAGACGGTTATGGCATTCCAAACAAATCGATGCCAAACAGTGCCCAGAAGTCCTTGTTATCATGGGCATAGCGGTAATATGTCCCATTTGCAAAGACTACGCCGCAGCTGTCCTCCGCAGGACAGCAGGAGACCATGCTCCCATCAGTATACGTCAGCGTAAGAATGCTCCCAAAGGGGCAGCCTGCGCTGCCAGCTAAAAACTCGGCGTTTTTCAGCCAGTCCTCCAGCTTCGCAAGACTGTCGGTGTCGTTCAAAATAATATCTTTGTCATTGATGTGAAGTCTGGCTTCAGCCAGTCCTCCTGCCTTTTCCGCGGCCTTCTCCGGTGTATATGGTTTTGCTCCTCCATCAGGGACGACCAGCCGACAGATGCAATGATAAAGGGTCTCTTCATAGGCGACTTCCGATTCGATATAGCGTCCCTGCGGTCCCCAGGCCGGGATCACGCAATAATAGGTGCCCGGTTCAAGCCAGCAGACGCCGGTATTGCCGTACCAGGAGCTCCGCAGCGGGCGGAACTGCTCATCGTAGATGCTGCAAAGATAGCTTTGAGGATGATCGTACTGCACTTTGAAATCATCTGCCAGCGTTACCGTCGGGATTTTATCATAATCCTCCTGTGAAATGGCGGGCGTGGGATTATCCGGGTCGCCCTTTATGAGCCAGCCGTTCTCCGTCCATGTTTTTTCATACCACAGGGTACAATACGGATCGACTGTGACGCCATCGCTGGAAATCGTAAAAGGCGGAACTTGTTCTGACACGCTTGTGTCCGGGGCGGGCGTCGGAGCAATATCTGGCTCTGAAACACCTGTTTCATCAGTTCCCAGAAGACGCCGACCGCGCTCGTTCAGGAGGGGGGCAAGCTTGTCATAGGAAATCTCAAATGTCGGAATGCCGAAAGCGTAGGGGGCGATCTCATACTGCGAAAAGATCACGCTCATCGCGTCCGCGCCGAAAGAAACTTCAAACCCCTCTTTTGCCCGGATGATCTCCGCATAATCCTCAACATACTCGTCTGTATCAGCTCCGTTTTCAATTGAGCTGATGATCTCATTTGCGACCATCTGATTCAGCTTGTCCGGCTGGTCGCTCAGATCTGCCAGCTCAATGAACTTGCCATCCGCAAGATCATAATGCCAGCTGAAAAACGACGAGCCTCCGTGCGCCCCGCCCCAATAGCCATATGTTTGGAATGAAACCTCCAGCAGATCACCTCTTTGGCGGCTTTCGGAAACGCGGAGCTCCTCGGTATAGCTGCCGAAGCTCTTTCGGTACTCTTCGCTCATTTCGGTGTACTGTTCCTGTGCGCTTTCCGCAAGCTTCTCTACAGTAGTCAGGCTCTTTGAGAGTTCGGCACCACGGCTGTTGAACACCTCGCAGACTTTCCGCTGTGCCTCGGGCGGAGTTAGTGACGTGTCTCCGCCGTCACAAATCGCCTCAAGTTTTGGAAGCTCATAGCTCGTCTCAGCCAACAGGACACCTTCAGCATTTTTCTTCTCCTCCGTCCGCTTATCCGTGGTGAGGACATAATGCCACGCGATTGTCCCGGTTTGTGGCTTGTCTTCGGCTCCGTTTGCCTCTTCCTGAGCGGTGTTTTCTGCAGGCTTCTCAGCTGCCGGTCTGCTTGCTTCGCTCTGTGCCGTTTGACTCCCACAACCGATCAGGCTGAGTACCAGTGTCAGCGCCAGCAGGGACATCCATATTTTTTTCATGTTAACCTCCCGCATGATGGAAACGGTCTATCTCACCCAAAGGGATAATAAAATGACAATCAGCCTGCTGCTCACTCCACACTGATGAACACACAGTTCTCGCCCGCGTTATCCACCTTATCCTCCCACAGGATCTCGTTGGCGCTGTTGAGATAAAAAAGGCCGCTTCCGTTCTCGGATTTCAGCTCGTCAGTGTACTCCGTTTCTGATGTGTAAGTCCGGACATAATGCTTTGCATCCTCATATTTCAGTGCACCGCCCGCCCCGGCCGGGGTCGCGGTCATCTCCCAGATCGACCTCTCAAAAGCACTGCCCGGCCACTCAATTTGAACGCTGTAAAAGCCCTCGCCAGTTTTTTTGATGGTAATGACACCGCGTCCGGCGATTTTCTCTGCCCAGCATCCCACCAGATCGTCCGGCTTGTAGCCCAGCGCGGCATTACCGGGGTCGTTTGCTGAGACCAGCGCGTCATACCACTCCTGCATCACGGCGCTTGCCTTGGTATCATCGGAGAAAGAGAGCCTGATCAGCTGTTCGTTGCCTCCGCTCCATACTACGCGGACATAGTTTTCCTTTCCCTCCATGCGGAAGAAATCGAAACGCACATCGTCTTCGGGAAAGCTAAGCACAACATATTCGCCGTCAGGCGTTTCGCGAATATCTGCATCTTCACTGGACGCGAAGCCCATCAAGCTCTCGACATAGGGGGCCGCATCCACGCCGTTCGGAGAAAGAGGGCCGTGTTCGGTAGTGCTGACGGTGTAGCTTGTGTCCTTCTGGTAGGCTGCGCGAGCCAGATACATATCAAGCATGGAGTTGCCGCGTGTATAAGCCGAAAGACCGGGGTTGTTCGTCAGAAAGTCGCGGCGCACGTTGTTCCACGCCCATTCGTTTAGCTTCGACCACTGCTCCGCAGCCTCTTCGTAGGCATTGTTCTGACGGTAAAGACGCACATCGGTCGGATGCGTGTAAAGGTAATAATACCCATCCGCGTCCTTCGCAAACACTTCTGCGCCGGACATATCATAGCAGAGCAGCCCGTGCAGTGTCGTTTCATCCACGCGGCGGATACCGAACAGCCACCCTTCTCCTGTCGATGCGTCATGCCCGTCGGCGAGGGCTGCGTTCACGGAGTCCTTTTCGCTCACGCTGAACAGTACGCCATCCGGATCGTTCTGCGGCGTATCGACCAGCACCAGATCTGCCGTTTCTGCGGGGATGGTCAGCGTCATGCCGCTGTTTACATGGCTGACGTTTTCCTTCTGTTCCGTCGGCGGGGACATCTCCGGTTGACCGGCTGTTTGTGGGGGTTCCTGGCTGCTTTTTTCACCGCAGGCTGTCAGCGGAATGATCAGGCTCAAAGCAAGTGCAACGCATAACAGGGATGTCTTTTTGAATAACATGGTTCATTTCTCCTTGCACGATAAAATCCATGGTTTCTATTTACTCTTCTGTAAAGCTCTCGATCTCGAGCGTATCAAGATCGAAGCATTTAACGCTCTCGGGGAACTGAGAACCGGTCATGTATATATGACCCGCTGCGCCAAGATTACCGTCTGGCGTTATGAAAGGGGTAATGTTTGCCAATGAGATCGCGCCGATGGACCGGTCAAGGTCGGACATATTCTCCTGAAGATACGGCCTGCCGTCCCAAAATGCCTTGTAAGCATCCGCGACCTTGCCGCAGTACTCGTCCGCAGTCATCCCAAAGGCCTTGATCACTTCATCATTGCCTGCAGCCTGAAGCGTATCAGCGTTGTAGTTAAATATTTCATACCCGACTCCATCCGTGAAAGTTTCACTGGCAATAATGATGATCGATACGATATTACCCCTGACGCCCCATGCATATCTTGTCTCTTCTCCGTTTACACCGTATTCATTCTGCGTCAAGGGATGGTTCTTGTTGATGTAGTCACGGAGAGCTGCGTTGATGGAATCTGCTTCCTTGCCGTCCACGATGAGCTTGGGAATGATCGTTTTGTATTCGCCGCCGTTGTTATCCTTAAACGTCGTTACTGACTGATCTGCAACTTCCACTCTGTGGGTTGAGGCGGCGGGGGCTTCGGTGGCCGTGATCGCGGCATCGGACGGGCTTTCCGTCTGAGCTGTCGCGTTGTCTGCCGGTGCAAATCCGTGATTTTCCGAGGCAGAATGATACGGCCTTAATTCGACGGTCTTATCTTCTCCTTCAAGGCCCAGCGCCTGGTAGCCCGCGGAGCCGCCTTCCGTACTTTCTTCCATGACCGAGCCCGCGTCGTAGGTTACGAAAAGGCTTCCGTCTTTCAGTGTCAGGTGACCGCTGTAATCAAGGTGCATTGCCTCATATTCTTTTGCCGCTGCGGTAACATGAAACGGTATCGCTCCGTCCTTCCATTCGCCGGAGGACTCTGCCAGAAAAGTGCGGGTAAACTCACCTTCACCGATCACAGACTCATATGCAAAGGATACTTCGTTTCCCGCCATCCCTTTCAGCGTGACAGACAAAGGATTGCCCCACGGGTCTTCCCCTGTATACTGCTTGCCCATATAATTCGACCAGTCAGCGGGCTTCACTTCGATTAGAATGGTGCCCGTTGCTTTCTCGAGACAGGTAGCTCTGAGATAATAACTCCCTGTGGCCACTGTACCCGATACGCTGTCCCCGCTTTCAAGATCGGCTGTGATGATCGCTTCACCGTTCATATCGGGGAGTTTGTCGATGCTCTGTTCTTCGGAAGATGCGACGATATCCACCCTGACAGAACCTTTCGTCAGGTTGGAAGTGATCACGATCTGCTCTCCTTCGGCGATGTCAAGAGACCCTACCACAAAGGAGGCGTCCTTATCCGCGTTTTGAGCCGTGACCGTTATCTGCTTCCCTGTGTTTTCGGTCACGCCGAACTCGGACTTCCCGCATGCCGTGAGTGTCAGCATCAGGATCAGAATGGCAATAATCATACTGCCGGCGCTTCTCGATATATCCTTCTTCATTAGTGCGAGCCCTTGATGGCAAAGCTGCTGCCCTCCGTGATCGGATAAATGCTCAGCCAGCCGTCACAGGGGCTGATCAGATGCTCCGGCGTGACATCGACGCAGCTGAGATCCTTCTTTCGGACGAAAAAATCTCTGAAGGAAGAATAATGCCGCAGCTCTTCCCTGCTTATGGGGATGTTGTGCCGCCTGACATACCAGGCCGTGAAGGGCCGGGAGCGGGAAGAACGCAGAAAACGAACGATCAGGCGGTCGGCGCGGAGCTTCTGGATCAGCTTCAGAACACAGCGGCCGATCACGGTCCCGTACAGAAAACATATGGATTTGTCGTTTTTCTCTTTCATTTTGCCTCCGCCAGCCGATCCGTTTCTGTTTCTTCCTCACATGCGGTGCGGATCGGACACGCATCTTTTCCCGGCAGCGCGGGCTTCCGAAGCTGAAACGGCGTGAGGAATGCCGCCGCGGTCAACAGCAGAGCAAGGGGCAAGAGAATCTGCAGCGGCCAGCGGTACTTCATACCAAGTGCAGCCAGCACGGGGAGGATCAGCGCAGCGCTGGTCACGGGGAGTCCGAGATAGACCTTTCTGCGCCCGGCCTCCCGATCCTGCCGCTCCTCTTCGTCCACGTTGAACCAGGCCAGCCGAATCAACGCACAGAGCACGTAAACGGCGCAGGAGATCAGACGCAGCCTTCCGCTTCCGCTCGCGTAAACGATCAGCGCTGGGAGGACGCCGAAGCAGATCAGATCGCTCAAGGAGTCGATCTGTACCCCGAAACGCTTCTCCTGCCGGCTTCGCTCCATGGTGGAGGCGATCTTGCCGTCGAACATGTCGCAGACGCCCGCGATCACAAGGCAGATCAGCGCACCCCGGATATTGCCGGAAGACGCGCAGGTGATGCCGACGAAGCCCGTCAGCATCCCCAGATAGGTGAGGATCACCGTGTAGTTGTAGAAGCCGAGCATAGTAAGACCTCCTAAATCAGATACGCAAAAGAGAGACTGTAAAACAGGATGCACCAGGGCTTTCCGAGCAGGATGATCCAGGTGAACTTTCTGGCCGACATAGACGTAAGGCCGGAGAAATAGCATAGAAAGTCGTCCGGGGCCAGCGGGAGCAGGATGGCCAGAAACAGTACGAGGGTATAGCTCTTTTTGGAATTGACCCATCGGACCCAGCCATCGTATTTCTCCATGGGGACCATCTTCTGCACAAGCCCGACGCCAAAACGCCGCGCCAGCCAGTAGGCGATGATCGACCCGGCGCTGATGCCGATGTAGTTGATCCAGAAGCCGCCCGCCGCGCCGAACATGGCCGCGCCTACGATGCAGCCGAGAAAGCCGGGCAGCACCGGCAGCACGACCTGCAGGGCCTGGATCATCGTCAGGATCAGCGGACCCCAGCCGCCGTAGCTCTCCAGATAGGCGCGCAGCGTTTCCATAGACTTGAAGTGCCCGCCGGCCCAGGCTTTTCCGACAAAAACAGCCGAGAGCAGGAGAAGAAGAATCAGCAGAGCGGAGGCTGCCTGTTTGATCATATTTTCCTTTTTCAGCGCCATAAGAGACCTCCGTTTCTTTTTCGGGGAAAGCATACATTGCAAATCTGAAAACCCGCATAGAGAAAAAGTGAAGAAATCTGAAGATGGACGGGCACGCATCAGCTTTTCCTGCCTTCCGCGGACAGCGTAACAAAACGGGAATTAAGATAAAAGCGGGGAAATGCCTAAGATTTGCTTAAGAGTCAAAATAGACCTGCCGCAAAAGGCGAGGCTTTCCCTCTTGTTTTGCAGCAGGTCTAAAACTGTATACCGTTCAGCCGCCTGTGGCTCTCTTTGCAAACAGGGTATACTCGATGGGAACACTGAAGCCAGTCATATAATCGGCCATATTGAATCCTTCCGCCGACACATTTCCCAGCTCCGGCGTATAGATCACAGTGTTCTCGTCCCTGTACTCATAGTTTACATTGTCGATGATCTCGGTTCCGATGCCGTCAGCCGCGATCCGCCAGAGCGTGATGCTGCCGACTGCTGCCCCTCCCGAGCCGTGGACGGCAAACATGCCGTCGCTGAAATACGTGAGGGCGGAGCGTTCACCCAGCGGATGGTCCTTGCAGAGGTAGACCATCTTTTCTCCGTCAAAGGAATAGATCGCCATAGGCTGTCTGTAATCCTCGTCCCCGGCGGCGATGACAAGCTCAGGTGTTCCGTTTTGGTCGAAGTCATACCAGCCGTAGTACAGATCGTTCCGCACCGGATTGGCGATCACCGCCGTGTACCAGGGCAGTTCGGGATGGGCGGTCTCGTCGTAGTTTTCCAGAACGTCCATCGTCAGCGCGGCATACTCAGCCAGTACCTTTTCAGCGGCTGCCTGCAGCACGTCTGCGGCAGACCGGGAGGAAAGCGCCTCATACCACTGAGATATAATCTGCGCTGTATCGGCGCCGTTGGCCGAGCGGAACCACTCGTCGCTTCCCCTGTGGGCCAGCACGTATTGCCCGCCCTCACCGAAGAAGAAGCGAAAATACATGCCATCCCCCGGGAAATTGAGCGTCAGGGATTCTCCCTTAGGAGCATCCGTCCGTTCCGTATAGACAAATCCGCCTGAGGCGGTGAGAAGCTGCTCGGCAAAAGATCTGCTGATACCGCCCCGGCCTGAAACCGTTCCATGGGCCAGACCCGTAAGGGAATAGTCTGTATCGCCATCCCAAGCGATCCGTGCCAAGAGGATATCCAGCTCAGAGTTTCCGTAGCTGCAAGCCGTCAGCCCGTTTTCTGCCGCGAAGGCGTTTATAGCCCGGCCTGTCCACTCGGTGAGGGCCGTCCATTGGTCCGTATCCTCCTGCGTGAACGGCCCGGAACGCTCCAGTCGCACGTCGGTGGGAGATTCAGCCAGGTAATACATCCCGCTGCCGTCCTGTGCGATGACACGCTGGCCGCTCATATCCCGGCAGAGCATCTTATGCAGCTCATCCTCGCTGATCCGGGAGATGCTGAACAGCCACCCGGCGCCTTCCCAGTTGTCGGGATCTCTGCTCTTTGCCGCCTCCTGAGAGGCGATCTCCGAAACGGAGAACAGCGGGTCTTCGCCCGTGGCAACAGTCACCAGACCGGCGTATTCCTCCGGCACCCGAAGCCGGAGACCGCCGCTTTCAAATTCCGTCTGGATAGACTTCGGCGTTTCGGTCTCGACGGAGGGCTCCGCCGCAGGAACGGGGCTTGCGCCTCCGCAGGCAGCCAGAGCCAGCATTATCAGCGCGGCCCAGAATAAGGGGAGCAACTTTTTTGTCGTTATCATCATGTGGTCTGTCCTTTCAGATAGAAAAGACGGGCACCTCCGCCTTAGCGATTGCAAAAGGTGCCCGCCGCCTGGGGAAGAGAGGATAAGAGGAAAAGAAGAAAAGAAGCGTACCAGAATTTGATATGAGAGCAAACGGTTTCCGGAATCAAAGTCAACTCGTTCATCCTGTTGGTCGAAATTATATACTGCATTTCTGAAAAATCAAGTGATAAAAATATGAAGAAATCTGAAATTTGCGGTTTCGAGCTTTCTCTTTCTTTTCGTTTTCGTTATAATGCGGAATAACCAACAGGGGGGGGAACTGTACCGTGGAAACAAAGAAGATCTTATATGTGGACGACGATCCGGAGATCCGGGAGGCGTTGCGTCTGCTGCTGGGCTGCGAGGGCTATGAGACGGTGGAGGCCACGAACGGCGAGGAGCTTCTTCGCCTGCTGGATGATTCCGTGGATCTGGTCATCCTCGATGTGATGATGCCCGGCATGAACGGCTATACCGCCTGCGCGGAACTCCGCAAGCGCAGTCCGGTGCCGGTGCTGTTCCTGACCGCGAAGGGTCGGGAGTCGGATATGACGATGGGTTTTTCCGCCGGAGGCGACGATTATCTGGTGAAGCCCTTTTCCTATAACGAACTGATCAACCGGGTCAAGGCCATGCTGCGGCGCTACACGATCTACGGCGCGAAGGCGACGGAGCAGACACGGCTCATCCGCTGCTGCGGGAACATCGAGATCGATCCGGATCAGTGCCTGCTGCGTCAGGACGGGAAGGAGATCCCGCTGACGGATATTGAGTACCGCATCCTGCACCTGCTGGCCTCGCATCCCCGAAAAATCTTTTCCGCACAGAACATTTATGAAAGCATCTGGAACGAGCCCTATTTCTATACATCCAACAATCTGGTGATGGTGCATATCCGCAATATCCGCCGCAAGCTGGGAGACGACCCTCAGAACTGCCATACGATCCGCACTGTCTGGGGAAAGGGGTATTGCATTGAGTAAATTGCCCTCCAAGCACAGTTTGAGTGTGCAGCTGCTGGCGGGCGTTCTGCTGTCGCTTTTCATCGCGATTCTGGCTTTCGGCCTGTTTTTCGCCCTCGGAAACGCTATGCTGGATCACACGGTCTACGGCGAGAGCTTTGCGGAAAAGATGTCAGACCGTCAATTTCAACAGATGCAACGCTATGTGGAGCGGGAGCGCATCACGACCGACAGGCTGTCCCGGCTCAACGCCTGGTGCAGCCGGGGAAAGGGCGTTTATCTCACGGTTTATCGGGATGGAACGCTGATCTACGAATCCCCGGTGGTCAGGGATCAGACCTTTGACCCGGATGATTTTGATCCGCTGGAAG
>JAEEGK010030014.1_pt1 | contig 10806 bp, 10 predicted proteins | sample 8958771 | NCBI WGS metagenome assembly JAEEGK01 (sample SAMN16246547, study PRJNA631951) | gut metagenome | biome: gut microbiome; feature: rumen; material: SC-attached | host: Bos | place: Iran: Karaj | collected 2018-10 | reverse complement strand
ACACCGAGAATGGGCGGAATCGCTCGGGACGACCCGTCTCAAGGAGGTTCTTCTTGGGATGCTCTACTACGATGATTTCATAAAGAAGTCCTTGTCCGATCCAGACATAACGATTGATGAACTCCGAGATAGATGGAAGAGGTACAATCCTTCGTCTCCCTCTCTAAGTCAACCTGTTCCGGACGTTTTCATACTGGGGGAAGGGAAGTCCATTATGGAATGCATGGTTAGGCAAGGGTACTGTCGGCCATCCAACCTTGCCTGGGTGTATGAAGGGGATAACTCATCCTATCTGATGGCTCTGTTTGCCGATGCCATCGGGAAAGAACTCGGATTCGGAAGGTCTCGATGGAGGCCGTTCATCCAATTGTGGGGGAATAAGAATTACTCCGACCTGTTCGAAAAGGCGAAGAATAGCGAGAATCGTCTCAAAATGGTGGAGCGGGTCAGGGAAGTGTTCCCGGACTATACGCTGCCAAGATGAATCAATGAACAGGTTGCCACAAATAGTTGAATAGACCGCACAGGCAATTGTGAAATGATTGAATAAGCCCACCTGTGGAGTAGTTCATCTGTATGGTTGCAAGATAAAACGTAATGCAATGCGCACGGAGCGGTCGGAGTATATTATAGTATATATATAGTGTTGATTTGTTGCATTTTACTCACATTTGCATTGCCAGTCAGCCCGGACCAGGCGGGATTGGTTCTGTCGCTTCACACCGGTCACGTGAACAAACAGGGTGGCAGATTGTATAGAGTTGTAAAATGTATTGTCAAATCATGGAAAACGAAGAGAGACTCAAACAATTGATCGAGGAGGCTGTATCTAGAGCCGTCGCCCGATTCATGGAACCCAAGAACCCGAAGCTCATCAGCCGCGAGGAGGCGGCTCAACGCCTGAATGTGGACATTTCAACGCTCTGGCGCTGGGATAAGGTCGGCTACCTGCCCGTTGCCAGCCGCATCGGAAAGCATGTCTATTATTCTGAAGAGGCTATCAAGCGCATCGAGGCCGGGGAGGCTTTGACACCGATGCAGCGGCCGATGGCTCCTGTGTTTCGCGGATTGACACCGTCTCTGAAAAAGTAGTGAGTAATTTACTGAAAATGACCGAATCATGGAAGACGAGGAGAGACTTAAACAATTGATTGAGGAGGCCGTGGAAAATGCCTTGGCCCCGCTCGTGGAACCCCAACAGACACTTCTTATCAGCCGCTCGGCCGCGGCAAAGCGCTTGAGGGTTACTGCCCCAACGCTGTGGCGATGGTCTAAAGTTGGCTACCTTCCTGTCACGGCCTACGTCGGAAGGCAAGCATTCTATTCGGAGGAAGCCATCCGCAATCTCGAGGAGGGGGTGCCCTTGGCGCGTGCCCGTCATCTTACCCCGATACAGCAGCCTTTGAGTCCTTATGTGAAAAGGCGATGATTTTCGGAGGTACAGATAAAGATGAGTTTCATGATAGTGGGCGAAAACGAGTATTTGCGCTCGTTTTCGCCCACTATCGTAATTTGGAAATCAGGATTTCTATCTTCAATATGGCCTTAGGCACCATTCTGTGCGGTAATTAAAGAATATTTGACTACCGTCTTAACAGAGAATATAACTAATCCAGATTAACGTTTCGGCCCCCCTTTGTGGAGTACTGCTTTCGGCGAGTTAATCACTTTCTTCGATATCTCTTTCATTCTCCTCATCGAACGTTCTAACTGGACCTTTCTCTCGACCGCTCTAGCCCCTGCCTGGACATTTTCCGGTGAGTGGAGAATCTCAATGGCCTTGTCCAGCCATTGACCGAAGTCGGTGCAATCTTTGAGCTTTTCCTGGACGGAACTGGCCATCTTCAGGGACTTCTTGTCACCGACAGGCACGTCATCGCCTTTGATGTGGATACGGCCGTCGGGTCCGGCGGTGGCGTAGGCGATGGCGACACCGTTGAAGGCCAATGCCACCGTGTCAAGACCGAGGGTGTGCAGCGTGATAAATCCCTTCCTGTCTCCCCGGTCAAGGATGGTGTTTGTGTCCTGAACCTGATGGTAAATGGTCTCTACATAGTCATTCTTTGCTTGGTAAATCTTGTTCACCGTTTCTGGTGTGAGCTGCTCCCCGGCGGGCTTAACCTTCCCCTTGGTCCGGTCATAGACGAACACCGTGCTGCTGGCGATGTCCTTGTCCATTCCTGCTCTCGGATTACCGAGGCTGATGGCATTATAATCCGTCGCCTTATGCTCGGTGATTTGCGCCCGGTTCAGATCCCCGACTGCGACGCCCCAGTCGCGGGAGAGCGCAAGCTTCATCTCGTTGATGATGGATGCCCCAGCGTCGTGGGGAAGTTCGAAGGTCAGTGTGCCGTCGGATAGTTTGTTGCACCGGATGGAAAAGAATCTTTGTTTGGAGTCTTCGGGCCGATTTGCCGTGGACATCAGGTGTTCCTGCAGCGCTTTCCGGTCGGCATTGAAGGCGAATTCGGCCTTCGCCTGCCTGGAAAGAAGATGTCTATATCGACGGTCACTATGGAGGTTTGTCTCGTCCCAGCCGGGACGGCCCATCAGCTTGTCCTTCCGCGCGGCGGAGCGGAGCCTGGCCGCATCCACTTTTGCCTCGCTTTTCTCCAGATTAGCCTTCAACTCCTTCAATCGCTCTGCCCGTGCCTGGGCGATCTGCTCCTTCGGTGTCATTGGGGGCTGTCGCTGCGCCTTTTGCATCGCTCTCTCCTGTCTCTTCCGCTTCCTGCGCTTGATTGCACTAGATATGGCGAGCTTGCCGACCCTGTAGGTGGCGTAAATCATCGCTATGGTAAGAAACGTACTCATCTCTTTCGACCTTTTGTATTCTTCATATTCCGAGTCAGGGAGATGCCTATCGAGTCTTTGCTCCGTTCGATGAGCGCCTTTCCCTTAATCCGCATCGCCTCGGCGAGACCGTCGGGCTTGTCCGACAGTCCGAGCTCTCTGACGAGCTTGTTCTCGAAGAACTCTTGGGAGAGAAGGTATCCTTTACGGGTGATGTGCTGGACATCGATTGGCTCCGTCCGTCCGTCGGAAGGGTGGGCGAGGGCGTAACCGAGCATCGCGAACCGGTGACAGTCCATCGGATCTGATTCCGAACACATCAGCGCGATCCTCGTGCCTTCCTGGGCACATTCACGCAGCGCTTTCATATAGCGGTTGAACTCCGGCCGATGCATGATCTGTTCGTAAGAGAGTCGTTTCCTGTCATCTCCCTTTCCCTCATACTGATGTCCGCCAAGAGCTTCTCCGGCCTGTTGATACCCGATTCCGAGACTTTCTTCCAGTCTTTTCTCCAGGCGGAAAGCTTTATACTGGGGGCTGAATTGCGAATTGGGGTAACTGCGTACATCTACGACGAGTTGGATACCGAACTTGCGAAGAAGTCCTTCGAACTCATTGGCGGGGAGATTGGAGTGACCAATGGTGAAGACAGAGCCGGGAAAGCTCCTCGACCAGACTGCCTCCTCGTGGGTCAAGCCCGCGTATTTTTCCCGGCTCTTTTCAGCCCGCACCTCCCGTTGCATCTCGTGCTCAGCCATCTGCGGTGCAATGTCCGGAATCACGGCAACGGCCATCTCCGCCTCCATGCCACAGAGGTCTGAAATGGCTGTGTCGATGTTGCTCGCGTATTTCAGGCGCACTCCGTCCGCATCGTGGTCTCCATCCCTCAAGGCCCGGCGCTCGCTCTCGTCCTCGATGGCTCCCCGGTCCAGGCACCAGCGGTCCAGAGATAAACGGATGTCGGCAGGGGTGTCGTTGGCGCGGAACAGGTTCATCGTGGCAAGCACGCCCTCGAGCCCTTCCACGTGCACACCGCCAGTCATGACTGAAGTGTCCACCCGTATCCGGCCGTCATTGTCCAGGACGACCCTGCCACGAAGGATGTCGCCCTGCATCAGGTCGATCCGTCGCTCATAGACGACGGGATAGAAGGCAGATGCGAAATGGACGTGCGTCCCATCCGGCGGATCTGCATGACAGAGCTGCTCCAGTTCGTCCCGTACGCCCGAGGCGTAGTCCCGAAGTTTCTTGAACTCGTTGAAATTGCTGATTCTACGCTCTTGAGACGGAAGGGCCCTTCCTGCGACATCCGTTCCTTTTCGGGTTGTCGATGTTCTGATAGAGCCGTCCTGCAACCAGAGCGCTTTGATTTCGGGACGTGGGTGTTCCGCGTAGGTCCCGTCCAGGAGCCGGCCATCCTCGTCGACCTGGAGAGAGAGCCGTTTCAGCGTCTCTTCCTGGTCCTCGGGGCGTATGATTTCGAAAGGCTTCTGCGTCATCCTACCTACTTCCTTGACGGCGTTCTCGATATCGTCGGCCCCCTCCGGGATGACATATACGCTCTGCCTTCCGTCCATCCGGATGACGGAGAAGCGCTTCCCTTCGTCGGCGGAATTCCTTTTATTTGAGACATTCTCCTCTTCAGAGATATGCTGGACGCGTCTTTCGAGGGTCGCGATTAGATCCCTATCCGTATCCGGCAGGTAATCAAGTGACTCCGAGGCGATCCCTTCGGGAATGCCGAACTCTACTTCGGCCAGGGCACCGGCGAGGAAGGCCGTCAGGCAGGTGTCACCGCCCATTGCCGTGGCCCTGCGGATGGTCTCCTCGTAGGATTCCGATGCGAGAAAGGCGGCCAGAGCAGCCGGGATAACCTGGGATGGATCGCTGCAAGGCTTCCCATCACCGATTCCTAGTTTCCCTCCCGGTATCTGAATGACCGTCCCGTTCAGGAACGGACGCATCTCGGAAGGGGAGCGGTCCGGGTCGTATCCCGACTGCCGGAGGATGTCCTTGAGTGAATCGACAGAAGCCCCGTCTTTCACGGAAGCTAGCAACCTGACGAATACGGATGCTGCCTCCGTTAGCTCTTTTCCCGCATCTGAAGCCCGAAGGATGGTCGATGCGGAAGTGATGGCGTCAGCCAGGTTGCCGGACAGTTCGGTAATCGGCACGCATGCCGCGAGCAGTTCTGACTTGGAACGGAGACGTCCTAACGGGAGGCTGGAGTACAGCTCCTTCCAGCTTGCGATCGATTCGTCGGTCTCCGTCTTCCAGCGAGCGGTGGCCAGCGCAACGGAGCTCATCAGGCCTGGTTCTGCATGAAATATGCGGCTCCGTGTCCTCCGGCCGGATCCGTCCTGGCTCACCCGGATGGAAGGGGTGAACAACGGGAAGAAGATGCTGCCGGTGTCCGGAAGCGGGTTGTCCCGATATGGGGATGCAATGATGTCCGCTGCGATGGCTCCTTTCATGACTGACGCTCAACGTTTCATCCCTCGGGAGGGCTGCTGGGATTGTGGCTCGATTCTTTTATGCAACTCAAGCTTGGCTTGATGGATGTTCTGCACCGTGCCGACGAGATACCCTCTCCGGAAGTCTTCCAAGACATCCCAGGGACTGAATTCCTTCGACCAGTCGAGTTCCTCGCTGAATGACTCGAATCCGAGCCGGTCGGTTCCTTTCGGGTAGAAGGCCCCGAGGATATCCTCCCCGTGGCGGATGTTGACCCGCTCCGGTGTGATCTCCAGCCAATAACCGCCGAACCCTGAAAAGTCGAAGGGGACCGAGGTCCCCTTCCAACCCAGGGCGACGTACATCTTCCCGAGGATGTCTCTGACATAATTGATGCATAGCCCGAAGGCACGATTATGCTCCTGTTCCACGGCACTAGACCTTCAGTTTCGGAGTCTTCACGGTCTTCTCGACCTTCTCCGCCTTCTCCGTTTTCTCCTTGCCCGGGGCCTTCTCCGGTGCCGGTTTCTGGTTCCCGATGCCGAGGTCCACCCCAGCCTTCTCGGCTTCCTTCAGCCAGGCGGGATGGCAGGGAACCACCCGGCGACGGGCGGCGTCGAACTGGACGAACGTCGTGAAGGTCTCTCCTTCGCGGGTCTGTCCTTCGATCTTGACGGCCTTGCCTTCGGCGAGGGCATCCGCCTGCTTAGGAGTGATTTCTGCTCCGTAGATCTGGCGCTTGCGATACTCGCCGGTCTCCTTGTCCACGAACATGTTCTTGACCGCATCGACGGGAATGCCGACGAGACGGTTCGTGGGCTGATGGAATGAGACGATGTCGTACTTGATCTGGCCGGTTTCCTGGTCGCGATAACCGACAGGTTTTCCTGCATTCGCATTGGCATAGCCATGCTTCTGCTTGCCGTCCGCACCGATCCAGGACGTCCGCTCGAACAGGCCCCGGAGGATGTCTGGGGATGTGATCTTGCTTCCCTTGTAGTAGATGTCCTCCTTGGCCGGGTCTGGTTTCTTCTCGATGTTGTACATCCGGAGCGCCCAGGGCTTTCCTTCGCCGTTCGGGATTGCCCGGAGGGAGAACTGACCGGTGATGGTCTTGCTGGTGGCGCGGACCAGGTCCGTCATCTCACCGTACGCGAGCTGCTCAGCGATCTGCGGGTTCCTCTCCACAGTCGCTCGGAGATTCTCGAACTCGGAGACCGAGTTCCAATCGATGTTGTCAAGGAGTTGCTTGACATCATCCCGTAATTGTTCATCTGCCATGTCTGAATGATTTAGTGGTTGATTGTTGATGGGTTTTTTCCTCTTGGATGCTAGATACGTATGCTTCGTTCAGGTCCTTGTATTCCTTGTAGACGGTCGATCCGTCCTTGACGTCCCTGTCAACGCAGATCTCGCAGATCCGGTCGTATGCCTCCCTCCCGGCAGCATCATTGTCCATGAAGCACCGGACTCCCTCGTGTGCTAGGAGCCAGTCCTTCGCTTTTGAGAGGTTGCTGACAGAATTTAGTACGCAGACATCAGCCCCCGGCATCATCTGGTCCCTCCAGGCTAGCCACGATAAGAAATCCATAAATCCTTCGAAGATGTAGCAGCGCTTAGATGAGAATTCCGCTTCCGTGACGATTTCGCCGGAAGGGGAGAAGGTCGTGATGTCACAGAGTGTGGTTTTCTTCGAGTTTGGCGATGTGCCCCGAAGGGCATATCCTCCGCCGTTGTTCGGGAATCCGATGACGGTGAACTGCCGGTTTGGTGCGGACTTGGGATGATAGGTCACCTGCTTACAGTAACGCTCAAGAAGCGCTCTCGGGATCCCCCGCTTTCGCTCTGCGTAGTTGACTAGATACCCTCTGTCGAAGGTCTCGGACACTTTGTCCAAGACGATCCCAGTTGGTCGCGCCCGCTGGGTCAGCCGCTCGTGCTCCAGTTCGGGGATAAAGGTCCCGTTGATTTGGGCGAGGACGTCTAGGGCCGCCCGGTCGGAGGAAACCCCGGAAAGTCGGCGGACCATTTCCAGGCATCCGCCTCCATCGACCTTCCTGCCCTGCGAGGGCGTTCCGCCGAAATCCGCCCAGACCCATTGACCGTTGGAAAGATTGACGGTGACGCGCATTGACGGCTCCGCCTCTTCGCGGAAGGGGGAGTAATACATATAGTTCCGGTGGGCCGTGTTCTTGCCAAAGAAGGCCAGGACTCGGTCCACCGGGGTGGAGAGCAGCATCTCCATTTCGCTGTTCGAATAGCTTGCCATCAGTGTCTTTGCTTCGGGCACGTGAGCCCTTCAATACCGGATGTCTCAACTTAGGGTGACTCGGACCCTTTGGTTTTTCAAATAAGTTTTATATTTTTGTATCAAATAGCGTATTCTAATGCGTCTGTAGCAAGTGCTTTTAGAGATACGGCTTATTCTACTGTACAAAGTACGGTAAAATAAGCCGAATATCCAAATATATTTGCTATTCGCGCGACGATTATTGGTATGGAAACAATGGATAAGGAAGTGAAGGCTCCGAAGAAGCCTTACGATGCGAAAAATGTCACAAGCACCCGAGGGTTCAAGCGAAACAACACCTGGCCCGCCAAGAACCTGAAGTTCCTGGTGGACTTCATGCAGGCGAGTAACATCAACCTCGGCGATCTTGAGCGTAAAGGCATCGGTCATCACACGTCTCTAGCGTTCCTCTTCAAGAAGGACAATATGCTCCTCTCCCTGGCCCAGAAGATCTTCGAGGCGTTTGGCTGTAAGTTGACCATCCTGCTGAAGGACAAGTCGGAAGAGAAGAAAGAGGGTCTTGGTCTCTCCAACGAGGCGGAACTTGTCTCCTTGTACTCCCAGGGCTCCCGCTTGGGCTTCCTGGATATGTATATGCGGATGCATAAGCTCACCCAGCGGAAGGTCGCGGCTGAACTTGGCAAGTCTCCGGGCACGGTCTCCTATTGGTTCAGGACGGATGACATCTACATCGCCAACCTGAAGGAGTTTGCTGATGCGTTTGGAGCGAGATTAGTAGTTGAATTTATAGAGGGTTGACAGTTCATTTCGAAAAAAGTCGTAACGAGAAAATACGTAATGGATAAATAAGAAGGGGGCGCCATCACGGCGGCCCCTTCGACGATATATTGGTGTTGGAAACAATGAGAACGGTCAGAGGTTGGTCCTCGCACGGTTGATGTCCCGTGTGTCCACGGTCATGACGAGGTTCCGCTGTCCTCCCGTCTCATAGAGGTAGATTTTGAGTACCTGGTCGTTCGACAGGGTCATCTTGTCGAAGGAGTACGCAATCCGCGTGTATTCCCCGGGACCGGCCGACAGTTTTCCGTAGCGGCTTCTCGGAAAGACCGTCTTGTCGTAGCGGACCGTCCGCTTCCCGTTATGCTTGCTCTCGATGACGAACGTCGCGTCAGCGATGTCGTAGCTGATTCCCGAGGAGTTCTTGAGGGAGATGGTCATGTAGGTGATGTCGCTGTAGGAACTGATGTCCTCGCAGAGGACCTGGATGTCGTACTCTCGGCAGCCTATATGATATAGATGCTGAGGCTGCTTGACCACGTCCTGGAGCAGAGGAGCGGAGCCCGTCTTCCAGGTCGATACGTTCCCGGGCGATGCCAATTTGCCCGATGCGGGCTGGTTCGACTCCCGTTTTGCCTTGATATCGGCAATCATCTGCGCTGTGGACGAGGCATACTCCTTCGAAGCCTGCGTCTTCCGGATGTCGATGACAAGGTCCATCGGTGCGGGGTCGTACACGACGATGAACGTGTGCATCGTCCCGTTCGATTCCAGGGCGGAAACGCTGCAAGATTCAGAGAAGGGCTCCTTCGCTTTCAGGGCGAGCATGTTCTTGTTCTGCTCGATGATCTTCGCCACGACGTACCGGCTGTTGGACAGGTCCGCATAGGTGAGGTCCGTCGAGAAGATGATGTGGGTCGTATAGGCCGATGAGATCCGCAGCGTATCGACCTTCGCCTCGGCGGTCAGTGCTTCCAGCGCTGTCAGAAGGATAATGAGTATTCTTTTCATTGTCAATCGTTTATTTCTTCTCGTCAAGGAACTCGATGACGAAGTAGTCCTGGAGTTCCTCGTCATTCTCAGCGTCAGAATCATCCGTGTCCTCTTCGTCTTCATCTGAACTCGAAGGCGTCTGGCTCTTCTTCATCACGACATTGAACAGGATGTACGGACTGTCCGAGAGGACGTCCAGGCCCAGCCGGATCTGCTTGCACTCGTAGGGCGACTGCTCGACCTTGTACCACTTCCCGTCCTGCTGTACATACCTGACACCGGACCCGGCTGCACCGTAGCCGGACACCCGGATGAAACTCTCCGCTTTCATATCCCGGTTATATTTCCGGACAGCGCTTGAGACGTTGCGGAGCAGAACCCGCTTGTCCTTTTTGAACTTGTCCCTATGTTGGTGAAGGCGGAAAGTGGTCGTGTCGGAGACCGTCCGGTACTCCGACTCGCCCTTCCGCTGGTCCATCATCCTGGCCTGACCGATGACGGTCACGCTATCCCGGACATCGAGGTACATCTGGTTCACGCCCTTCGGGAGAGACTTGCAACGGTACTTGATCCGTGCCGTGAGATTGTTCATCCAGAACGGGTCCATATAGACCTTCAGCGTCAGTTTGTCAGTGACCTTCAAGTGGTAGATTCGGTCCTCGGTCCGATTGCCGACGGCCCGCATCCGCAGGTCGCATTCGCCGACGCCGTTGATCTTGACCTTGAATCCCATCGGGACGGTTCCCTTGGAGACGCTGACAACGGTGGTGTCGGACGAGGTGACCGAGATGGTCTGGATGAAAGCGTCAGAGGGTTTGTAGACGGCGACCATCTCCACCTCGCCCCATCCATATTCGATGGCGTTGGAACGGTCGAGCGTCCCAGCATCCACCTGAGAGCCGGAATAATCAATCTGGGAGAAACGGACGGAGTCGGTGAGCATGACGAGGTCGTCATACTTGTGCTTCCCGTTGCTGTACTCCCCGATGTCTCGGGGATATCCGAGTTCGATGTAGGAGATGTCCTTATCGCCAATGCCGACCTCGCCCCCGAAATCCGTATTGAATGGATTGAGGAACCGGTCGCAGGAGTACAGACAGATGGCGCAGACGGCCATCGTCAGGATTGTCTGGATGATTCTCATTTTCTTCTCGATTTGACTAGGTAAAACTGATATCCGGCCGGTACCTGGACGGCTGTCTCCCCACCGGAAAGGGTGATGAGGGACAGTCCTGTATTGACCACATCCTGCGCTGCCCGGCCAATGCGTGAGGTAAGCCTAGACCTGGCGCCTGAAACCGCCGTACTTGCTGCCTGCGAGGCGGTCCTGTCCGATATTCCCGGGCAGTAGATGCCCTTTGTCCCATCGTTGTCGTAGGCATCGTAGTCCAGGTTGATGATCTTGCCGCCGAGGTCGATGCTCGCGACGTTCAGATCCAACCTGCTTCCGATGCTGCACACGGCCATCAGGTGCGTGTTCTTCGGAACGAGCTGCCCGTCGATGACCATGTCCTCGAGGAGCCTGATGGACACGCGCT
>JAEEGK010030013.1_pt1 | contig 10806 bp, 5 predicted proteins | sample 8958771 | NCBI WGS metagenome assembly JAEEGK01 (sample SAMN16246547, study PRJNA631951) | gut metagenome | biome: gut microbiome; feature: rumen; material: SC-attached | host: Bos | place: Iran: Karaj | collected 2018-10 | reverse complement strand
GATTCTGCACCACACGCCCATACACGACATCCTGCGTCTCCCCTACCTTGTAAATGGGATCCCGATACAGTTCCCGGACCGGAAAAAGGTGAAACTCCGGCGCCTCATAAGGCTTCAGGGCCAACTTCTCCACCTTAAGGTCAACACTGACCGTATCGGCCCACACCGAACTCGTATCCCGGTACATGAGGGCTTTCGTGTTGCCCAGGGAGTCGAGGTAGACGCGGACGAAGCCGTCCGCGGTCTTGTATAAGCCGGGTTCAGTGGCGCGGTTGCAGGCTGTGAGAAGCAGGATGGCCAGAAGCCAGGCAATATGAGATCGATGGTGCATTTAGTCGATTACAATCTTGTCAATGCGTTGATATAGTACCCTGCCTAATTGGAAACTGTTGGATGAGACCTTCTCCACATACCCGGAAACCATACCGGACCAGTTGGCCGCACCTCTGTTCAACATACTTAAGTCGTTTCTTTTAAACAAGAAAGGGCAGTACAAGGCTGTACTGCCCTTTCTTGCCAGGGGTAATTATTCTATTATTAATTCTTTTGTTTCAAGGTGATGGTCTGGACCAGGTTATTGGAGTTCTGGCACTTCACCTGCAAAGTGGCCGTCTTCTCCTTGGCATTCCTGCCGGAGTTCTCCTTCGCCTTGATAGTGACCGTGCCTTTCTTGGATCCCTTCACCGTGCTGAATCCATCGAGCATGCTATCCTCATCTTTAACCAAGGTCACTTCCCAGTCACCGGATGCATCGATGGAGACGGTCTTGGTTCCACCGGATTTATCGAACTCGACGGTCGTCGGAGTGACAGTAAAGACATAAGCACTCTGACTGACTGAAATTGTCTTCGACGAGACCTGTGTTCCTTTATAAGTCGAAACGATCGTGATGGTCGCATTCCGCTGGCTGGTCGTCAGGTTGTCTTGGGTAACCGACAGGGAGAACGTTCCGTTCCCTGTCTTCGAACCGTTGTTGACCTTAACCCAATCTTGATCTGATGTCGCCTTCCAATCCCCGGTACACTTCACATCAATAGACTGGTCGGCACATTGCGCCTTGAAGGGTGAATCGAAGATTGCCGATGTCTTGCCGATGTCAAAGTCATATTTCGGTTGCGACAGGTTGACCGTCAATGTGGAATACGAACCACTGTGCAAGGTAACTGTGGACTTATGGTCCGCATCCAGCTTTAGGTAATCCGGCGGATTCAGCGTCACCGTAATCTCCTTTCCGGTATCATCTCCTTCTCCGGACACGGAACTGGCGCCCCATCCGGAAGCATTGTCCAAAGTCCATGGACCGGAAGAACGGAAAGTAATCCTCTTCTCTTTAGCGTTGACCGTCTCGAATGACAGGCTTGAAGAAGAGGTCAGTTCATAATAATACGGATCTTGTTCGACCGGAATCAGCTTCTCGTACGAACCAATCAAACTCCGGACAACTACATATTCTGTAGCCCGCCTCGAGAGAGTCGGGTTATTATCCGCCGTCAACTTGAATTTCGGATTGGAAGAACCCGAATCCACATCCATATGAATCCAGAAAGGAGAGGATTGGACAGCCCATGGTCCAGAGCATTTGAAGGAAACGTCCCTACTCCCGGATTTCACCGAAGACTGTGAACGGAAAACAACTGTTGCAGGGGTACTGTCATCAAACTCATATTTGTTCTGCGAGAAATGCCACTTGTAAGAATCCCGATAGGCCTGGACATACGAGTAAGCTATGCGAGAATCCTCGGACCGATCCAGGGTGATGGTTACATCGGATTCCCGCCCGGAATTCCGGTTTGCATTATAGGTAGGACGGACCGTTACGGTGCCGCTCCCTGAACGGTTGTTCTCGGAAGCGATAAAACTATAATCAGTCGTTTCAAGGACCCAGGGAAGCTCATCCGTTGCCTGGACAGAGAAACCATAACTCAAGGGGTTGTACGATTCATAGTTGACAGCAGGACTGATACCCGTGGTAGACTGGTTGTCCTGACGTGATACATTGAACACGACCCCTTCCTGACTGACAGACACATTGATTGAATTACGGACATTGCCTCCCCACAGGCAATTCACCTTGATAGTACCGGCTGTGCGGGATTTGGTATCCAGGTTAATGTCAGGATTCAGTGCCAGGTTGGTATCCGATGTTCCATAAGTGGATGATGGATGGATCCAGGAAGGGCATTCCGCTATCTGCCAATCACCGTCGCTTTCAATCCGGATAGCATCAGCGAAAGATTTCTTATATGCGGGAATTACCATTGAATTTGACTGGCCGGAAGTCTTCCCGTTAACCCGGAAAGTGAATGGACGCTGCACCAGCGTAATCTTCACCGGCACATACCCGTTCGCACTCCGCTCAGACGAGGACATCTTTTCGTGGATATCACTGGTAAGAATAATGACTTTGGTCCTTGACTTCGTATCGCTGTCATTCACCTGAGCAGCTCCCACATTAACGACTCTGCCCTCCGATGCCCCGGGCCAGACCGTGCTGGAGATATAATACCATTCGTTCGATGGCAACTGTGACCGGTCCTCATTCAGCAACTTCCACGCATTCGAAGCAGTAATCTGCATGGGAAAACGTTCCGATGTACGGGTGGATGAAATATTGGCCAGTTGGTCGGTATCACAGTCAACCTTCAGTTGGAAAGGTTCCTGTTTGATCTGAATGGGCTTTACGAGCCCATTCACGGCTGAGAAACGCAGGTTGGCCAAGGCCTGATTGACCAGATGCAGGTTCTGGGTCTTCGACCAGAAACGGATCCTGTAGGTAGTAGGAACCCCTGGCGTCGAATTTCCCCCTGTCGTACTAGGGTCTATAACAAGCCATGAAGACCCCGGAGAAGGGACCGAAACACTCCAAGATCCCGTTGTCCGCAGCAAAATATCATGCGCAGTGCTCCCATCCTCGGAAAACTCGGTATTGTTAAAAACCGTATCGACCACACCGGAAGGGTCTATTTCGAAAATATAAGGCCTCTGGTACACATGGATGTCCCGGAAAGCATCCCCACCGGCAGCGGAAAGACGGACGATCATTTCCCGTTCCTGCTCCTCAGGGTTGTAACGTTTGGGAATCTCAAGGCGGATTTCCTCTGTCCCATCCCCCCCCTCTCCTCCGGGCACGCTGGACGCGACATAACTGTTCTCAAAATGTGTGGAATCAGCATGGAGCATCTCCACCTCCCAGGGAATCTCGCACTGAATGTGAAGCAGGGACTCAAACGATGAAACTCCGTCATCGCGGATCGCATAGCCCAGTTCATCAAAATCGACACGAACATCATCCGCTTCTCCATTGATCAGGAACAACAGGTGATCCTGCGTCAACTGCAGATTGTAAGTGGCGACAACCCGCTCCATCTCTTGCCTCGGATGGTCTCCTTGTGGCACAGGACGGATTATCAGGCGTGTATGATAGTCCTCCTTGTTGAAATTGCTCTTCAATGAACGCAAGTCAAAGGCTTTGTCTCCATGGTAGGCTATCGTCCCTTCTTTCTTCCCGTCCACTTGGAAATATGTATCCCCAAAACCTTCATCCAGCACCATCTCCCAATCAATGTTCGATTCCACTTTCACAGGGAACGGGTTGCGGCCCGCGGCGGTGGAATGATTCCATGCGAATTCAAAAGTCGCATCTCCCACCGTCTTATCCACCGTCGTCACAGGAACTTCAGACACATTCAATGTCTCCTCCTCCGGAATGGAATAAGTGAGGCGCAGATAAGGGCAATCCTGCGTGACGGAAATCTGATGCTCGTCAACGACAAGAGAGCCGGTACGCTGGGCCCAGGAGTCATTGATCTTCGCCGAAACGGTAATTTCATACGTTCCGGGATTACCCGAAGACGGAGTTACCTCCAACCATTCGTTCGGGTAGTTGATCCGCCAGTTCTCATCCGCAGAATAGGTGAGGGTAAAGGTCTCACCCAACGGATCGAACGTAAGAGCGTCCACCGAGAAGACGGAATCCATCACCTTGGGTTGCTGGAAATCATCCCTGCTGGTACAAGACAAAGCAAGGACGCCGAATATGGTCAAGGAAAGAAGCGAAACTTTTCTCATAAGCTTATTGTCTGTCATAAATCAGGTCTCCGGGTGTCTGCCGGAGGAGACGCTCCATAACGATATAAACCGTCGCGACGGAAACGACCAGGATAATCACGATGGACAGCAGTGTCTTTAAGCTCCATAGTGACAGGTAACTGTAGGTCCCGTCCTTCAGGATGCCGAAGGCAGCCAATCCGCCCTGGGCAATGAAGGAAATGCTCAAGGCAATCAGAATCGCCCCCAGGATGACACAGCCGACAATCAATACATAGACGCCGATCAGGCGGCGGTTGCTGACGCCGAATGCCTTAAAGGTTCCGATATTCCGCTGGACTTTCTGGAAATAGGATTGAAGAAGATTGACGATGAACAGGATGATACAGGTAATGGCGAAAACGATGATGGCCCATGACAGGATACCCGCCATGACACTAACAGCATTGAAATTCTCCTTCGCATTGACCTGAGACATGTCCACCTTGATATGGTAACCGTCATTCACGAATGACTCAAATTCGCGGACATGGGTCAAACTATTGAAATAAACGGAGAGGTATGCCTTCTCCTGAATGGAATAGTTGGAGAAATTGTAGTCGTACACGCGCTGAACGCCCTTATCCGCCCATTCTTCATTAATCTTCCTGGCAACCGCGGCCACTTCCATGGACGGAAGGAATTGGGATGTCCCCGTTAGAGAAACGTAGTCACCTTTGACAAAAGACGTCAATTCCGGTTTGTAAAAAGAAAACTCATCCAGGAAAGGAGATACGGACATCATGCTCTCCCCAGTCTTCCGAAGGGCCTCCTTGAACACATCGTAATCAACCGTCGCCGGAACGAAATAATGCAGGGAATGCGAATATGGCACATTGGCGGCCAAATTAAACGGATAGGTATTGTCGTTGTCTATCTGTTCGCGGAGGAACTTGGAAGCGACAAAGTCGACATTGCTCGGCAAGCGACGCACAACCCCCAGTACGGGAATAGGAATATGGCCGAAACCGTCATCAGTAACGGAGAATCCCAGAGAATCTGCTCCGTCGCTGAAGCCTTGCATATCTACAAAAGCCGGAGCCCTGTCATAGCCCAGGCGTGTCAAGGCATCCTTGGTCAAGATAACGCCGAGATGATCTTCCGGAAGTTCCGTCATGTCGGAAATGCAGTTATGGTCGACCACATTCTCCTCATTGAGAATCGCGGTCATCAGATCCGTCTGCATATCCTGGAAAAAGCGCCCGCGGAAGTACTGGATCCTGTTCCCGTCAGCGCCGAAGAACATGACGGCCCAATAGTAATCGGACTGGAAACCATTATAGTCGAACAGTTCCATGTTCTCCTGGGAAGACAGTGCACTCGCGAGCCCATCGATATCGCCCTCGTTTTGGTTCGGGATATCCATCCAGCGGATGAACGGATCGTTCATCTTGTCGGACAGATATTTCATACTGGCATTGCTGAAGGCAATGGCCAGGAATGTAACCGTTAGGACGGCGGAAAGAAGCCACAGAGAAGACCAATGCTTTCCCAGCACCACCCTTCCTTCCCGGCGCACGAACAATTTGAAATAATCGTCGAACAATTGTTTCATCGCTTAAATCTTCTTTCTGAGAAAAGCCTCAAACTGCTCCGCCATCAGGAACGTCGTGCCATTGCTCCAATGCTTCCGATCCTCGTCCGGGACGAAAACGGATTCCTGGTCAATAAGACCATAAGTCAGTATTTCGCCATCAGCATCGTGTCTTTCGCTCTCTTGCTTCCGGACCTTGATAACGACGTCAGCAAAAGTGGACGCGAGATGAATGTCATGAGTGACGATGATGGCGGAACTCCCCTGCATCGAACTCAACTTGGCCGAGAGAAGTTCCATCGCCTTCATCGCATTCTCCGGATCGAGATTGCCCGTAGGTTCATCACCGAAAAGCACTGTGAAATCCGGGAGGATGGCTCGAGCGAAAGCAAGCCGTTGCTGCTGCCCGCCGGAAAGTTCCTGCGCCATCCTTTCTTCTCCAAGCCAGCCAAGGCCCAGTTCCGTCAGCACTTCCTCGGCTTTCCGGAAGGATTCGGCCCGGCTGTATCCCTGCAGCATACGGGTGATGGCAATATTCTCGTAAGCTGTGAAATTGCGCATCAGGTTCGTGCTCTGGAAGATGAAGTTGAAATGCTTCAGGCGGAAATCGGACAGGGCATCGTCGCTTCCGGTATCCCAAAGGGCGACCAGATCCCGAACTGTGCCGTCCTCCTCATGAAACAAGAACTGCGTGGAAACATCCGGAACGATGGTATTGTTCATCATTCCGATCACTTCCAGAATCGTACTCTTCCCGATTCCGGACTCTCCGACGATAAAGACTTTCTTCCCCCGCGGAATCATCAGATCGCGGATTTCCAGGACGACCTTGGATCGCCCCGGAACGAAAGGACGGTCATACGAACAGCGCAGGTTCTTGATTTCAAACAGCTTTCTGTCCATCGTGCGTGCTACGGCAAGTATTCAATCGGAATCCAATAATACATTTTACCGTTGATACGGGAAGAATTCAGATACGGATTCTTCTGGATTTCCAAAAGCATCCGGTATTTCACGGCGAAATCATTCAAGAAACGGCGCCCCTGCTCGACAGAAAAAGCCTTTCCTTCACGAATCTCTTTCAACTTGGCCCCCTTGTAAGGGGAAGGTTCATATTCGATTCCTTCGAAAATCCGAAGGGCTTCATAACACCCTCTCTCCTCAGGCTTGATCTCAACATTTTCCGGGACCTTGGACAGCAGGTCCAAGAGATTGCTATAGAGTGTGTTCGAGACTTCACCATTCATCAGTGCCATCTGATAGAACGTAGAGAACTTTTCCATCATCTGGTTGAATTCATCCTCATCATAGGCGGCAACCAGTTTATAGAACTTCCTGTTGGTACGGTCCGCTGAGGTCAGATAAGCCAGGGCGAAGATCGTGGACAGTCCACCGGAACCGGACGCCAACTCCTGCTTCTGGACTTTGATATTCCGGCTCACCTGCGCGTAAATCTCGTTCAGGTGGCTGACGAAGACATCCTCATCGACCAGTCCTTCGGCAGGGAAAATGTGCGTTTCGTCGGAAGCGGATGTAACTCCATTCAGAAAATAGGAAGCCTTGTTGACGCCATCGGCCTCTTTCACGGTCTGCATAACCGAATCCAATTCCGATCCCGTCTTGGAAACGCGCGCGCCGATCTTGGAATATAGCATGTCCATCAACTGATAGTTGAACAGGCCATACGCACCTGAACTCGGATTGTTCTGGAGCTGGATGCCATAAAGTTTGACATTGGTCGCATCCAGACGGTCGGCCAGATTCTTGGGCAGTTCCTTGTTGTCAGACGCATCTCCCCTGCCGCCGACCACAATGACGACATTCGTCTCGGAAGGGCGGAAATCCGCTTTGTCCAAGGCATCCGAAATGCCCTTCAGGAGAGCAGGATCACTGGCATTGTCCCGGTATCCGTATTTGCCACCTTCCTGAAGGAACGTCTCCAGCCGACGGTCCCGGGAATCATACTGGCCTTCGAACTCCGTTGCAAAATCCTCGTTCCGGACATCCCTGTAAAACTGGATGCCAACGCGGACGCTGTAGCCGAGAAGTTCCGACCGGAGGGACTTGAAATTCTCAAAAATCAGCGGATAATACTGCTCATAGGCCCGGGATCCGTCCAAAACAAAGAGAATGTTGACATTATTCAAGTCGGCACCCAGTTCGTCTTCTGATACTGTCGAACCAGATGCATTGATATCCAGGTATGATGAAGTAACGGGGATGGCGGAAGTGTACACGACGGATTCCGGACTGTTGAGTAGCGGAAAACGCCACTGTCGTCCCATTGTCCGGTAAAACTCCGTCTTATACATGGGCATTTCGTACGTCGTGAAAGGGATCCTTCCCAACTTCGTATCCAGCGACTGGTCTGCGTAAATTTCGCTGTACACACCTGTACTGCTAAAGGACTGAACGTCGTCAATTTCCCAAGTCGGTTCCAACGCAAGTCTCCCCCACCAGGGAATCACGGATTGACTGTCCACCCAACCATAGATATTCTCCGGATTCTCACCGACTTCCTTTTCAAGGGCAAGCAAAAGCATGGGACCTTCCCGCTTGAGAATGTAGAAAATGGAATTGGGCATTGAAGGCAGTTTGACGAAACTCTTCGGAGCGGTCGGATGCATAAACAGTTTCCCAACGTTGTCCGCAGCATTGCTGAGTTGCACGGAATTCCCGATCAGGCATTTGGTGTATTCTCCCGTGTTGCCGACCAAAGCCTTGTTCCAAAGAATAAGATTCTCCATCGGCACCCATCCTTTCCACTCCGCATTCGCAGGGATATACGGATAAACCCCACCGTCCTCAGGAACAGAATAGACCAAGGCAAAATTATTCTTAATCTGGGCAATGCGGACTTTTTCGCGAAAAGACAGGGATGAATAGGCATCCTTGGCCTTAGCTGCCGCATAGGTCACATTGTCGTCACGATCACTATAAACATCCCAATAGTTCTTCCCGGAAGAAACCTGGTCCGGTGTCTGCCCATATTTCTTTGAAGGAAAAGACTGAGCCATCATTTCCGAGAAGACTCCCTTCACGACCATGTCTGGTTGGAAGGCTTCGCTCCGTTTCGGCAGACTCTTCAGCGACGATTTCTGGGCTTCAGCGACGAACCCCGACAGGCACAAGGCCGCCAATAATAATGCGATACTCTTTTTCATGACAAGGATGTTATTTAAGGAAGGTCTTCCGTAGGAATCCAATAATATTTGGCACCATTGAACTCACGGACGAACTTGTACGGCTGTTTCTGGATCCGTTGGAGCTTCTGGTACTGACGCTGGAATTTCTTGATGATGGACTGGTACTCCGTCGCATTCACGGCCTGGGTAGAAGCAATCTCAGACAGGGTCCTGCCACCTAACGTCATCGTGGACGTATTCAGACCGGCGACCATGCCCATAATTCGGTCATAACTCATTCCGTTGATCTCGGAATCGCTGATATTCGGGATCATGCCCTGAACCAGGGCTTTCAGTGCTTTGATATAAGGTTCACGTTCATTTCCCTTCCGTTGAGCTACCTCGTAGAGCGGAGTCAGCCGAATCATCAGAGTGTTCATTTCCTGTTGAGAAATGAAGATAACTGTTTTATAGAAGTCCCGGTCGGATTCAACATCCTTTCTAGGCGTATAACCCTTGAAGGAAACGGTCGTGTTGGATTGCTTCAAAAGTGCCATCTGCTCCTTGCCAACGCGCTGTTCCAGCCACTTCTGGTCCAACTGGGGTCCGGTAATCTCCGTATTCCCCTGGAAATAGTTGGAGGCCGAGAACACGCCGTTGGCGAGGTCGTTCGTCAATTCCAACTGGTGGTCGACCGTCGTCTTGATCTTGATCACTGAAGAAATAATCTGAGACTTCAAATCATCAACGGAAAGAACGCCGGACTGGACATACTTGTGGGAACCGACGTACAAGTCACCTTCGATGCTCTTTGCGTTATTGGAGAACTCATATTCGCTCTTTTTCAGCTTCGAGGTCACCTTCACCTGAGAGTCCAGTTTCGAGAACTTCGCCTGAAGGCTCTCCTGGATCAGGTCGCACATATTGTCGTTGAACATCGGGAAGGAAGGATCGCTGCTGTTCCGCACCTGGAAGCCCATGATGCAGACATTCTTCGCAACAAGCTTATCCACGATGGTTTTTTCGTTGATATCAGGATAATCACCTGCGTCACCGCAGTCACCGATTACGAACATGATGTTGGATTCTTCAGGGTTGAAGCCGAAGGAATCCAGAGCTGAATTGATACCATAATAGAGGGCTTCCTCCATCGTTTTGTCTCCGCCGCCACTCTTGATGCCGTAGGTGCCACCCTTGTTCAACCAGTCCGCCAGTTTCTGATTGTCCGGGCTAGTCATCGGCACCATCTCCGTAACATATTGTCCATCAGCCTTATCACGATAAATCAAAGCGCCCACCTTTAACTTCATCGAGGATGAGAGATATGCATTGATTTCCTTGATGACATCACGAACAGCCGGGAAGAACGGTTCCATGGAACGGGTTCCGTCAATGACGAAAGCGATATTGATCTTTGATAGATTCTCCATCAACTGCTTCGGGAGCTGAGAAGCCTTCTTCTGAGCATCCGTGGTTGCATTGATGGCCGTCTTGCCGCCGGGAGAACTGAAAGTGGAGCAATTCCAGACGTCCTTGGTATTATCATCCAAAATTGGATAACGGAGCTGATTGCCGTCCATCCGATACATATAGGGATCATAAGCAGCCGAAGACTTCTTTTTCTCAAAGGTAATCCAAGAAGCCTTGTCCTTCATGCTCTTCTTATCGTAGATGTTCGCTATCACGCCGCGCTGAGAGAAAAACTCCACGTCTTCAATCTCCCAGGTCGGTTCCAGGCAGGAACGCTGATTCCAGGCAACGAAAGAGTTCCGGTCCACCCATCCATACAGAACCTGGTCGGTGATTCCATTCATGGTATTCTGACGGGAAAGCAGTACCAGATCTCCCACCTCTTTCATGACGAAATAGTAGGTGAAGTCCACGGACATCGGCGTCGATTTGTCGGTATTCTCCGGGTTCTTGAAGAGGAGTCCGAGCCGGTTGTTCGAGAGGCTTTCATCAATATTGGCACAAAGCATGGCCTTGAAATAGATGCCGCTTTCATTGACGGGGCACACATTCCACAGCAACAGGTGCTTCATCGGAACCCATCCTTTCCAC
>JAEEGK010030012.1_pt1 | contig 10806 bp, 4 predicted proteins | sample 8958771 | NCBI WGS metagenome assembly JAEEGK01 (sample SAMN16246547, study PRJNA631951) | gut metagenome | biome: gut microbiome; feature: rumen; material: SC-attached | host: Bos | place: Iran: Karaj | collected 2018-10 | reverse complement strand
TATTATTATTTATCATATTATTATTATTAATATTATTATTGTTGATATTTTTATTATTATTATTATTTAATAAATAAGAATTATTTCCTACATTATTAACAATATCATCATTCATTGTATTATCTTTAATAAAATCATCAATATTAATATTATAACTTTTACTATCAGAAGATTCAATTAATTTATCATTATTATCATAATCTAAATTATATTCTTTTTCTTTTATTATATTTTTTTTATCATTATTATTATTTTCATTATTATTATTATTATTTTCATTACTAAAATTATTATTATTAAAATTTTTATTAAACGTCACATCATAATTTTTTTTATTTAAATCACAATTAAAATTATCATTTTTATTATCATTTTTTCCATTTAAAATATTTTCAAAATCAACAAAAAGTTTTTTTTTCGTATTAATTTGATTTTTATGATTTTCTTGTTTTTTTTCTTTGATTTCATAAATAATATTTTTCATTTGATTTTTTAATAAATTATGATATTCATTTTGTTTTCCATCAAACGCGCAACTTTCAAGCAAAAATTTATCATAAGTTGTTTCAATATTTTTTAAAACATTTTCATCAGTTTCAAAATCATCATAAACTTCAATTTCTTCTTTAATTTCATCTTCGAAATTATTATTATTATTAGACATTTATTTTAAATTAAAATTAAATATTTTTTTTTTTTAATTAATTTTAAAATGCTCAATATTCAATATCAATTTGAAAATAATGAAAATATTTTCAAATTAAATTTAATTTACGATCAAAAAATTTCAATAGAAAAACAAAAAGAATTTTTACAAGAACAAATAAAAAATCATTTGAATGAAATTAAATCAAAAAACATTATTGAAAATAATGATAATTTATATTATTTATATTCAAAAGAAGAAAAAAATTTCATTTTAACTTTTGATGATATTATTAAATTTAATAAAAATTACATTTTTTTAATGAAAAATTGCAAATTATTATCAGAAGATTACATTAACAATTTAAATTACATTATTGAAAATAATAATAATAATAATTTCGAAGATGAAATTAATTTCAACAATCAAAAAATAAAATTAAAAGAACTTCCTTTTAAATTAATTGGTCATTTAAAATTGAATTTAAATTGTTCTTTTTTCGCTGAAGAATTTATTCAAAAAAACGGAATTTCAAAACTCGTTGATTTCATTGACATTACAAAAGGAAACACATTAAATTGCGCTTTAGAATGTTTTGATAATTTATTATTATTCATGAATGGAATTGAATATTTAATTCAAAAAAACGAAGTTATTGAAAAATTTTATTCAATTTTAATAAAAAACGAAAATTTAAATTCACCTTCGATTATATTAAAAATTTTTAATGATGCAATTGAAATTATGAAAGAAATTGGAGCTGATTATTTTTATAAATGTATTTTTAATTATAGTGAAAATAACAAAACACAAATTTTTAATGAATTAATTAATTTTTTAAATAATCCGCTGATGAAAACAAAAGAAGAAGCATTAAAATTTATTTTAAATTTAATTTATTTTACGCAAGATTATCAAAAGAAAAAAAAATTAATAATGGAAATTAAATCAACCGGAATTGATTTTATTTTTCAATATTCAAATAAAGATTTCGTATCAGAAACATTAAAAAACGAAATTGAAATTTTTAAAGAAATCACATTCATTCCGGACATTGATTATGATTATAAAAATTTAAATATTTTAGTTAATAATGAAATTAATAATTATAAAAAACAATTGAATGAAAGTGAAAATAAAATTAAAGAATTAGAAACAAAAATTCAAAATTTTCATTATCCAAAATTTTATGATGAAATTATTAAAGATTTTTACTATTTTTGTAAATTAAGCGAAGATTGTATTGAAAAAGGTTCTTATTTTGATCCACACATTCCAATGTTTAGAAATGATGATGTTGAAAATATTAATAAAAATAAAAATAATTATTATGGAATTTTTGATATAAATCAATTTATTAAAGAAAAAAATTTTATTAATAATTATCAATTAATTTCGGATTATGTGAATGATTTAAGAGAACAAATTATTATTTTAAATAAAAAAATTAATAATAATTTTATTTGTGGGGAAAATGAAGAATTGAATAGTCAAATTAAAGAAAAAGAATTTAAATTAAAAACGGTTATTAATGAAAATAAATGTTTGAGTAGGAATATTCAAAATTTAAAAGATTTTGTGGAAAAAATTCAAAGGGAAAAATTCGTTAATGTTAATGAAGATGGAAGTTATGATTTTGTTAATAATGTTAAGGCTGATGATTTAATTATTGTAAATAAAAATGAGGTTAATAATAATGTTTGTTTAATGAATGTAAATTCTTCAAATTCTGGGCCTGTTATGAATGTTCAAGGTATAAATCAAAATGATTCTGTTACGAATGTACCACCCATTCCAAATGTATCAGTTCCTCCCGTTCCAGGAGCAATACCAATTCCTTCAGTTCCAGGAGTGCCTTCAGTTCCAAATGTACCTCCTGTTCCAGGTGTTCCTTCAGTTCCAGGTGTTCCTTCAGTTCCTGGTATTCCTTCTGTTCCAGGTATTCCTTCAGTTCCAGGTGTACCTTCTGTTCCAGGTATTCCTTCAGTTCCGGGTGTTCCTTCTGTTCCAAGTGTCCCTTCTGTTCCAGGTATTCCTTCTATTCCAGGTGTTCCAGGAATCCCTTCATCACTTCCAACAATCCCCCAACAACCCACTCCAACGAAAAAGAAAATCATCCTTCCATCAAAATCCAAACAACTCCAATGGAAGCGTATCTTAAACAACCAACTTAAGCCATCAAAGACCTTCTGGTCATCCGAAAAATGTGAAGAAAAACCCGACATAACAATCGACGAAGTTCTTTCATTATTTTCCTTAAAAAAGCCAAAAAAACCATCCACATCTTCATCAAAACCAAAAGAAGAAAAAAAACCTGAATTAAAACGTTTTTTAACAGACAAACGAATTCAAGAAGTGGGAATCGTAATGGCGAAATTACCATCAATAGAAAAAATAAAAGAATCATTAGAAAAAATGGATTCATCAATATTATCAAAAGCAAAAATAGAATCATTAAACAAAATTTACATAACAAACGAAGAATTAACCGAATTTAAATCAGAAGAAAAAAACACAAAATGGGACAAATGTGAAACATTTTTAATAGAATTATACAACATTAATTTTTCAAAAGAAAAATTAAAATTATGGGAAAATTTAATAAATTTCAATGAAATTTTTGATTTATTAAATAATCAATTAAATTATTATAATTTAAGTTGCGATGAAATAAAAAACAATAAAATTTTTAATGAATCTTTGAATTATATTTTAACAATCGGAAATATTATGAACGCTGATAGTAATTCTAATGGACGCGCAGATGGTTTTAATTTAGATTTATTAACGAAATTAAATGATATTAAAGATAATAATGGAAAAAGTTTGTTGAATTTTGTTGTTTTGAGTATGAAAAAAAAAAATTTATTTGTAAATGAAAATTATAATGATAAAAATAATATTAAATTAGCAAGTGAAAATTTAAATGTTGAAATTAATAATAATTTAAATTCATTGAAAAAAAATTTAAATTTAATTGAAAATTATTTGAATAAAATTCAAAATGAAAAAAACGATTTTTTTATTAAAGCAAAAAATTTATTTGAGGAATTTAATAAAAAATTTAATAAAATTGAAAATGATTTTAATTTAATTATTGAAAAATGTCATAAATTAATAATTTATTATGGAATTGATGAAAATGATTCAAAATATAAAAACATTGAATTATTTTTTAAATTAATTTTAAATTATTTAAACGAAATTGAAAATTTGTATAAAAAAGAAGAAAATGAAAAAGTTTTTAAAAGAAAATACGAAATTGGTCAAAAAGTTGATAAAAACATTGGAATTAATATTATAGAACAATTAAAAAAAAAAATGAATAATATAAATAATAAATAAAAATTTATAAATAATTTTTATTTAATATTTTTTTAATTTATTATTATTTTTATTTTTCTTCTCGTTTTAATAATTTACTTTCTCTTCCATAATTTTTATTATTATTATTATTATTATTATTATTATTATTATTATTATTATTTTTATTAAAATTTCTATTAAAAAAACTATTTAATCTTTCATTATTTATATTTTTAATTTCTGGAATTTTATAATTTGATAATCTTACACTATTATTAAAATCATCATTAATATTTTCATCTTTTTCTAATAATTCACTAATATTAACTAAATTTTTATTTTGTTTTTTTTCTTTTTTTTCTTTTTTTAACATTTCTCGAAAATCTTTCAAATCTTTTTTTTTCGCTAATGTTTTTCTAGTCACAGTCATTCGAATTTTTTGAAATTCTTGAATGTATTTATCATCATTATTATCTTTATTTTCAATAACAAAATTAACATTTTTATTATTATTATTTTTATTATTATTATTATTTATTTCATTTTTTAAATTTTTTTCTTTCTTTTTTTTTTTTCTTCATTAATTTTCTTTTTTAATAATTTCGCTTCTTTTTGAGAAATTTCAATTAATTTTAATTTAAAATTTTCTACAAAATCAAAAATAATTTTTATAAATTTCGTAACATCAAATTTTTTTTCATCTTCACCAAACAAATAAACACAATTTTCAATTTCATTATCCAACATTTTATTACTAATTTTCACACATTCAATTTTAATACTCGAATATTTTTCAACATTATTCAAAAACAAAAGAAAATTTTCATTTTTCGTTTCTTTTTCTTTTTTAATTTTATTCAAATTCGTAATTAAAATCATAATATTTTTTTCTAATTCATTTTTATCTGTTTGAGAAGCTTCTTGAATGAATTTAAATTCTTTATAAAAATTAATCAATTGATTATTTTTATTTTTCACATTCAAAACTAAAAATTCTAATAAAGAAGTTTTTTCTTTATTAAAAGATTTTACATCGTCAATTTTTTCTAAACTAAAAATAGAAAATCCAAATGCTTTTCCATTCGATGTTCCAAAATTTAAAAAATTTCCAATTTGACGAATAATAAATAAAATATTTTTAAATTCATTGCTTTGATTTATTGAAATTACACATTCTTGTAAAATACGAATTTTATTTAAAATTATTGCAACTTCTGAACTTAATGATTTTTTATATTGAAGAAATGTTAAAATTTTTTTGCAATTTTCAATTTCGATTAAATTTTTCATAAATTTTTCTTGTGGTTGAAGAACGTTCAAATCGCCTTTAAATTCTTTCAATGTTTTTTGCTCTTCTTCATTAGGAAAAATTGATAATAATGTGTTTATTGTTTCTAAATCGATTATGTTATCTAAATCGTAGTTTTTTAGTAAATTTTCGATTTTTTCGTGGGAAAATTTTAATTTCGATAATGAAATTGAAATGTTCATTAAACGTTTTGAATCTAAAAGTTGAATTTTTTGCGATTTTTGAATTTGGGTTTTTTCTTGTTTTTTTGCCTTTTTTTCTTCGCAGAATAATTTTTCGAGTAATTCATAGTCGATTTTTAATGGATTTTTTGATGTTTCTTGTGAAGTTTGGATTTTTGACCAAAATGATGATTTGAATAAAGTTGGTTTCATTATTGTCCAATTGAATTTACGAATGTTTAGACCTTTTTTTGGATGAGGGAGATTTAATGTTGGGTCTGGAAATTGAGAATTTGGGTTTATAAATTGAGGGAATGATGGAATACCAGGAATTGAAGGAACACTAGGAACACCTGGAACTGAAGGAACACCAGGAACTCCAGGAACTGAAGGAATAGAAGGAACTCCAGGAACTGAAGGAATAGAAGGAACACCTGGAACAGAAGGGACACCAGGAACAGAAGGAATACTTGGAACACCTGGAACAGAAGGTATAGATGGAACCCCAGGAACAGAAGGTATAGATGGAACACCTGGAACTGATGGAATAGATGGAACACCTGGAACAGAAGGTATAGATGGAACAGAAGGAATAGAAGAATTTGTTGGAATTGGAGGAACAGAAGGAATAGAAGATGTAGTTGTTGATATATTATTATTATTATTATTATTAGGATTAGGAATATTTTCATTTATTTTATTTTGTTGAACATTATCATCTTTTTTATTATTATTATTATCTTCTTTTTTTTTTTCTTCTTCTTTTTTTTGTGAATTAGAAACAGAAAGAGGAATTCCTAACATACTCATATCAAAATTATTATTTTCTTCAATATCTTTTTTATTATTATTTTCATTATTATTTTTATTATTATTATTATCAATTTTTTTTTCATCTGGTTTTTTATTTTTCATAATAAACTGTGTAATTTTATTTAAAATATATTTATTAATATTTCTCGCTTCATTAATATTTTCATTAGTAATTTCTAAAGATTCAATTAATTCAATAATTCTTTCAACTTTTGGTTTAGAATTAATACAAATAATTTTAAATCTATTAAAATATTTTAATAAAACATCATTTTTAATTTTATTTCTAAATTTTTCATAACATTTAAAAATAACATTTCCTTTATTTTTAAACACTTTTTTTTTATAAAATTTTATCATTAAAAAACAATACAATTTTTTATTATAAATATTCATTAAAATTGTATTATTAATAACATTCGCACAAGAATTTTTTAATTTATCTTCATTATTTTTTTGATCTTTAATGTAATGTTTATTAGTTTCAATAAGCATTTGCTTTAAAAAACTACTTTCTAAATTTTCATCATTTATTAAACCACCAATTTTATTTTCAATACTTTTATTTAATGAACTTGATAAACTTGAATCATCTAAAGAATTATTATTATTTTCATCGTTGTTTATGTCATTTTCTATTTCATTATTGTTAAAATTAATTGGAAAATCTTCATTTTTTTCTTTTAGTAAATTTTTTTCACTTTTTGTGATAAAAGAAGAATTTGGAGAATTGTTGTTTAATATTTTTCGAATCAAATTTGGATTGCTTATTGATAATGTGTTGTTTTTGTAAAATGTTTTTGTTGTTTTTTCGTTTGATGTTTCATTGTTTATTATATTTGTAATTGAAGGATTTTGTTCATTATTATCTTTGTTTTCTATTATTTTTATGTTACTTTCTTCATTATTATTATTATTATTTAAAATATTATTTTCTTTATTATTTTCATTATTATTATTTTCAATATTATTATTTTCAATATTATTATTTTCATTATTATTATTTTCAATATTATTATTATTTTCAATATTATTATTTTCAATATTATTATTTTCATTATCATTTTTTTCAATATTATTATTATTATTTTCTTCATTTTTATCATTATTATTATTATTATTATTAATAACATTTTCATAATTAATATTAATAATTTGTGTTTTGAAAACATTAATATTATTATTTATTAAATTAGTTGTTTTATTTTTATCTTCATCAAAATTTTTAATAGAAGTCATATTAACAATTTCATTAACAATATTATCAGTAAATTTATTTTTTTTAATTTCACTTTTCGGCGAAGGAGAATTTTTTTTTAATTTATTTTCTTTCTTCAACGAAGCTCTTCGCATATAAGAACTTTTCATTGAACTAAAATTACTTTCTTCTTTTTTTTCATTAATTACTTTTTTAATATTATTATTTTGTTTTTTTTCATTAGTTTTATTATTATTATTAATACTAATATTATTAACAATTTTATTATTTTCATCTTCATCTAAACTGCTTCCTAAAGAAGAATTATTATCAGACATAAAAAATAATATAAAATTATTTTAATAATAATATTATTTAAAATAATAAAACATAAATATTTAAATTTAAAATATATTCATATAATTTAATATTTATATTTGAATCTTTTTTTAATTATTTGAAAATTTATATTATTTACAAATTTTATTAAAAATTACTAATCCAATTTTCATAATCAAAATTTTTAATTCTTGAATTTCTTTTATATTCATTTTCTTTCATTATTTTATTAACATATTCTTTATAACTCATTCCACCATAAATTTTATCTTTTTTATTTTTATTTTTTAAAGTTATTTGCGGAATGAGATTCAAATTTTCCAAACTCTCCCAATCAAAATCCTTAAACCAATTATTTTTTTTAATATTCTGTAATTTACTCATTCTGGTCAAAGGACTTTTATTCAGCATTTGGAGCATTAATCGCTTGAAATTTAAATCATCAAAATTTTCCGGAAAATCAAGCTTATCATTTAAAATACTATTATAAATTTCCGAAGGATTGTCAGTTCCCTCACCAAAAGGATATTCACCAGTATAAAATTCATATAAACATACTGCAATAGACCAATAATCTATTTGATAACTATACCCCTCTCCTAATATTAATTCAGGAGCCATATAATGAGGGGTACCTATAATTGTGGTTGTTCTGTTATTGTCATCTAATATTTTAGCCGCCCCAAAATCTATTAATTTTATATATCCTGTTTCACTTACCATAATGTTTTCCATTTTAATGTCTCTATAAATTATATGATTTTGATGTAAATAGTTTATTGCTAATAACATTGAAGCTGAATAAAATTGAGATTGAAATTTTGAAAAAATGTCGTTTTCTAAATATAATTTAAATAATTCTTTTCCTTTTATATATTCCATTATTAAAAATATATATGTTTTATCTTTTAAACTTTTTACTAATTTTACTATAAAAGGATGGTCGATATTTAATAATATTTGTTTTTCTAATAATAAAGTATCAGTTAAATCATTTGATATTATTTGATTTATGCTTATTGCTTTAATTGAATATAAATAATTTGTTTTTTTATTTTCAACTAAACAAACTTGACCAAAACTTCCTTGACCTAATTTGCATATATAATTTAAATCATCTAGTTCTATATTATTATCATGTAAGCCTAATCTATCTATTAAAAATTCTTTTAAATTTTCATCATTGTGAAATAAAAATTCTATATCTTCTATTTCATATATTTCTACTTTTTCACTTGATGCTATTGCCATTGCGTTTTTAGAATCTTGTAAAAATAATGATTTATCACTAAAAAAATCATTTTTATATATGCTTCTTATATATTTATTATCTATTAATATATCTATTTTCCCACTTTTAACTATTATAAATTTCTTATCTAATTTTTTGTTTATTATTATATCATCTTTTTTAAATGTTTTTGAAATTATTTTTTCTGAGATTTTTATTATTTTTTCATATTTTAATCCTTGAAAAATATTAATTGATAATAATTCTTTGTATAATTTACTTTTATTCATTAATTCTAACCAACTTTTAACATTTATTTTATTAAATATTTCATTAATATCTGCTTCTACAATTAAACAATCAGGAAAAGCAATAATATCATCTTTAATAACATTTTCTGTTTGATTCCATATTAAATCTTCAAATAAAATTTCTCCTCTTTTTGCTAAATATTCTTCATTTTCTTTATTAGAATAAATTAAATTTCCATCTATAACAACAATTAATTTATTTGAAATATTAGTATCTTTATTATATAAAATTTCATTTTTAAATAAATTCTTTATTTTAAATAAATTAAAAAATTCTTCTAATAATTTATTATAAATATCATAAAAATATTTGCTACTAAGAAAAATTCCTTTTATTAAATTAAGTAATAAAATATTTCTATAATCTTCGCCTAACATTTTTTTAAATGTTGTTATAGAAACACTATAACATATACAATCTGTTTTTGTTATAACATCACAAGTTCTAATACTATTTTCAATCAAAATTCCAAATTCTCCAAAATAATCTCCAGATTTTAAAATTCTTATTATTTCACCATTTTTTACTATATTAACTTCTCCTGTTTTAATTATATAAATACTATTTGCAATTTCACCTTCTTTGACAATAGGAAAATTCTTATTAAATTTATTTTGAATAATTTTTTGGCATAAAATTGATTTTTCTGTGCTATCTAAAAAATTTAATATTGGAACACTTTCTATAAATTTTTTATTTTGTTCAAAGTTTTTAAAATTCAAATTTCCAATGATTCTTTTAAAACTTTCTCTACTTAAAACATAAAATAAAGTTTTTGTATTTGTTATTGCAGTTGCTAATCTTTTAGTTTGATGTAATAATGCAATTTCGCCGAAATAATCCCAATTTTTAAATATTTTAATATTATTTTCTGAATATTTTAATTGAGCTTCTCCTTCTTTTATTATATAAAAATAAAATCCAACTGAATTTTGATGAAAAATTTCTGTATTTTCTTCAATTGAAATTAAACTCATTTCATTTATTAATTCATTACATGTTCTATAATCTAAATTTTTCATAAAAAAATGATTTTTTATTATTTTTTCTAAATAACTTCTGTCTTCTTTTTCAATTTGGTTTTTTAATATAAAATTAAATAAATTTCTTTCTTCGTTTTTTTCAGTTGTTGAACTAAATATTGTAGTAGTATATTGTTTTGATTTTTTAGGTTTTTTTATTGCTGCGTTTTTTGGTTTTGATAATAATATAGATATTTCACTATTATTAGTACTTTTAATTATATTATTGTTATCTTTTTCAGTAATTTCTATTGAACTTGAACAACTACATCCCATAAATTTTAAAATTATTATTTTTAAATTAAAAAAACTTATATAATATTTTATCTTTAATATAATAATAATTAATTAAAATTGTAGGTTTATAATTATAATAAATAAAATTAATTTAAAAACATATAAAAAATAATTAAAAATAAAAATATTAAAAATAAAAATATTTTTATTTTTTAAAATAAATAAAATTGGG
>JAEEGK010030011.1_pt1 | contig 10806 bp, 8 predicted proteins | sample 8958771 | NCBI WGS metagenome assembly JAEEGK01 (sample SAMN16246547, study PRJNA631951) | gut metagenome | biome: gut microbiome; feature: rumen; material: SC-attached | host: Bos | place: Iran: Karaj | collected 2018-10 | reverse complement strand
GAAATACATTTCTTTCTTCTTACTACCTTGCCTACTCAGCGGTTGTACAAGTGGTATTAAATTAGAGTATGTACCATATTCTTCTTTTGTCGCGGAACAAAACTTAATGAGAGAAGAAGAAAATGATTTCTTTAAGATGCAAGAAGAGACCACTCCAGTCACTTATAAGTACGGAACGGTTAATTCCTTATCCGAAATGCTTTCGGACTATAAGACTGGTAAAAAGAGGGAAAACATCCCCACCAAAGGTGATAGAAAACTTTTAGTGGTGCCAATTTCCTTTACTGATAGTGATAAAACTAACCAAGATAAGAAAACAATCTACTTACAAAATGCTTTCTTTGGCGAGAATAATCACACAAATTATTACTCAGTAGCCGGATACTATAACGCAAGTTCCTATGGACAATTAAGAATCAGTGGTGAAGTAGCACCTTGGTTTAATTATCCAAAATCTTCTTCTGAAGTTAACGCTATGCCTTACTCATATATGGAGAAGTCTACAATCGTCGTCGCGGAAGCTATTGATTATTTAAAATCACAAGGCTACGACTTATCTGAATATGACACAGATGGCGATGACAATATCGATGGTGTTTATGCGATTTATGATCATCCATACTCTAAAGAAGAATCTAAAGGTCAATTGTTCTGGGCCTATACTCATTACACTTATGAAGGCGAACATTCATTAAATAATGAAGCCCCATTTTTAAATGGTTATTCTTGGACTAGTGTTGATACAGTTTTACAAAAAGATAATAGAAGTTACACAAATTATCTCATCCATGAAACTGGTCACTTATTAGGTTTAACTGACTATTACAACACCAAATATAGTGAAGGAACTGATGACTATCATTTCCAACCAACTGGCTGTTTTGACATGATGGACTATAACATCGGAGATCACTCCTCATTTAGTAAATATCTCTTTAAATGGTCATCTCCAATGGTGGTTAAATCAAACGTTTCTGGAACAGTTACATTAAAACCTTTCACCACAAGTGGTGAATATATCCTTGTTCCATCCGCAAAATATAATAACTCTCCATTTAGTGAATATCTCTTAATTGAATACTTTGCACCTACTGGTTTAAACAAGTTCTCTGGTGCTTATTCATATGTTGACGCAAAAGGTAATAGCGGTGTTTATAGATACCCACAATTCTATGGTTTAAGAATCTATCATGTTAACGCTACGCTAGGTTACTTTAAGACTGCATTAGCCAGTCAATGTATCTGTACAATTGATGATCCAAACTGGGAAAGTAAAGTTGCTACAGACTCAGTCGGCATCGATTTTGCTTATTCAAATACAATTAAAGATTCAGAAGTCGGAAGAATCCCTGTTTTAGTCCACTTGCTTGAAAGTAGTGGCAAGAATACTTTTAAAGATTATATCCCTGCAAATAACGATACATTATTTAGAACTGGTGATGACTTTGGTATAACCAAGTTCACTGATTTTACTTTCTCTGATGGTAGTAAGCCAAACTTCAAACTCAAAGTAAAATCCTTATCTACAAAAGATATTAAAATTGAAATTTCCACCAAATAGTGAGTATTGATACACCTGGATACGTTGAAAATATTTTCATATTTTTTGTCATTTTTTGCTTGCGCGACAATATCTATTTAATTAATATATATAAGCGTGTGTAAAATACACAGTACCCATTAGGGTCTATTTTTAAGGGGAAACCTTGATACACCAGGTACTGTGGAAAAGAACACGCAAAACATTAAATTAGTTATCGAAAGGAGCAATTATATGCCAACCATTAACCAATTAGTTCGTGAAGGCCGCCACAACAAGACTTGGAAATCCAAGGCTCCAGCTCTCGGCACAAGATGGAACTCTTTAAAGAAGAAAAACATCGGTCAAGCCGCTAGCCAAAAACGTGGTGTCTGCACCCGTGTCGGTACAATGACTCCTAAAAAACCTAACTCTGCGTTAAGAAAATACGCCCGTGTTAGATTATCCAACGGATATGAAGTCACAGCCTACATCGGTGGTGAAGGTCACAACTTACAAGAACACTCCACAGTTATGATTAGAGGTGGACGTGTTAAAGACTTACCAGGTGTTAGATATCACATCGTTCGTGGTACCTTAGACTGCGCTGGTATCGAAGCTCGCCGTCAAGGCAGAAGCTTATATGGCACTAAAAAGCCAAAAGGAAGCGAATAATTGAGAGGAGGAAAACATTATGCGTAAAGGAAATGCAGTAAAACGTGACGTCTTACCAGATCCAATTTATAACAGTAAGTTAGTCACTCGTTTAATTAACAAAATTATGCTTGATGGTAAAAAGGGAACTGCTCAAAACATTCTCTATTCCGCCTTCAAGAGAATCGAAGCGAAAACAGGACAACCAGCAATGGACGTCTTTGCAACCGCACTTAACAACATTATGCCAACTGTCGAATTAAAAATGAGACGTGTTGGTGGTAGCAACTTCCAAGTTCCAACCGAAGTTACCCCAGATAGAAAGGTCACATTAGGTCTTAGATGGTTAGTTAACTATTCCCGTTTAAGAAATGAAAAGAGCATGGAAGAAAGATTAGCCAACGAAATCATCGATGCCGCTAACGGCACAGGTGCTTCTGTTAAGAAGAGAGAAGATACTCACAAGATGGCAGAAGCCAACAAAGCTTACGCCCATTATCGTTGGTAATCGGGGAGGGAATAATATATGGCAAATCGTGAATTTGACTTAGCCCATACCCGTAATATCGGTATCATGGCCCACATCGATGCCGGTAAAACAACAACCACAGAACGTATTCTTTACTTCACAGGTAAAATCCATAAGATCGGTGAAACCCACGAAGGTGCAGCGACTATGGACTGGATGGCCCAAGAACAAGAAAGAGGTATTACAATTACCTCCGCGGCCACAACAGCACACTGGAAAGGTAACAGAATTAACATCATCGACACTCCGGGGCACGTCGACTTCACCGTTGAAGTTGAACGTTCACTTCGTGTCTTAGATGGTGCGATTACCGTTCTCGATGGTAAAAGTGGTGTTGAACCACAAACAGAAACCGTTTGGAGACAAGGTAGCAAATACGGTGTTCCTAGAATCGTCTTCGTTAACAAACTAGACGCTATCGGTGCAGACTTCGAAATGTCTGTCCGCTCATTATATGAGAGATTAGGTGCAAATGCCGCTGCTGTCCAATACCCAATCGGCATTGAAAGTTCTTTAAGCGGATGTATCGATATCATTGAACAAAAAGCTTATCAATACACATCTGATGTGCATGATGAACCACAAGAAATCGCCATCCCTGAAGAATATAAAGCTAAAGTCCAAGAATTAAGAAGCAAATTATTCGAAGCATTATCTAACTTCGATGAAGAAATCTTAATGATGGTCTTAGAAGGTCAAGAACCATCCGTTGAAAAGACTAAAGAAGTTATTCGTAAAGCCGTTTTAACAGGTGAATTCCACCCAGTCTTCTGTGGTAGTGCTTACAAAAATAAGAACATTCAAATGCTCTTAGATGGCGTTATCGACTACTTACCAAGCCCACTCGACATCACACCTGCAAAAGGTACAGATGATCGTGGCAACGAAGTTGTCTGCCAACCAACAGATGACGCTCCATTAGCTGCCTTAGCATTCAAGATTGCTACAGACCCATTCATCGGCCGTTTAGCCTATGTCCGTGTCTACAGCGGTGTCTTAAAAGCCGGTAGCTATGTCCTCAACAGCACCAAAGGTGTTAAAGAAAGAATCGGCCGTGTCGTGTTAATGCACTCTAACCACCGTCAAGAAGTTGAAGAACTCCACGCTGGTGACATTGGTGCCGTTATCGGTCTTAAGAACACAATTACTGGTGACACACTCTGTGAAGAGAAAAAGGAAATCATCTTAGAAAAGATGGAATTCCCAGATCCAGTTATTGAAGAAGCTGTTGAACCAAAAACTAAAGCAGACCAAGAAAAGATGGCCATTGCTTTACAAAAATTAGCAGAAGAAGACCCAACCTTCAGGGTCCACACCAATGCAGAAACAGGTCAAACCTTAATCGCTGGTGTCGGTGAATTACACTTAGACATCATCGTCGACCGTATGAGAAGAGAATTCGGTGTTCAAGTTAACGTCGGTGCTCCTCAAGTCGAATATAAGGAAACCATTAAAACCGCTGGTGAATGTGAAGGTAAGTACATCAAACAATCCGGTGGTCGTGGTCAATACGGTCACGTCTGGATCAAGTTTGAACCAAACCCAGGCAAAGGATTTGAATTCGTTGATGCCGTTGTCGGTGGTACCGTTCCAAGAGAATACATTAAACCAACTCAAGATGGTTTAGTGGATGCCTTAAAGAGAGGCATGGTTGCCGGTTTCGATGTCATGGATATCAAAGCCACACTCTTCGACGGTAGTTCCCACGATGTCGATAGTAGTGAAGCCGCCTACAAGATTGCTGCTTCCTTAGCTCTTAAAGAAGCCGCTAAGAAATGTAACCCAGTCATTCTTGAACCAATCATGAAGATTGAAGTTACAATTCCTGAACAATACTATGGTGACGTCTTAGGTGATATCTCTCGTAGAAGAGGTAACATCACAGGCGAATCCCAAAGAAACAACGCCAAAACAATCGAAGCAGAAGTTCCATTATGTGAAATGTTCGGTTATGTTACCGACTTACGTAGTATGACACAAGGTCGTGGTAACTACGTCATGCAATTCGACCACTATGGCGAATGTCCAAAATACATTCAGGAAGAAATTATCAAAAAGAGTGGTATGTCCGCTCGCTAATATAGTTAATGCCAATTTTATTGGTATTGCTATTTAAAAATTATTGCTATATTATGATTTCGTTGCAAAATTGCATATACGAAAGAGAAGGGAGATTTCAATTTTATGGCAAAACAACATTTTGACAGAACCAAAGAACACGTTAATATTGGTACAATTGGCCACGTTGACCACGGTAAAACAACATTAACTGCTGCTATCACTTCTGTCTTAGCTAAAAAGGGCGGTGCTGTCAAAACCGATTATGCACAAATCGACTCCGCTCCAGAAGAAAAAGCTCGTGGTATTACAATTAACACAGCTCACATCGAATATCAAACCGAAAAAAGACACTATGCTCACGTTGACTGCCCAGGGCACGCTGACTATGTCAAGAACATGATTACAGGTGCTGCTCAAATGGATGGTGCAATCCTTGTTGTTGCAGGTACAGACGGCGTTATGCCACAAACACGTGAACACATCTTACTTGCTCGTCAAGTTGGTGTCCCATACATCGTTGTCTTCATTAACAAGACTGACTTAGTCGATGATCCAGAATTATTAGACTTAGTCGAAATGGATGTCCGTGACTTATTAAATAGCTATGGCTTCCCAGGCGATGAAGTTCCAGTGATCCGCGGTTCCGCTCGTAAAGCCTTAGATGGCGATCCAGCAGAAGAAGCTCACATCATGGAATTAATGGATGCTTGCGATTCTTACATCCCAGCTCCAGCTCGTGAAAACGACAAACCATTCTTACTCGCGATCGAAGACGTTATGACAATTTCTGGTCGTGGTACAGTTGTTACAGGCCGTGTCGAACGTGGTCAAGCAAAACTTGGCGACGAAGTCGAAATCGTCGGTATCAAACCAACCCAAAAATCCGTCATTACAGGTCTCGAATCCTTCCGTAAGATCTTAGACTACGCCGAAGCAGGCGACAACGTTGGTGTCTTATTAAGAGGTATCAACCGTGACCAAGTCCAACGTGGTCAAGTCTTAGCAAAACCAGGTTCCGTTACACCACACAGCAAATTCACAGGTCAAGTCTACGTTTTAACAAAAGAAGAAGGTGGCCGTCACACAGCGTTCTTAACAAACTACCGTCCACAATTCTACTTCCGTACAACAGACGTTACCGGTGTTATCACACTTCCTGCAGGTGTTGACATGGTTATGCCTGGCGATAACGTTGAATTAACAGTTGAATTAATTCACCCAATCGCTATGGAAAAAGGTACCAAATTCTCCATCCGTGAAGGTGGCAGAACAGTCGGTGCTGGTACAGTTAGCGAAATTATTAAATAATTTAGTTAAAACTATACAAAAAGAACCCGTCCTTATGGATGGGTTTTTCTTTTACACTTTTTATAACATTAATGTGTTATAATCATTCTATGAAACGCAAATATTTTATTGTTCCAGTCTGCATTATCTCAATGCTTTTGACTGCTTGTCCTAAGAAAAACTCCTTTATTGGTGGAGATCTTATTTTCTCTGAATTTTATGTTGGAGAAGTGCGCGCTAATAGAGCGGTGGAACTCGCTAATGTTGGAAAAAAAGATTTAGATTTATCTAAATACCATATCAATATCTATAGAGATGGTGGACAAGAAAAGGCTAAAGCCACAGATAAAATATATTTAGAAGGCACATTAGAACCTGGCAAGACCTACATTATCGCTTATAGCGATGCTAATGAACAAATTAAAGCCAAGGCTAATCTTATCAGTGAAGATTTATTAAATGATGGTACTTTCCCTATGACTATTAATAATAGTAAGGAACAAATCATCGACTATTTAGGATTCCCCGGATACTTCTATAACTTAGCGCAAGGCGCGGATGCAGTTAGAAAAGTAGAGAAGTTATCCGCATCCACATATAGCGCATATGATTGGATCCGCTATCCAACTAGTAATTTAGACAATTTAGGCAACTTAAATTGCTTAGATAATGAAACAATCTTTTTAGGTCCAAAACTCACTGAAAATGACTTTAATAAACCATACGCTGTTAGTAATAGTGAAGCCGGTGGTGGCGCAGTGGAAGTAACCTTAGGCAACACAATTGATGGCGATACCACTAGATTTGCTTTCCCAAGTTCTTTAGCGGAATATGGATTATCCGGTAGTAACTCAGTTAGATACTATGGAATTAATACTCCAGAACTTCCTCACCAAGGAAATCCTGCTGATCCATATGGACCTGAAGCGAGAGATTTTACAAATAATATAATTAACACAGCGAAACACTTTGTGGTTCAAAGTATCGAAGGATATAACTTAACTGAAACATATGGAAGATTATTAGGTTATGTCTGGGTTTCTTTTGAAAACAATCCAGAACCTAGTGATTATTTCTTACTTAATCATTACATCTTACAAAACGGTTTTGCCCGTGTCGGACGTATTGAAAGAGGTAGTTATAATGATTTAATGCTTTATAATGGTATCAGTTACGTAGAATATTTCTATGACGCTCAACAATATGCAATTGCTAACAAATTACATATTTATGAGGAGGGCTTATAATGAACAAAATTATTAAGATTTCATTTGCTTTAGCAACCATCGCTTTATTAAGCGCTTGTAGTGCACCTACTAACTTAAAGGTTACTGGTTCTAAACACTTTACCGAAGAACAATCCGCTTATTTAAAAAGTGAGAATATATCTGATACCACTCCATATAATGGAAACATGTCATTAAGCGCTCCAAAACCAACCATCTTAAAGTGGAGTGGTAATAGTTTTAATGGATATAAAGTTAATCTTTATAAAGATGAAGCCTTACAAGAATTGGCTTTTAGCTATACAACCAAGAAAAACTCATTAGAGTTCTATAACGAAGAACTACTTCAAACATATTATTGGAATGTTACTGCTGGTGGATCAGTCAGTAAAACACTCAGTTTTAAAAACACAATTGATGTCGCTGGTCCAAGAAACCTCAATATTGATGGAGTGGAAAACTTCAGAGATATCGGTGGTTGGGGTGTTTTAACTGACCAAGGATATCAACGTTATATGAAACAAGGTATGGTCTATCGTTCTGGTAGATTCAATGAAGATAAGGCGGATGAAGTTACTATCACTATTAGTGATGCCGGACTTAAAGAAGTTAAAGATAATCTTAAGATTAAAACTGAAATCGATTTTAGAAGAACAAGCAATAATGAAATTGGCTCTTTAACAAGTTCCGCATTAGGTGAAGATGTGAATTATTACAACTTACCAATGTTATATGAAGGAAAGAACCTTCTTACATGGACTGGCAAGTCTGGTAAAGATACATACGAATACGATAATCCAGCAATGATTAAACGTTTCTTTGAAATCCTTTCTGATGAGAATAACTACCCAGTTAATTTCCATTGTTCCATAGGAAAAGATAGAACTGGCTGCTTAGCGTTCTTATTAGAAGGATTATTAGGATTTGATCAAGAAGTGATGAATAGAGACTATATGTTCACTAACTTCGCAAATGCTGGTATGTGTAAGTTACAAGATGATATCTACAATAGTGGTCGTTATGGCTACACATTAGAGAACTACACAAATGGCGATACCATTAATGATAAAATCTACAACTACCTTAAAGATGAGATTGGTGTAGAAGAAGAAAAACTCGATAATATTATCTCTATATTAAAAGTAGATTATATTGATTCTCTTAATTAATATATAATTAATAGCGATGAGCGAAAAGAAAACCAAAGTAGTGGAACTTCAACCACTCGGAAAATTTAAAAGAATATTATTATTCTTAGGCGATTATTTTATCGCCTTTATCTTTTCTTTTATTCTTTTTAACTTAGCGGTTTTCCCATTAGCGAAAGTTATTTGTCAAACCGGTAAGAAAGCTACAGAGATTGCTAGCTTAGAAAAACAATCTAATGACTTACTTATCGATAATGGAATTATGTTTGAAGATCCTGATGGAACGTTCAAATTTGAAAACCATGTGAATTTCACATTTAAAGTATTTCTTTCTTACTATGCTTATGACACAGAAGATGTAGATACAAATCATCCTCAATATGGTCATAAAGAAGCAAATGAAGTTATTAAACATTACTATGTAACTTATATGCATGGCACAAGTGATGGTGCTGCCTCTTACTTAGCGGACTTTGCATCCGTAAATGAAGATGGTTTATTTGCAATCGGTGGAACCGTTAATGACATCGCCCTAAAAGCGGAATATAAAGAACTTCTTGGCACCGAACTTTTAGAGCAAGAAGATGAAAGTAAATATAGTGAAAATATGCTTATCTTCCGCGATAAGATTTTCGCTAAGTTGTTCTATTTACATGTCTATGAAGATATTAATCAAAACGACTTTGTGAAAGGTGAAGTATCCTTTAAAGGATGCCTAGCAAGAATAGGTGATATTAATAACTATCTAAAATGGGTGGCAACATGGCCCGCAATTATCTCCGCAGTATTATCTTGGGGAATTGTTTACTTACTTTATCCAATGATTAATGGTGAAAGAAGAACAATGACAATGTCTGTTATGAAATTAAATAAATTAAAGATGGTGAGAATGGTGGATATCAATAGAAAAGATGTCGCACTTCAATCCTTCTATTACTTATTACTTTCCATGAGTTCAGTGTTGTTCTTACCAGTGTTATATTTTGGTTTTGCGTACTGCTTTAACCTACCACTTTTATTCATTATTACATCTATCTCATTAGTGCTTTCTATTGTGAGTTTATTCTTTGTCTTATTTAATGAACACAGTAGAAGCGGTAGTGATATTCTTACTTTTTCTGTTGTTGTACCAACATCGGAAATTGATAATATATACAAAGAGCAATTAGAAGATGAAAGATCCGTATCAAGTCAGGGAACACGAGAATAACGAAGTACTACGTGTGGAATACACTAGACCAAAATTCTGGCATCGTTGCATGGCCAACTTTGTCGATTTCTTTATTATGCTCGCAACATTCCTTGGTTTATTCGTAGGAATAAGAGCGATTGTGCAAAATACACCTTCTTATAAAGAAACATTATCTAGATTAGGACAACTTCAAATTCAGTCCGGTTTATATGTTGATTCCGAAGAAGGTCAAACCGCGACAAAGAATATGGATCTTATCTATTATTGTGATACGTACTTAGGCTCCTACGGAAAATATTACGATATCAACGAAGAGATAACTGATCCTAAGACCAAAAATGCTTATGTTATTAAGGGATTACAAAAATTCTTAACGTTCTGTGGAGATGAAAACAACTGTCCACCAGAAAGATACGCTGAATTATTAACATATTTTGATGAAGCTAGATTAACACCAACATTAAACGATATTCATTACTACATCAAAGATGCGGATGACAAAATTGTTCCTAATCCAACATTCGCTGATGACGCTTCAAAATCCGATGAATATTATAACTACGTTTTTAAACCATTTATCGAAAAGAAAGCATTGCCATTCTTAAGCGCAAATGTCACTGAATATAGAACACTCAGTAAGGTCGATTATAACTATTTGTTATTCCTAGAATTACCTGTCGCCTATGCTGTTGCAGGTATCCTTACTTATCTAGTTCCTCCTCTATTCTTTAGAAGAGGTAGAAAGACTCTTGGCAAAGCCTTATATCATATTGGCTTAATCGATGGTCGTGTATTATCTCCAACCATTCCAAGATTCCTAGCAAGATTTGCGATATTCTACTTCGGTGAATTGATCTTATCCTTGTTCTCATTTGGCATACCCTACATTATTTCATTTTCTCTCATGGCCTTCTCCAAGAAGAAACAAGGGTTCCCAGATTACATGCTAGGGCTATATGAGATAGATACTTCGAAGGCTAACATATACATGGATTATGTAGAGGCTCAACTCAAAAATGAGCTCCATGGCAAAGCAATTGACTTCAAAATGAAGGAGCGCTTATAACGCTCTTTCTTTTTATTTGTTTACAAAGTGCGCATATTTGCCTACAATATGAGTGTAATAAAATTAAGGCGGCTTAGATATGAATAATATTAAAAAAACCGTGTCAAGTTTCTTAGTTCTAGGA
>JAEEGK010030009.1_pt1 | contig 10810 bp, 10 predicted proteins | sample 8958771 | NCBI WGS metagenome assembly JAEEGK01 (sample SAMN16246547, study PRJNA631951) | gut metagenome | biome: gut microbiome; feature: rumen; material: SC-attached | host: Bos | place: Iran: Karaj | collected 2018-10 | reverse complement strand
ATCAAGATCCTACCAGTGGAGAATATCGGACTAGTTATCCTTGGTACGAACAAAAAGATTCCATAACAAAAGTTGTGATCGAAGAGGGCGTTACTTCTGTAGGCGATCGTGCTTTTAGGGACCTGTCCAATTTGGAAAGCGTTACTTTTCCCGACAGCATAACAGTTATCGGTGTCAGCTCATTCTCAACATGTTCTAATCTATCATCTATCAATCTGCCTGAAAATCTAACCTTGATAAATAATTATGCATTTTATAATTGTTCAAGTCTGACAAGCATTGTTTTCCCAAGCACTTTAACTACTATAGAATTAAATGCATTTTCAAATTGTTATGGCCTTACGGAAATAGATATTCCGGACAGTGTAACAACGCTTGGTGATCAGGCATTTGCGCAATGCACAAGTCTTAAGAGTGCGACTCTTTCAAACCAATTAACAGAATTACCAGGTACTTTTTTTGGTTGTTCACAACTTACAAGCGTTACCATTCCTGATAGTGTAACCACTCTTCTCAATGGAACTTTCTATAAATGCACAAGCCTTACAAACATAACCATCCCCGACAGCGTTACTTCTGTTGGTAATAGTGTATTCCAGGACTGCACAAGCCTTACCGGCATAACCATCCCTGACAGTGTTACTTCAATTGGTGCGAATGCATTCACAGATTGCACAAGCCTAAAAAGTGTAACCATCGGCAGCGGCGTTACTTCTATTGGTGATATGGCATTCTTTGATTGCACAAGCCTTACCAGCATAACCATCCCCAACAGCGTTACTTCTATTGGTGATGACGCATTCATCTTTTGCACAAGCCTTACCAATGTAACGATGACCCAAATACTCTACGACAGTATTGATCCTACGGTGGTTTTCCAAGGTATTTCCCCTACCTTCAACCTTATTCCTTCGGGCTACTGCGGAGATCCCAATGTGAATGGCGGCAAGGATGTCACCTGGATTTTTGACGATACCACTGGTACCCTCACCATCTCCGGCACAGGTGCAATGGTGGATTATGATTGGTCCGTAGTTTACTCCCCTTTTTACCAAAATACAGATATAAAAAATCTAATAATTTGCAGTGGTATCACTTCAATTGGTGTAGGGGCACTCGATACCTGCACAAGCCTTACCAGCATAACCATCCCCGACAGCGTTACAACTATTGGTGATGGGGCATTCGTGGGTTGCACAAGCCTTACCGGCATAACCATACCCGACAGTGTTCAAGATATTGGTTTTTATGCATTCGAAGATTGCACAAGCCTTACCGATGTAACGATGACCAAAACACTCTACGATAAACTGGTACAAAACAACAAGCTTGATAGTGTCTTCTATGGAATTACACTCCCCAGCATCCATTTCTCTTACACTGTTGACTACAAGAGCAACGGCAACGGAACTATAACCAGCACGACGAAATCATTCGGAACAGATGAGATCAAACTTACGATCCAGCCCGACAATAACTATGTGTTAGACAAGATCGAATGGTCTGACGGAACCAATTCAGGTGTCCTTACAGAGTCAAACGGTAAATACACAATGCCTGATACAGAAGCAGGCGCTGTAACACTTACTGCAACCTTTAAACTTGACCAGAAGACAGTAACCTTCAAAAACGAAGACGGTACAGTGCTCCAGTCAGGCCTTGTGGATTGCGGAACCAACCCCGCATACACAGGCGCAACCACTGCCAAGGCAGAAGATGACAAGTACACCTACACCTTCGCAGGTTGGTCTGACGGCACAAAGACGTACGGCCCTACAGATACGCTTCCTGCAGTAACTGACGATGCTACTTACACAGCAGTCTTCGACAGCACTGTAAAACAGTACACCATAAAGTTCGTAGACGAGGACGGATTAGTACTCCAGTCCGGAAACTTTGACTACGGATCAACACCTGCTTATACAGGCACTACACCTACAAAGGCAGAGGATGACGATTATACATACACATTTGCAGGCTGGGCACCTACGGTAACATCAGTAACAGGCAATGCGACTTACACAGCAACCTTCACAGAGACCGCAAAGCCCACACCTGAGCCCACAACTCCGACTCCGGCAGCTACCACGCCGGCTCCAACAACACCCGCACCGACGGTACCCGTAGCCAAGCCCGGTACATACTACCTCAGCAGCATGGTGGAGAAGGACGGCAATATCGTCATCACCATCAAGATGAGCGAGGACGATACGAAGACTTTCGATCTGCTGGGCACGGTCACATCTGACGGCGTGGCACTTACTGAAGGCAACCAGTATACCGCAGCGAAAGGCAGTGCGATCATAACGATCAACAAGTCGTTCCTGGATACGCTTGCTGCAGGTAACCACAAGCTTACCGTAACCTTCACGGACGGCGGCTCGATCACGATAGACTACGAGGTCAAAGCTCCCGCCGCAGCTCCTCAGGCCGCTGCACAGGCCGTCCAAGCCACAGGCGAAGCAGTAAGCGCAGCATCAATTGCAGGCGCCTGCCTGATCCTTGCAGCCGCAGGAATCGCATTTACAATGATAAGAAAACGCAAGAAGGAAGCATAAAAAGGACAACCTGATCCTTCAATCCATATCCCACCAAAAGATCCCGGACACCAAGTTCCGGGATCTTTTAATTTCAAAACATAAGGAGAATCACATGTTAGGAAACATACTTATAAGGATCCGCCTCACCTGCGGAACCGAGATCTCTTACAGAAAAGAGCTCTCATATGACGAATACTGGAGCCTCGCCCGGGGCTTCGACAAGTCAAAAGACGATGAACTTATCGTGTTCCAGGACAACGATAACAACGAATACCTGGTTCCGAAAAAGAACATTTCATACATATCACTGGGCAGATAACAGCAAAAACCAAGCAAAGGAGGAAAAAGAAAATGCCTAAAGTAAAGCTCGAAATAGATACCGAACAGTCCAGAATCGATGCACTGAAAGTGTATCTTGCAAAGAAAAACACCAGTCTGGAACAGGAAATCTCCAGGCATATCGACAGCCTGTATATCAAAACAGTGCCCGCAATAGTGCGCGAATACCTCAAAGCGGTATCAGAAAAAGACAAAAACGAAGGGAGGAATGAGGCAGCAAACAATGCGTAAAATAAGCAGTTATACCCAAGCAGGTTCAGCAATGCCAAGGCTTCAAAGCCAGTCTGTACCCGAAATTTTCAAATCAGCCGGATTTCATACCCAAAAACAAGCCCTGTCCCGGAATGCCGCACCTCCTCAAACAACAGGCTCTGCCGGTTGATGCAGACCGAGTGGTACAAGCATTTGTACCCACTCCTTTATCCTGCTTATTTTTCGTCCTCAAAAAACGCCTGAAAACCGCTGCCTCAGAAGCAACATGCAAGAAACAAAGAACCCCAAAAAGAAGGTCGGGCTCTACCTCGACTCCCCGACTTACGAAGAAGTCAAACAGACTTACAGAAAAGACGGCTGCAGATCCCTTACCGAGTTCATGGAGCGTGCCGTCGAATACTACATAGGTTATGTGAACTCGGAGCAGATCACTGACTACCTCTCACCTGTCATCGTGTCGTCGGTCAAGGCCGTGTCAGACGAGAACACGAAAAGGATAACGAGGATCCTGTTCAAGCTCGCCGTCGAGACCGCCGTCATGAACAACCTGTTCGCCGCAAGCCTGGATATCTCGGAAGAACAGATAAACACCTTAAGGCGCGAATGCGAAAAGGAAGTCAGAAAGACCTCGGGCGACTTCTCCATGAACGATGCCGTCCGCTGGCAGAAGAGGTAACAGAAAATGGCAAGGATAATCGTAAAGGCAAGATACCTTAAACCGACAAGGAAACAAACCCCGGGCGGCTATGCCAGATATGTCGCCACAAGAGACGGCGTCGCCAAGATAGACGACTCGCATAAGTCTTCTGATATATCTTCGAGAGATACTACCTATGCCGACTACATAGCGACCAGGCCCGGCGTAGAAAAGAACGGAACGCACGGCCTTTTCACCGACGCAGGCATACCCGTCGATCTGGGCAGGGTGTCTGATGAACTGAACGATTTCAAAGGGACTGTCTGGACAGTAATAGTTTCCGTCCGGCGCGAAGATGCGGGGATGGTCGGATTTGACACCGGGGAGCGTTGGCGCGATATGGTCAGAGCAAACAGAAATGAACTCGCGAAGAGTTTTAAGATCCGTCCTCATGCTTTACAGTGGTATGGCGCCTTCCACGATGAGTCTTACCATCCCCATATTCATCTTATCATATACGATAAGGAGAACAGAGGATATCTGAGCAAAGCAGGCATAGAAGATTTAAAGAGCACATTCGCACATTGCATATTCCGTGACGAGATGCTCAATATTCAAAACGAAAAGACATTAAGAAGAGACCTGCTTAGGCAAAGAGGCAAAGACGAGATAGAAGAGATTCTGAGCCATATCCAAGACGGCACCGAAGAAAACCTGGCGCTTAAGTTATTGCTAATAGATTTCGGGCAGCGCCTGAAAGACCACAAAGGCAAAAAGGTCTATGGTTATCTCAGCAGACAGGACAGGGCTCTGGTCGACAGCATCGTGGATGAGATAGAAAAACTTCCTGCCGTCTCCTCCCTATACGGCCTCTGGTATGAGAAACAGAATGAGCTCAGACATATCTACTCTGAAACTGACCTGCCCAGGCTCCCGCTTTCAGCCAACCCCGAGTTCAAATCGATAAGGAACGCCGTGATAAAGGCTGCTGCCGGTTTGTCAGATCAGGACATACACTCTGCCTTTCACAAAGAGCCGTCACCTGAAAGAGTAACCGGCGCGGTCACAGGGCTTTTAAACAGCATAAGCAGGTTATTCGAAGACAAGTTCAATGATAACCCGGAACACATACCTAAAGTCGATATCAAGCTAAGACGCCAGATCTTAGAAAAGGATGAGGCACACGGAATAAAGCACGGCTGATATGTTAGAATCAAAGTAATTATGCATAAAGGAGCACAATATGGGTCTGTTCACACCTATCTGGATGACTGACAATAAAAAGAAGTTAGAAAAAGCTATTTTAGCCATACAAAAGATCGATGACCAGATTCAGCTTAAAGCGATTGCGCTCCAGGCTCCACTTACAGACGTAAAAAGGGCTGCTGTTAACCAAATCTACGACCAAGAAACACTGCTTGAGCTTGCCTACAAGACCGGCAATAGTTTTGCACGTAAAAAGCTGGATCTGTCACACAGAAAACAATATATCATGACGAGCGACAATACGGATCAGGTCACAAGAGCTCTATTAGATGGTTTTGATGACGTACAGTTTCTCGAAGATTTTGTTTTGACAAAGGTAACAGAATTGCCGAGTACTCAAATATTTAAAGACAATACACTGAGAAAAGATGACCTGTATGAGCTCTTAATGGCTGTATTGTTAAACATTCATGACCAGGAATTCCTTTACAAACTCGTTATTGGCGACATAAAAGGTCCCCTTAAAGTCGATGAGCACAGTTACGCATTGCAGAAAAGCGGTATCTACTACGGGTGGACAATTCCTTTGTGCGAAGTTGCTATCTGGAATATAACAGATGAGAACAAGCTGTTTGAAATCGCTCATGTTCCGTGGATGGAGATGTGGAAAGCTGCAATCAGCAGAATGCACGACAAAGAACTCCTGCAAAGACTGATTGAAGAATACGACGTGTATTACAATACCACAGGCTGGGCAGCCAAGGAGCAGATCAAAGGTGCGATCTTCTATACGCCGCCTCACTCATATCTTTTGAAAAACAAGGAGAATCCTTACTACTGAGCTATCTCTGAGGCTGGCTCCGATAATCACAGCGTTATTTTGAAAACCCATTTATTGCCAGCTGCAACCGGCTGGCTTTTTTATGTCTATCGAAAGGAGACAGTACATGATTCTTGAAAACAGTCCGCCTGGTCAGACACAGTCTGATATGGGCTTTTATATCGAGATCCTTGTTCCGCGTTTCAGGAATGAGGTTCTTTTTATTTCAGTACAGGAAGCGGGTGATGTCATATGCCTGGGCATTATCTGATTCTTGTTATAGTTATGGTCGTTATCTTGCTGCTGATGGGAGCTGCTAACATGATTGGCCAAATGTTCAACCTCAACAGCATCAAGAGTAAGACCGTAGGTGACGGCCAGCACGGCACTTCAAGGTGGGCCACTACGTCCGAGATAAGACGAATGTACCGGTTCGTCAAGTTCACTCCGGTCAAGTGGCGTGAGCAGGCCGTCAATGGTAAAAGACCGACAATTTATAAAGTCCCGTCTCTGATACTAATTCTCAGGAATAAGCTCAGAAGGAGGAAAGGTAAGCCCGAGATAGTACTGCCGGATGAACCTCTTCCTCAGGGCATAGTTGTCGGTTGTACCAGAAACAACGAGGCGATCATCGACACGGGAGACGTTCATGCATTGATGCTTGGTGCAGCGGGTGTCGGTAAAACGGCGTATTGGCTGTATCCGTGTATCGAGTATGCACTAGCATCGGGAATGAGCTTTCTGTCAACCGATACCAAAGGTGACATCATGAGAAACTACGGAAATATCTGTAAGGATTACGGATATAACGTAGCGGTTATCGATCTCAGAAACCCGACAAGATCAGATGGCAACAACCTTCTGCATCTTGTGAACAAGTATATGGATCTGACTAAAGCACACCCCAAGAATATTGCTTACAGAGCCAAGGCGGAGAAGTATGCAAAGATCATAGCGAAGACGATAATAATGTCCGGCATGGACTCGGCATCGTCTTTCGGTCAGAACGCATTCTTCTACGATGCCGCTGAAGGTCTTCTGACAGCAACGATACTTTTGGTTGCAGAATTCGCAAAGCCCGAAGAACGTCACATTATATCTGTGTTCAAGATAATACAGGAATTGCTGGCACCGTCAGGCGTAAAAGGGAAGACCAAGTTCCAGATTCTTATGGATTTGCTTCCCGATACACACAAGGCGAAATGGTTCGCAGGTGCAGCATTGAATTCTCCCGAACAGTCAATGTCGTCCGTTATGAGCACCGCTTTGTCGAGGCTTAATTCATTTCTTGACTCCGAGCTTGAACAATTACTCTGCTTCGATACAGCGCTTGACGCCGAGAAGTTCTGTAACGAAAAAAGTGCGATATTTGTCATCATGCCGGAGGAGAACCCGAATACTTTCTTTCTCATATCGCTCATTATCCAGCAGCTTTACCGTGAGATCCTGGCTGTGGCCGATGAGAACGGCGGTAAGCTCAAGAACCGTTGCATATTCTTTTGCGACGAGTTCGGTACGCTTCCTAAGATCGAGTCGGCTGAGATGATGTTCTCCGCTTCAAGATCCAGACGATTACAGATCGTTCCGATCATACAGTCGTTTGCCCAGCTCGAAAAGAACTACGGCAAGGAAGGCGCGGAGATAATCGTCGATAACACCCAGCTCACGATCTCAGGCGGATTTGCACCTAACTCTACATCTGCAGATCAGATATCCAAGGCATTAGGTTCAAGGACGGTCTTGTCCGGAACAGTAAGCAAGGGTAAAGAACAGAGTTCACAGTCATTGCAGATGATCGAACGGCCGTTAATGACCGCGGATGAGCTCAGGAATCTTCCCAAGGGCGAGTTTATCGTCATGAAGACTGCTCATCATCCCATGAAGGTTCGTATGAAGCTCTTCTATAAATGGGGAATCACATTCGATGAGGATAATCCGTATGTCATGACAGAAAACGGCAGCAGAGAAGTTAAATACGCCTGCAAAGCGGATATCGAGAAAGCAATAGTGAAGAAGTACGGGAAGAAGGGAATGGCTAAGCCGAAGACAAAGCTACCCGAGGACAGCGATCGTGATCAGAAGAACGAACCGAAGGAGCGGGAATGCCCTGTGGTGATCTATGCTCCGGATGGCGAAAAAACTGTGGTAGAGGTTTGCGATCAAGTCCAAGACAACCATTTAGAAGGCATATTTAATGCCTTAAACAACAACTAAACGTTTCATTTTATGGAGGAAAACAATATGAAGTTTGATGAATTCAAGAATAAGGTCATGAAGGACATGAAGAAGTACCTTACAGATGAGTATAAGGACTACAACATGAAGTACCAGACAATCACGAAGAGCTCGGGCGTTGTGTACGAAGCTCTCATGATCGGTCCTAAGGATTGCAAGTCGAGCGTAGTCCCGGCTCTCAACGTAACTGAGGCGTACAGCGACTACGTAGAGGGTAAGCCGATGGAAGACATTATGAAGCATCTTGCGGATATCCGTATGAATGCAAAGCTTCCTGACTTCAATAAGGAAGATATGTTTGAGTACGCAAAGGTTGCAGATCGTATTTTCCCGAGACTCGTCAATACTGCAGCAAATAAGGAATACCTTGCTGATAAGCCTCGCAAGGACATCGAGGATCTTTCCCTTATCTATGCTGTAAGAGTAACCGAAGATGCTCAGGGTTTTGCCGAGGCCGTCATTTCGAATGACCTTGCCGAGATGTGGGGAGTTTCCGCACAGGAGATTCATGACCAGGCTATGGTCAATATCGGAGAAAGGCCGCCTTTGTTCCAGAACATTGAGTCGTTACTCTTTGGAGACCGCGAAGAAATCGAGATCGAGGATGTGGATGTGGACAAATACCGTATGCCGTTCTTCATCCTGACCAACCAGCAGAAGACAAAGGGTGCCGTTATGGCGGTCAATCCTAAGACAATGGACAGGATTACCGCTAAGTTCGGTGAAGTCTACATCATTCCGTCCTCGGTTGATGAGACCATAATCGTTCCCAAGAGTGAAGTGAAGGACGTTCACGAGCTTGAAAGGATGGTAAAGCAGGTAAATGCCAGTGATGTCAGACCCGAAGATCAGCTCTCCGACAATGTCTATGAGTACGATCCCGAGACTCATTCTCTTAAGATTGCCGGTGGTGGTCAGGCAGAGAGTGAGGATAATGATCAGGTCCTTGAAGAAGATCAGGATGGCCCTGAAATCTCTATGTGAGGAATCTACGCTAAGCATCATAACTGAATAGTTCAGTGCCCCTGGATCACAACCGTGGTCCGGGGGCTTTTTTAGCAAGAATAAACAAGGAGGAAAACGTTATGGAAAACAATGTTCCCATTTGGGAAAAATATGCATTAACAATAAACGAAGCCGCTGAATACTTCCACATTGGGGAGAACAAACTTCGCTCAATTGTCGATTCTGACCTGGACGCGGAATACCTGCTTTATAACGGCAATAGAATCATGATTAAACGTAGGCTATTCGAACAGTATATTGATAGGACAAAAGTGATTTGAGTGTTGAAAACCCAAATTATTCTAATATACTGATAGTAACTAAATAGATTATTATGTAACTAATTAGTTACAAGAGGGAGGTACCAATGTATTATCGAGAAACCGGTAATAAAGTCAGGTTCTTTGTCGATTGTGGCATAGACATGTCAGGACGACGTATTATCAAATCTAAACAAGTAACTCTTCCCGAAGGTCTTCCCAAAAAGAAAAGACAACAGATGATTCAGAAGATGGGGGAAGAATACGAGACAAAGATAAGAGGCGGAGCAAATATCCAAAATGATAAACTCAAGTTCAGAGAGTTCGTTTACGGATTATATGAGAAGAATCATTTATCTATGCTCAAACCTAGGACTGCAGAAGGCTACAGGAGAATAATCAAAGATAGACTAATTGACTACTTCGGTGAAATGCAACTGCAAGATATAACAGTACTGGATATCAGAACATGGATGTCTCAGTTGGATAGAAAAGATGGTAGCTCCAAAAAACTGTCTGAAAACAGTAAGGGTATTTGGTTCAGAACTCTTTCGGCAGTTTTAGGCAAAGCAGAAGAATGGGAATTAATAGACATAAATCCGTGCAGGAAAATCAAACAGCCACGTAAAGCACAGTCGGATGTTAATGCCCTTTCTCAGGACGATGTACTAAAAGTCTTTAAAGGATTTTCAGAGTATAGGGACCATCGGATTGTAATACTTATGAAACTGTTGTTATTAACCGGCATTAGATCAAGCGAATGCTGCGGATTAGAATGGCGGGATGTTGATTTCGATAATTGTTGCATAAAAATAGAAAGAGAGACTATGTATATAAGAGGGGAAGGTATGGTCGAAACCACACCCAAAAGTAAAAGTAGTCATAGAATTATATATATACCTCAAAGTCTAGCTGACGATTTAAAGGAATATAGGGCGAGACAACGTAAGGATATAAACGAGCGTGGCAACTTATGGATCGGTGAAAAGGGAGATAAGTGTAAGCTTATGACTCAGTTCAATGGTTTGCCGGTATCAGGTTATACAATTCATAGTTGGGTTGAGAAGTATTTGAAATGGTGCGAAGTACCTTTTGTGCCTCCGCACGGATTAAGACACACATTTGCGTCTCTTCTCATCTCGAATGGAGTTGATGCGAGAACTGCAGCAGCACAGATGGGACATAGTCAGCCGTCCTTGGTATATAACATATATGCTAATCCTCAAGATTCTGCAAAGAGGAAGGCTGCAAATATGTTGGAAGATATAGTTTCGCAAAAGATGATTAGTGATTCGCCAGCGTAAATAGCCCAAAAAGTGTAGGAAAAGTGTAGGATTTTTCCGAAAAAACATAAGAAATTATAAGAACATATATTAAAGGCAAATCCTGCAAACGCAATAAAACAAGGCTTCTTGGGAAAATATAAAACAATATAAAATGGCTCAATTCATTTTTGTAATCAGCAGGTCGTGGGTTCGAGTCCCACAAATGGCTCCAAGTCTGAAACCCCCGTAAACATTGCGTTTGCGGGGGCTTTGCTTTGTTTGGATGCTGT
>JAEEGK010030008.1_pt1 | contig 10810 bp, 7 predicted proteins | sample 8958771 | NCBI WGS metagenome assembly JAEEGK01 (sample SAMN16246547, study PRJNA631951) | gut metagenome | biome: gut microbiome; feature: rumen; material: SC-attached | host: Bos | place: Iran: Karaj | collected 2018-10 | reverse complement strand
ATCGAGCTTGCCGTTCATCACGCTTTCCACATCGCGGGTCTCGAAGTTGGTACGGTGGTCTTTTACGCGTTTGTCGTCGAAGACATAGCTGCGAATCTGGCTTCCCCACTCAATCTTCTTCTTGCCTGCCTCAATCTTTGCCTGAGCCTCCAGACGCTTCTTCATGGCACGGTCGTAGAGTTGTGAGCGCAGCAGCGCCATTGCCCGTTCCTTGTTCTTCGGCTGGTCGCGCGTTTCCGTATTCTCAATGAGGATTTCCTCCTCTTCGCCCGTATCGGGGTCGGTGTACCAATAGCGCAGACGTACGCCCGACTCCACCTTGTTGACGTTCTGACCACCGGCACCCGACGAACGGAACGTGTCCCAGCTGAGCTTCGCGGGGTCTACATAAACCTCGATGGTGTCGTCGACCAGCGGGGTAACGAATACGGAAGCAAACGACGTCATGCGCTTGCCCTGGGCATTGTAGGGCGATACGCGTACCAGACGGTGGACACCATTCTCGCTCTTCAGGTAGCCGTAGGCATACTCGCCACCCTCTATCTGCATCGTCACGCTCTTGATACCCGCATCCTCGCCGTCCAAGAGGTTGGCGATGGTTACCTTATAGCCGTGAGCCTCGGCCCAGCGCATATACATGCGCATCAGCATCTGGGCCCAGTCCTGAGCCTCCGTGCCGCCAGCGCCTGAGTTGATCTTCAGCACGGCGTCCATCGGGTCTTCCTCCTGACGCAGCATATTCATCAGCTCCAGGGCCTCGATGGCCTCCATCGCCTTCTGGTAGGCTTCGTCCACCTCCTGCTCGGTGACCATCTCCTCCTTGAAGAAGTCGAAGGCCAGCTGCAGCTCGTCAGCCTTCATGCGGCAGTCGTTGTAGCCGTCAATCCATTTTTTGATGCCCTTTACCTTCTTCATCTGAGCTTCGGCTCGCTTCGGGTCGTCCCAGAAATCTGGTGCCTGCGTGCGAAGATCCTCTTCCTCCCACGCTATCTGTTTCTCGTCTATCTTCAGGTAGTGCTTCAACTTTTCCGTCCTGTCGAGCACGTCTTTCAGTTGGTCTTGTGTAATCATGAGTGAAAATTCTTATTCCTCGTACATCTTGTCGATTTGCGACTTGTAGTTCTCGTTCAGCACGCGACGCTTGATTTTCAGCGTATTCGTCAGCTCGCCACGTTCCATGGAGAAGGCGTGGGGCAGCAGCGTGAAGCGCTTGATCTGCTCGTAATGAGCCAGCTGCTGTTGCAGGGTGTCGATACGGTCCATCATCATCTGGTGGATCTGCTCATTCTGGCAGAGGTCCTCACGGCTATCGAACTGGATGCCGTGGCTACGGGCATACTCCTCGAGCAGCGGGTAGACGGGGATAATGAGGGCTGAGACGAACTTGCGCTGGTCGGCAATGATGGCGATCTGATCAACGTATTTGTCGACCAGGATCTTCGACTCAATCATCTGCGGGGCGATATACTTGCCGTTGGAGGTCTTGAACAGGTCCTTGATGCGCTCCTTGAGGAACAGCTCACCGCCCTCCAGGTAGCCTGAGTCGCCCGTACGGAAGTAGCCGTCCTCCGTAAAGGCCTGCTTTGTCAGGTCTTCGCGGTTGTAGTAGCCACGTGTGATGGTGGGGCCTTTCAGCAGCACTTCGCCCTCGTCGCTGATGCGGATGCTGATGCCTTCGATGGGAATACCCACGGAGCCTACCGTCCACGGGTCGCCCAGATGGTTGCAGGAAACGGTGGCTAACGACTCCGTCAGTCCATAGCCCACCACCATATTTATACCGATGGAATGGACGAATTCTTCCACTTTGGGGTTTACCGTAGCGCCTGCCGTTGGGAAGAAATGGGCATTCTCCAGTCCCAGTTCCTTGCGTACGAGTGAGAAGATGGTTTTGTTCAGCATCTCATACTCCAGATGCAGGGCCACGGGTGGTTTCTTGCCTTTCGAGATGTATTCTATGTTGTGGCGACGGCCCACAGCGAGGGCATGCTCGAAGAGCTTGCGCTGCATGGCGCCACTCGTCTCGATCTTCTCCTGCACACCCATGTAGACCTTCTCCCAGAAGCGGGGGACGCTGGACATACACGTGGGATGGGTCTCCTTCATCGTCTGCTGCACCTGCTGTGGATAGGTGTTTACTATCAGGCGAGCACCTGCCGTCAGACAGAGTATCTTCCAGCCTTTCTCAAAGATATGGGTGAAGGGCAGGAAGTTCAATATGCGGTCGTTCTCGTTTACGGGCACACATTTGCCGTTGGCCACCATTGCTGCGTGATACTGTCCGCAGGTCAGGATAACACCCTTTGAATCGCCCGTGGTGCCGCTGGTGTAGAGAATGTTGGCAATGTCGTCCTCCTGTGCCTGCTGCTGCAGGATTTCAACCTCCGACTGACGCGGCAGGCCCTCGCCCAGCTTCAGGAAGTCGTCGAAGTACATGGCCATCTTGTCCTCCTCACTCAGCTTCACGCCTCGGTCGAACACGATGATGCGTTCCAGCGTGTGGCACATGGCCTGCACGCGATGAGCCTTGTCGTACTGCTCCTGCTCGCCTACAAAGAGAAAGCGTATCTTCGCATCAGTAGTCATGAACTGTATCTGCTGCTCCGACGAGGTGGCATAGAACGGGATGGTTACCGCACGGATGCCCCAAGCTCCGAAGTCGCAAAACAGGTACTGTGCCGAGTTCTGAGAGAACACGCCAATATTCTCCTGAACCTTCACGCCGAGGTTCAGCAGCGCGTTAGACACCAGCTTGACTGTTTCCGAAAACTGATTCCACGAATAAGATTTCCACTCTGAACCGCCGAAGTCCTTGTAGATAAGCACTTCACGGTCGCCGTAGGTCTTGGCCTGCTCATGAATGAGTACCGACAGATGGCTTAAATTCTGCATAGCTATACTAAAATTTGGTGCAAAGGTAAGCAAAAAACTGGAAAAAAGCAAAAAAGTCGCTTTAATCTTGCTTATTTGCTTACTTAGTTGTATCTTTGCAGGCATGGAACAATATGTGAACGATGCAGTAGAGCTACTGAAGCGGCTTATAGCAACACCATCGATGAGCCGTGAGGAAAGAAAAGCAGCCGACGTGATGGGAGAGTATCTCAGCAAGTGGGGGTTAGGTTACGGTCGGGAAGGCAACAACCTATGGGTGGGCTGTCCTGACTGGGATAACCAGCGGCCTACCGTGATGCTTAACGCCCATATCGATACCGTGAAGCCTGTGGCCAGCTGGACGCGCAATCCCTTTGAGCCTACGCTTGAAGGCGATCAGCTTTATGGGCTTGGCTCCAACGACTGCGGTGGGGGCTTGGTGGCCACACTGCAGGCATATCGTATCATGCTCGCCCGCCCGCGTACCTATAATATATTGTGGGTTTGCTCTGCAGAAGAGGAGGGGTCGGGTAAAGGCGGCTTTAGTGCCGTGTTGCCCAAGTTGCCACCCATTGACGTGGCTATTGTTGGCGAGCCCACGGCCATGCAACCGGCAACGGCAGAGAAGGGATTGATGGTCATCGATGGCTATGCTCATGGCGTCAGCGGTCATGCTGCCCGTAATGAGGGCGTCAATGCGATCTATGAGGCACTCGACGACTTGGTGTGGCTTCGTGACTATAAGTTCAGGAAGAATAGTCCGCTGCTGGGACCTACGAAAATGACGGTAACGGTAGTGGAGAGCGGTACGCAGCATAACGTCGTCCCCGATCTGCTACACTTCATCATCGACGTGCGCACCAACGAGTTCTACCAGAATGAATATGTTTACGAGTTCCTGAAGAAGCACATGAAGAAATGTGGGCTCAAGGCACGCTCCTTCCGCCTTCATTCCTCCAGCATTTCACATGAGCATCCACTCGTGCAGCGATGCCTGCAGATGGGAAAGACTCCCTTTGGATCGCCTACCTTGAGCGACCAGGCGCTGATGCCCTTCCCCTCGCTGAAGCTCGGGCCGGGAGAGTCGAGCCGCAGTCATTCTGCCGATGAGTTTATTCGCATCTCGGAAATCCGCGATGCCATTACGACTTATGTAGCTTTGCTGTCTGGGTTGAGCCTATAGGGCATGCCTAATGAGCCCTATAGACCCCATATCGGAAATAGTTTTACCGGCTTAGCCAGTTGGAGGGGTTCTGCGGTGTTGTCCCCTTACGCAGCTGGAACTGCAGTATGCCTTCTGAACCAACGGTTCCCAATGCCTGACGCGTGCTGACTTTCTGACCGCGACGTACGCTGACGGATGCCAGATTGGTATAGACGGAGATATAGCTTCCGTGACGTACCATCACGCCCATCACGCCACCAATATTGAAGACGGCACAGACTTCACCGTCGAAGATGCAGCGAGCCTGGGCACCGGATTGTCCCTTGATGTTAATGCCTTTGTTGTCCATTCTCACTCCTTTCAGGCCCTCAACGTCATGCTGGCCGAAACCGCTGACAATGCGGTAGCCGCCCGTGATGGGCATAGGAAGACGTCCGCGATTGCTCTCAAAGTTGCCGCTGAGGCGTCGATCCTCTGTAGAAACAACTAATTCTGCTCTTTCTGCCTTATTTCTCGCAGCCAGCGCCTCACGCTCCTCTTTCTCCCTACGCTTGGCTTCTGCCATCTCGCGCTCGTGTGCCTTGGCCTCTTCTGCAGCCTGCCGCTCAGCAGCCCGGCGAGCCTCCTCTGCCTGACGAGCCGCCCGTTCGGCAGCCGCCTTCTCTTCGGCGCTCTTTTTGGCGGCAGCCAGTGCCTCCTGTTTTGCACGCTCCTCGCGGGCTTTGGCCTCGGCAATGCGGCGGGCATTCTCCCGGGCAGCGGCCTCGGCGGCGGCTTTCTTGCGGGCTAGTTCCTCAGCACGCTTCTTGGCAGCGGCTTCAGCAGCCTTGCGCCTTGCCTCTTCTGCCTTACGCTTGGCTTCGGCACGGGCTTCAGCTTCAGCGCGTGCTTTTGCGCGTGCTACTTCCTCAGCAATTAGCTTCTCAATCTGCGCATTGAGGGCAGCATCCTTCTTCTTTTGCTCCGAGATGAGGCTTTCAATCGTTTTCTGTTCTTTCTGGAGTGTATTGACAACTTGCTGCTGCTCAGCCTGCTTGCCTTCCAGGTTCTTGCGCTCTTGTTCGCCTCTGTATAGCAGGTCGTTTTTCTGGCGTTTGGAAGAGTTCATCTCCTCTTGCGCTTCCTTCATCTGATCCTGCATGATGATAACGGCTTCTCCCTGTGCCCTTTGGTATTGGGCATACTCCTTGGTAAACCTCATGCGACGGTACATCTGGGTGAAATTATCGGCACTGAAGATGAACATGAGTTGATTCTGCAGCGAACGGTTCCGATGCATGTAGCGCAAGGATTTCATGTAGTTCTGCTTGCGTTCGTTAAGCTTCTTCTCCAGGTTCTTCAGCTGGATGTCCAGTGTGGCGATATTCCCGTCGAGTATATTGAGGTCGTGGCGGATAGTGTCGATAGTGCGTCGTTTGTCGGCTATTTCCGTATTGATGATCTGCAGGTTCTCCAGCCGTTGCTTAACGTTGCGGCGGTTGGCCTGCAGCTTCTTTTCCTGCTCTTTAATCTGCTTCTGTAGTTGCTGTCGCTGGTTCTGCAGTCCCTTGACGGTTGGCTGTGGGGTCTTGGCCTTAGCTGTTGAACTCTTCTTGGTTGTGGCCGTCGTCCCCTTCTTGACGTTCTTCTTTTGCGTGCTTGCCTTCTTTTGGGTGGTCTGAGTAGTACGCGCTTTTTTCTGCACAGTCTTTTTCGTCTGCGCAGGAACAGATGCAGCTGTTGATAGCCACAGGCAAACAGCTAACAGTAAATAACGGAACAGCCTCATTGTCTGCAAATTCAGCAACGAGGGTTACAACGCCATGAAGCGCTTGAGGATTTCGTCGATGGTTACTTCGCGGTATTTGTTGGAAACTTCCGTGCGCGTCTCCCACTCACTTTCATGCTTGATATAGTTCAGCTTCATGCCCAGCTTGATTTCTTTATCCTTGGTGGTGAGCATGACGTTCATCTCGTCGGGGAATTGCTTGTTGCTGTTTTCCAGAGTGGTAAAGTGTACATAGTCCCAGTTGAGCTGGGTGTTGCCGTTGAAACGGTCTTTATACAGGATGTTGGCCATCTTGATCATACCGTTGTTCTGGTTAGCCAGCCAGCTGTAGTCTATCTTTCCGTCCTCGAAGCTGATAATCACATCTTCACTTTCGTCAGAATTGGTGTTAAACCTCTGGATATCCTCAGCAGTCAGCGCGGCACGGTTGGGCTGGAACAGCTCATTCCAGAACAGGGCCTGGAGGGTGTAGAAGTTCAGACCGCTGTTGCGCAGGAAGTCAATCTGCATGTAGGGAGCTTTCAGATACTGCTTGTTGATGCGGTCCATCACCAGCACGTAGTCTTTGGTGAACTCCAGACGTGCTGCCTCTACGAAACCGAATGCCATGAGCTGCAGACGGATGACATCGTCGCGCTTCATCTTCAGGTTACCTGTAAGCGTGATGTCCTGGGCACCTACCTCAACGGAGAACTTTATCTTTGAGGTAATGAACTTGGTGGTCTGAGCATTGCTCTTTACTTTATCAAGGAATTTCCCCTGCTCTGAATTAACGACTACAGGCTTGGTTTCCTCAACGACCTTCTTCTTGGAACTACATGAAGCGAGAACCAAAGGTAATGCCATAATGGCAACTTTCAGGAAATTGGATGTTTTCATTTGCGTAAATATTTTCTTTGTTTGATTTTTCTGATGAGAATCTTATCGTCTGGAGCTTTCAACAGAGCCTGCTGCCATAGCTCGACGGCTCGTTCTGGCTCTTTGTTCTGGATGTAGATGTCGCCGGCATGCTCGATAATGACTGCATTGCTGTCGGAGTCATTCTGAAGTGCCTGTTCGATATAAATCTTCGCCTCGGCATAGCGGCCTTTCATGAAAAGAATCCAGGCGTAGGTGTCTAAATAGGTGGCGTTCTTGGGCTCTGCCTTTATGGTTTTGTAGCTCATGTTCTCTGCCTTGTCCAGCTGCTCGTCCAATTCACTAAGGTAGTAGGCGTAGTTGTTCAGGCACATAATGTTGTCGTCCTTCCATTGCAGGCAGGAATCGTAGGCCTCGAAAGCCTGACGGGCAAGCCCCTTCTGATGGAGCAGGTCGCCCATAACGGCGTAGAAATCGCTGACGATGGCGGGGTTGCTGTCCTGGTTGATGACGCCGATGCCGTTCTGGAATGCCTCCAGCGCATTGTCTTTGTCCTCCTGTTGGTAGTAGGCCATTCCCTGATAGTAGTAGAAGGCCATCTCTTCCGGATTATACTGTCGGGCATCTTTGCAGAGTGTGATGACTTCGCTGAAGTTCTTTTCATCCCATGCATAGCCTACCAGCTGGAGTCGGGCAGCAGCGTTGTCGGGGGCTATTTGCAGAACCGTTTGCAGCATCCCCCTGATGCTGTCACGCGGCATATTCTTCAAATCCATGTAGGCAGCGCAAAGGGCGGCAATGTCTTCATTCTGCGACGGAAGGTTCAGCATTTTGTGGAAGAGCAGCAATATCTGAGTACTGTCACCGTCGGTTTGCTCGCTGTCGGCAATCATCTGCCTGATCAGATAAATGCGCTGATCGGTGGTGGTATTGCGGTTCAGCAGAATCCGTTCTGTAATGGAATCAACCTTCTCGACATTCCCCTGCACTTGATAGTAGCTGCGCAATGATACTTGGGCGCGGGTGTTGTCAGGTTCCTCTGCCAGAATTTCCTGATACAGTTTCTGTGCCTGCTGTTCCTCGTCGTTGCGCAACAGCATATCGGCATACATCCCTTTGTAGTTTAGGTCGTTGGGGTATTTGTCAGCCAGAGACTTCATTTCGCTGATAGCCGCCTTCTTGTTGCCCTGCTTGGTGTAGATCTCACTTTTGGCATACGACAACCGTTCGCTCTTGCCTTCAGCGGCTTCCAAGCGATTTAACGTCTCAATGGTCTTGGTGTAGTTTTCTGTTTGCTGGTACAGTCCGACAAGCATCTCAAGTAGGTCTTCACGGCTTTTGTCCTGATTGTAAAGCTGTTCTATGAGGTCGATGGCTTTCCCGTATTCCTCGCGGCTGATATATGACTGTGCCAGTGTCTCTAGGAAAGTGGCGTTCTCAGGCTCCAGTTCAGCTGCCTTCATGTAGCATTGCTGGGCCAGGCTGTCGTTCTTCAGTAGCAGGTAGTATTGGGCGAGGTAATAGTAGGCTTCTGCGGCTTTGGGATTCAGCTTGATGCAATGCTGCAACAACTCGAAAGTGGCATCGTTGTTCCCCTTTTGTCGCTGCATCATGGCTTCAAGGAAGAAAGAGTCGTAGGTAAAGCATTGAACGTTGTCAGTTGGGCAATCGGTGTCCTTTGCGTACCCTTCAACGGCACCCATTAACATCATCAACATCAATAGCCACTTTTTCATCCCTGTCAATAGTCGTTCTATCTTACGTTCATATATGAATGTTCAACGTCCTCGTTCTGTATCTTGCATTCAGTGTCCTACTTTACTCCAGTATGACCGTAGCCACCCTCACCCCGTTCCGTCTCGTCAAGCACTTCGACCTCCAAGAAATCACCTTGCTCATGACGGGCAATGACCATCTGGGCTATGCGCTCGCCATCGTTGACAACGAACGGCTCCTGAGACAAGTTGATCAGCAAAACACCGATTTCACCGCGATAATCAGCGTCAATCGTTCCAGGAGAATTCAGCACCGTGATCCCCTTCTTTAGAGCCAGTCCGCTACGGGGTCTCACCTGAGCCTCGCAACCGGCAGGCAAAGCGATGTGCAGCCCGGTAGGAATCAGTCGACGCTCATGAGGATTCAGGGTGACGGGCTCGTCCAGATTGGCCCGTAAATCCATGCCAGCACTCTGAGGTGTGGCGTATTGTGGCAGAGGCTGGTGCCCCTTGTTCACTACTTTAACTTTCATACATTATTCATTTTAGTGTGCAAAGTTAGCTATTTATCTTCAAATTGCCATATTTTTATCTATAAAAAGTTGTAAATAGCGGATTTTTCATTACTTTTGAAGGTCTTGTGGAATTGCGAAGGCTACGCGCCTGCATTAAACTCCTCCTTTCCGACAAAAAAAGGAACGAGTTTCTTTGTTTTGTTCTTAACTTTTTGTACCTTTGTCGCTGAAATGATGAACTGGCAACAACTGATATCCAACAAACGGCTGGGGCAGGAGCACCGCCACATGGAACGACATGATGACCGAACGGAGTTTAAGCGCGACTATGACCGTCTGATTTTCTCAGCTCCCTTCCGTCGTCTTCAAAACAAGACGCAGGTATTCCCGCTGCCTGGGAGTGTCTTTGTACATAATCGTCTGACTCACTCCTTAGAGGTGGCCAGCGTGGGCATGTCGTTGGGTAATGATGTCGCCAGGTTGTTGACGCAGAAGCACCCTGAGCTGAAGGATACTTTGTTCGATGAAATCGGCCAAATTGTGGCCACGGCCTGTTTGGCTCACGATATGGGAAACCCTCCTTTTGGTCACTCTGGAGAGAAAGCCATCCAGACCTTCTTTACCGAGGGGCCTGGTCTCGAACTCCAACGGCTTGTATGTCATGAGTTTTGGGATGACATTACACATTTTGAGGGTAATGCCAATGCTTTCCGATTGCTGGCTCACCAGTTTGAGGGTCGTCGTCAGGGTGGTTTTGTGATGACCTATTCCACATTAGCCAGCATTGTGAAGTACCCCTTTTCCTCATCGGCTGCCTCGAAAAAGGGGAAGTTCGGGTTCTTCTGCTCGGAGAAGGCAATCTATCAGAAAATTGCCGATGAATTGGGCATTTTTTGCATATCTAAGCCAGGTGATCCTCTGCGCTATGTGCGCCATCCACTGGTTTATCTGGTGGAAGCAGCCGACGATATCTGCTATGAGATAATGGATATCGAAGATGCCCACAAACTGAAACTCCTTAGTTATGAAGAAGTGGCTGACTTACTGCTCAATTTCTTCGATGAAACCGCCAAAAATCACATCCTTCAGCGTATTATTGACGAGGGAGTGACTGACGAGAATGAAAAGGTGGTTTATTTGCGTGCCTGCGTAATTGGTAAGTTGGAGAACGAATGCGTGAAAGCTTTTGTTGATAATGAAGAGGCTATCCTTGAAGGTACTTTTGTTGGTAGTCTGATTGATCATGTATCCCCTTTGCAGCATGAGGCCTATAGCAAATGTGCGTTGGTTTCGAAGGACCGTATATACCGCAGCAAGATTGTGCTCGACGTAGAACTGTCCGGTTATAAGATTATGGAGACACTAATGCACCAGATGACCGAGGCTATTATGTATCCTGAACGTTTTTATTCCCAGCAGTTGATTGGTCGTGTGTCTTCGCAGTATGCTATCAACAGTCCGCAATTGGAGACTCGCCTGATGGCGGTTATCGACTACATATCGGGTATGACAGATGTTTATGCCCTCGATGTCTATCAGAAGATGAACGGGATATCCTTGCCTATCGTGTGAGTTTGCATGTTATTGACGGATAGGGAAGGGTAAAATAGTTAAATAATTATAAATCTTCCACCCGTGGCGGGGACTAATGCCTTCTGTAAGAAGAAAAAGCAGTACCTTTGCAGTCCGATTATTGGGGAGAGGCTTAGAATCCCCGTGAATCAGCGTGTGAATAGCGGCGTCTTTGGCCGGGCGCAGCGGTTCGTGAATCGCGGTTCAGCACCGTTAGACTTGCAGCCGGGTGACTAACCCCGGATGTGGGTTATATGTGTGCGTAATAAATAATGTATAACTGTTTTTTAGTAAACCAGTTATATGTGTGCGTAATAAATAATGTATAACTGTTTTTTAGTAAACC
>JAEEGK010030007.1_pt1 | contig 10810 bp, 16 predicted proteins | sample 8958771 | NCBI WGS metagenome assembly JAEEGK01 (sample SAMN16246547, study PRJNA631951) | gut metagenome | biome: gut microbiome; feature: rumen; material: SC-attached | host: Bos | place: Iran: Karaj | collected 2018-10 | reverse complement strand
CAGACAGAAATAATCAGGGAATTGTTGACCAGTGCTGGTATTCGATTTTGCGCAGCGAATGGGAAGGGAAATAAAACTCTTTAATACGAGGTTTTTATGATAAAAATAAAGATGGTAGACAAATCTTATTTTGAATTATACGACAAGATTCCCATGAACGTTGATGTTCGTTCGGAATTTCAGCTGCGACGGATTGATGGCGGACTTGGCGGAATTGCATTTGATGAAGTTCCTGTTACGCCTTATGTAAAAGATCTTGCAAAGTTTGAGCGTGCAACAGAGTATGAAAAAGAGTTTGATATTTTTATCTGGGTTTTCTTTATGGCTTTTGATGATGATAAGCCTGTTGGTGCTTTGACTCTTGCCGGCCCTACTCCAAATCTATACATGATCGTAGGAATGAAGGAGGCCTGTGTTTTGTGGGACATCCGCGTTGATGATAAATACAAACATCAGGGAATCGGGCAGAAGCTTTTTGACCAGGCAAAGAGTGTGGCACAGGAAAAAGGCTATAAAAAAATGATAATTGAAAGCCAGAATAATAATGTGACTGCCTGCAGATTTTACAGAAAGCAGGGAGCCGTTATTTCTAAAATTGACACGAATGCCTACGCATCGGAGCCAGGGCTGGAAAATGAAATTCAGTTTATCTGGACTTTGGATTTAGCATAAGAAAATGATAAATATAAGCATTGACAATTCCTATAATATGCAATATATTGCATATTATGAAGATTAAAAACGCCGATGTGTTATCAGTAATGCCACCTCAGTACGGGCTGTTCGGGCTTTTGTTCGCTTTTATGAACCGGCTCCAGACAGTCGGCGACTCGTTTTATGAAGAGATAACCTGCAAGCAGTTTTTCCTTTTGGCGTGTCTCAATCTTTATCCTGATGAGCCGCCCACTGCGAATGAACTTGCCGAAACTATGGGCTGTACCCGCCAGAACGTTAAGCAGCTTTTAGACAGCCTCTGCAAAAAAGAAATTCTTGTTTTAATCCAGGACAAAAACGACAAAAGAAAACAGCGCATTCACCGTACGAAAAAATGCGAAAGGCTCGCTGCAAATTATACCCAGAAAGAACATGAGTTCATGCAGCTTTTGTATAACGGCGTTTCGGAGAATGAAATACTCAGCGTTTTCAAAACAATCACCAAAATGGAAAATAATCTGAAAGATTTTGGACAAAAGTCCGCTATCAATTCTTGAAAGCGGCAATTAGATTTCACAGGAGGACAATATGAAATCAATCGTAATTTACAACAGTCAGACAGGATTCACAAAACAGTATGCAGAATGGATTAGCGAAGCTGCAGGCTGTGAGTGCGTATCTTTGAAAAAGGCTGGCAAAATCAAGCTTTCTGATTATGATGCAATCGTATTTGGCAGCTGGTTTATGGCAGGTGGAATTGTGAAATTACCTTGGTTTAAAAAGCAGATGCCAGCACTGGCACAAGCCGGCAAAAAGCTCGTTGTATTTGCAGTTGGAGCAAGTCCTGCAGAAAGTCCTATGGTTCCAGAAGCGCTGGCTAAGATTTTTACAGAAGATGAAAAGAAGCTTGTAAAACTATTCTACTGCCCGGGCGGACTTAACTACGAAAAGATGAGCGGCTTTTCCCGTTTTATGATGAAGATGTACGCAAAAGCTCTTGCTTCAAAAAAGGACGCATCAGAAAACGATCGCGAACAGGCAAAGATGATTGCAAACTCTTATGACATTTCTGACAAAAAATACATCGAGCCGATTATCGCTGAGATAAAATAAATGAAAAAGATTTTGATTATTGTTTTAGTAGTTGTGTGTTTTGCTTTCTTTGGTTGCATTTCTCTAACAATTTCAATGAAGAAAAGCCTTGCCAAAATCCAGAATGCTGAAATCGACATGAACAAAGTCGAAGATGGCAATTACAATGGACATAGCGAACTTGGACCTGTTATTGTAGATGTAGCTGTTGAAGTAGAGAATCATAAAATCAAGAAGATTGAACTGCTTCGTCATGACTGCGGATTAGGGCATCCTGCTGATGAAATTGTAAACACAATGGTAGAAAAAAACACCTTTGATGTAGATGTCATAAGCGGAGCTACGATTTCAAGTGAAATTATAAAGAATGCCGTAAACAACGCTTTGCAGTAACAAGAGAATCATTTATCCCGGTTAATTCCTTTATTCTCTTTAGTCCGGCTTTGTTTACCGAAATTGTTGTAATGCTGTTTATAATCATTGTCGAAGCGTTTATAACACCCAGACGAAGCTGGAATATATAAAGCAAACTGCCCGTAGTTATGAGTCCTGCACTGATTCTGTCTGCTCCCATAAACATCAGCACAAGATAGCCAGTCAGCCCGAACAGCGGTATAGATGCCTCCCCAAGCGCCTTGAATAAAGCTTTTTTGATTTCTAACCTGCGAAGCTCAAGGTTTTTGTCTCTTATTTTTTGAAGGAAGAAATTGGAACAGTCATATAAATAAACAGTGTCAGCCATGTTGATATAAGACGCATACATGTCTGTAAGTTCTGCGCTGGTTTTCTGAATTTGATTTTGCAGCGAATAGAGGACTGGAGCAAACACATAGCTTGATATAAGCACATGGGGAAGAACGAAAGCAAACGCTATTAAAAAAAGTTTAACTTCAAAAAGACAAAATAATAGCGAAGATAAAATAAAATTTGCAATTCCGTTTACAAGAAAGACTAGGTTCCAGGGTTCTGCGTAAATGCCTGCTGTCATCTGCGTGTCACGATTCAGCCTCATTAAAACATCGCCGCTGGCCAGAGCATCTGTTTCCTCAACAGGTTTATCAAGGAGCTTTGTGATTATAAAGAGCTTGAGTTTTTTCTGTAGCCTAGCATAAAAGGCTCCAAAAAAACGCCACACAGTTCCGTTGTAAGAAAATAGAAAAACATTTGCTACAAGAAAACCAGCGCAGACAAAGCATAGCCGTCTGTTATCCATATTCTGGATTGCTTCAAAAGAAAGTTTCAGAAAAAGTGCATTAATTAAATTCCGCACTGCTTCAAAAGGAAGGCGGAAAAGTAAAAGCCTGATATATTGTCTTCGAATTCCTAATGCTTTTAACATAAACAGCCTCCGTCAAGATGGTAAATTTCATCACACAAATCCAGGGCTTCTTTCCGGTGCGCAATAGAAATCAGAGTCTGGCGGTATCCCAATTCATGGCGTTTTTGCCACCAGTCCATTAAGGCTTCAATCAGCTTGGACGAGGTCTGTATATCAAGTGCCGAAGTTGCTTCATCAAGAATCAGGTTTGGTGCATCAGTTGCAATGGCGCGGGCAATACATATTCGCTGTGCCTGTCCGCCCGAAACACTGTCACCGCGCACTCCTGCAAAAGTCTCCAGGCCTTTATCCAAAGATTTTATCCATTCTTCAAGCTGGGCGATTTTAACTGCTTCCCATATTTTTTCTTCAGGAACAGGATGACCGCAAGTTATATTTTCTCTGATTGTAAAAGGAAAAAGTGCGTTCCCCTGCATCACTACAGCTGCTTTTCTTTCTGTAAGAATTGTCCCGCTTTGAAGCTTATAAAGACCTGAAATCAGTTTGATTAAAGTTGTTTTTCCGCAGCCGCTTTCGCCAACAATTCCAATTTTCTTTCCGTCGGGAATTGTAAGGCTTATGTTTTTTAAAACTGTTTTTTCTCCGTATGAATATGAAAGGTTTTCAATTTTAATCATTTGTGTCCTCCTGCCTCGCGGCCATTATCGGCTATTGCCGGCTCATTAAGTTTTTTTAGGTTAGCCCCAAAAATCCTGAATTGCATGATAAATGATGGCATGTTCATAAGAATACCGGAAACGTTTCCCGAAAGACTGATAAAAACATAAAGCTCGCCCACCGTAAGCTTGCCCATAATAATCAGTTTTCCGCCAATCAGAATTAGAAGCAGCAGCGGAATGCACGTAATAACAGCAGAGATGGACATTAAAAGAGCCTTTTTCTTTTCCATCGAAACATTCAGTTTTTCCCAATCTGTAAGAATTGTGAAGTAGTTTTCCAGAATCATTTTTTGTGCCTGGTACAATTTAATTACAGGAAAAAGATTCATAAGGCTGTCTGTAACAGAATTGATTTTTGAGTTTTCTTCATTTGTTTTGATTGTATATTTCTGCAAAATCTTACTGGAAAAAGAAATGTAGATAATGATAAAGAATACCGGCAGATTTGCGGTAATGGCAAGAAAAGGATTCAGATAAATTAGCCATCCGAAGCTACCAATAAACTTAATAAGGCTGTCAAACATAAAAAAAAGATTTTCAGAAATGAAATTAGAGACAGCGGTAAGTTCATTCAAAAGGACAGAAGCTTCCTTGCCACCGCTCTGCTTTTGTAAATGAAGGTCTTTATGTGAGATTTTTTGAATATAGTTTTCGCGTAATGCAAAATTAATTCTTGTGCAGGTCACTCCGGAAATAAATGACGTTGCCCCGCTCATCAGAATATATGCTGCAAGAATTATTGCCAGATTCAAAATCATTGATTTAGTTACTGCGTTTCCGGTTGTTACCAAATCAATAAGAACTGCGAGCTGTTTATTCCAGAAAAGAACGATTGCAAGAAAAAGAATATCGAATAAAAATGTCAGACAAATCCTTATCTTTTCTTTAGAAAAAGTCAGTGTTATAATATTCATAATTAAACGCTAAACCTTGCCCCAGGGACAGAGTCAAGAAAAAAATATGGAAAAAGAAGATTTATTAAAAATCAGTGAAATCGCAGATTTTTTTGGAACGACACCAAAAGCACTTAGAATTTATGAACAAAAAGGAATTATCATTCCCTGCAAAATTGATCCAGAATCGGGTTACCGCTATTATTCTGCCGATCAGGTAAAAAAACTGAACTTGCTTATTGAACTACAGGCGCTTGGTTTTTCACTGAAAGAAATCAAAAAAATTATGGACGGAGGATTAAAATCCCAGCAATTTTTAGACGCACTTAATTCAAAGAAAATCCAATGGGAACAGGAAAAAGCCAAAATCCAAAGAAAGATAGAAGCAATAGAACAAATAGAAATTAAGCTGAAGGAAAAACTAAATGCAAAAAAAGACGCGGACAGCACGACCACGGCGGGCACGGCAGAAATTTCTGGGATGACAGAAGACGAGCGCGCCTGGTTTTTGCTGAACGCCGTATGCATAGAAGAGTTAAAGGTATCAAAGCTTCTCAGCGAGGCAATCTGGTTGTAATAACAGGAATCATTTGAACTTTTCCAATGCACTGTTCATGCTGTCATCATCTTTTTTTTCTAAAATGGTAGTCATGATAATGCTGCATGAAAAACTTAGGATAAAGGCAATGGCAGTCAAAAGCCATGGAAGTTTTGAATCAGATGAAAACCACCCGCAGACTAAAATAATAATCACCAGAAGAACAAAACAAAGAACAAATAAAATAATTTGGCGCAACACACGCGGTAGTTTTTTAATCATGTAATTTGAGTACATAAAGTTTTTCAATAATGCAATCAGGAAAGAAAGAATAAAAAACTGAAAAACTGATTTTACCGGAATTGCAAAGTTTCCGCTTTCAAACAAAGAAGAAACGCCTGCTGCTTCTTCCCCGATGAAAAAAGTAAGAATTGCAAAAATAGCAGTCAGTATTCCAAAAGTTATTAAAGTTTCATCTATGATTTTCTTAATCGTTTTCATTTTCATACTCCAAGTTTTTTTCTGAGTTCATCTGCATACATACGCGAGGCGATAATCTGATATCCGTTTTCCATTGTGATTTTGATTTTCCTGTCTACTTCAGATTTTAGTGATTTAATTTTCCTTAGTGAGCAGATTGTATTTTTGCTCACGCGGATAAAATCATACTGCGCCAATGCTGCTTCCAGTTCATATAGCTTCATATCTGAATCAAAAACATCCTTATCGGTATAGATAAAGGTTTTTCGTTCCAGCGCTTCTATATAAAAAACATCAGCCAAATCAATCAGACAGACGGAGTCGCCTTTATTCGCGGTAATCTGCTTATCAAGAATCCTTATTGCAGCAAGGAGCTTCTCTACTTGCGGTGTAAGTTCTTTACAGGTCACAAGCAAAGAAGTTTCCTTTGCCGTTGGTTCAACATTAATCGTTATCTTCATTACTTAAAGTAAACTGTGAAATCCCCAGACAGGTCAAGCCGATACCGAGCATGACAAAAGCACTTGATGGTTCGACTTTGTTGATAATGCTCATAACTGTAACTGCAACTCCCATTGCAAGTCCCACAGCCTTGAATATCAGATTGATAAGAGCCTTAATTTTCATTTTCATATGATACCTCCTAAACTCCGCGTCAGCGGTTGCACTTTCCGCGGGTTATGTTTGATGTCCTAAATATAAATCGCCCTTGCTGCAAAGGAAACACGTAAATACATAAGTTGCCCGGATCAGAACATGAGTTTCCATAAAAAGGAGCGGACTTGACAAGTAACCGATTGGTAACTAAAATACGGTTACCGTTCGATTACTTCGTTTTAAGAGAGGCGTTTTGATGAAATCGAAAAGAAAGAAAAAGACTTTGATGATAGCATTTTGTATATTGGGCATTGTCGTTGTAGCACTTGCGATAGATTTTTTTGTAATCAGGAAAACAGCTCTGGACAGATTTGCAGTCTATGAGGCGAAAGCAAAGACCATAAACAGTTCCTATGGGAAAATCAGTTATATAGATGAGGGTATGGGAGAGCCATTCCTCGTTTTTCATGGAATTACCGGAGGGTATGACCAAGGCTTTGATGTACTGAGCGGACGCACGGCAGATTACAGAGTCATTGCGCCATCTAGGTTCGGATACCCTGGAAGCGACATGCCGGAAAATGCTACGGTAGATATGCAAGCGGATGCCTTCATCGAATTACTTGATGAACTTGGTATAGAAAGAGCTTTTGTCACAGCTACAAGTGCAGGTGGAACCATTGCCCAAAGATTTGCGTTAATGCACCCAGAAAGATGCAAAGGATTAATTCTGTACTGCTCTGGTTACCCTGCGATAGAGAAACCAACCGAGCCAGCTTCAGGGCTTGCGGGGCCTCCTGCCGCATTTTGCAATGACTTTGCCATGTGGCTTATCAGCCCTTTATTCAAACCAATCATGGGAATGGACAGGGATGTAATTAAACAGATTATGCCGATGAAAGAGCGTAAGGAAGGCATAGTATTTGACGGTGATGTGGTGAATAAAGATCACACTAATCACTATGAGAATTACGATTTAAGAAACATTAAAGTACCTGTTCTCATTATCCATTCTGAAGATGATAAACTTGCTAATCCGGAAAAAGCAAAGTATTGGAGCAATGAAATTCCCAACTGTACTTCTGTTTTCTTTTCAGGCGGCGGCCACCTGATGACAGGCAACAGTGAAGAGATTAATCATGTACTTGACGAGTTTGTAGAGAAGAACAAATGAACACGAAAGAATTAATTCTTCAAGAAGCACTCAAACAGTTTTCGCAAAAGGGATTTGACGGAACATCCATGAGTGACATTGCCGGTCCACTTGGCATATCGAAAGCCGCACTGTATAAGCACTTTGAAAGCAAACAGCAGATTTTTGACGAAATCATAGCACAGTCGGAAGTAAAGTATAAGGACTTCTTTGAGAAACTGTCGGTTCACTTTCCAAAGTCCGACGAAACAGAAGTTAACACAGTGGATGTAGATGTTTACAGCGACATCTCATCAGAAGGATTGTGCAAAAAGGTTTTAACATTCGTCCGCTTTTCAATGAGAGACGAATATTCAAGGCAAGTACGCCGTATGCTGACCATCTCACAATTCCAGAGTAGGGAATTGGGTAAAATGTATACTAGACGCTATGTAGAAGCTATGCTTGGGTATGACGAAAAGCTCTTTGAACAGCTTATCAAAGCCAGAGTAATGAAGAAAGGTAATCCGAAAGTCCTTGCCACGATGTTTTATGCCCCTGTTATCATGTATATGGGGATTTGGGACAGAGAACCGGAGCGGGCAAAAGAGTGCGAAACAGCAATAAAAAATCATGTTGAACAATTCTTTATGATGACGAGTAGGCGGGAGAATTAAATTGATGAACAAGCTTGTACAAGAAGCAAATGAATTATTAAAAAACGGTGGATTCGATTACGCATTTTGTGGAGGTCAGGCGCTCGATATGTTTTTGCTTTATAAATCTACAGACACAGACCGCGAAGGTTATCAGCAGGATTTTGAACTTGCCTATAAAGCCATGAGTGATTCCCAAAAGCACTGGCTCAAAAACGCCTTGCGCTGAGAATATCCAGACGGGCATAAGTGGATGGAAAGCCTTTCCTGTAAAAAGCTTGAACTGGATGGTATAGAACCAATTGAAAAAAACGCCAAAATAATTGCAGAGGCATGGAAACGTCTGATATAATATTAGCGTATTTTTCGCGGAGGGTGCCGGAATGCATAAGAAAAGCGCATTCATTTTAGTTTTTATCAGTTATCTACTGCTTACAGGACTTTACCATATCATACTACATTCTAATCTTGCAGACGAAAAAGAGCGTTACTTTTTTATTGCAAGAAATCAGGCTGACCACATCGCGACGACAATCGATTGTGTAATGTCGCGTACAAATACACTCAAAACTATGATAAAGGAAAATAATGGTGATACATCCTGGTTTGATGTTGTTGCCGAAGATATCTATACAACCGTCATAGAAGAAACCGGTATCTCTCTTAAGAACTTTGCGATCGCGCCGGATGGGGTTGTATCTAATGTATATCCGCTTAAGGGAAATGAACAACTTGTTGGCTTTGATTTTCTTGATTTAAGCCGCCAGGGTAATCTTGAAGCAAAAGAAGCGTATGAGAAAGGCAAAACCATAATAACAAACCCCTTTGCACTGGTTCAGGGTGGTGTTGGTATGGGTGGAAGAGCTCCTGTAATCATTAAAAATGAAAACGGCAGCTTCCTATGGGGACTTGTAACCGTTACAATTGATTTTGATAATCTGATTGAAGTAATCAGACTGAATAACCTGAATCGTATGGGAGTGAATTATTCCCTTTCATACATCGATTCCGACGGCAATGCACAATTAATGTCAGGTGCCAGCAATCTGGGTAAGGATACAGTGAAAACTCAGTTTAATGTCCGAAATCTGACATGGGAACTTGAAGTAAAACCAACTAAGGGCTGGCTTTCTGTATGGGATGTTCTTCTACCATTAGTTATTATTATAACACTTTCTTGTCTTATCGGACTTATAGCATATATGGTGATCCGGCTTCGTGAGACTAATGCTTCTTTACGGCTTTTATCTACTACAGATGCATTGACCGGATGTTATAACCGCAGAGCATATGAAGATAAAATGAAGGAGCTTTCCTTAAAAGAAATAGATGACGATTTTGTTTACGTTTCTGCAGATCTGAATGGCTTGAAACAGACAAATGATACTTTCGGTCATGTTGCCGGAGATGAGCTTATTTGTGGTGCGACAGAATGTTTACAGAATGCCTTTGGTCAGTACGGAAGTTTATACCGCACCGGCGGCGATGAATTTACAGCCTTGATATGTGCAAATGAAGAGACGCTTGCCGAAATCTTTAAAAAACTTTATTCGGACATGGACAACTGGCGAGGTAAAATCGTTGATAATATATCTATCTCCATCGGATATACTTCGCACCGTGAATCTCCGGATATGACAATCGAGGCACTTAGTAAAGCCGCTGACAAAAAGATGTACGACGCAAAACGTGATTATTATAAAGAACATGATAGAAGAAAAATGGAACTTTGAGTGACTGTAGACTCAAAAAACATTTACACTCTCAAGGAGGTTCATCATGTCGATTGTCGCAGCGTTTATGGTTCCGCACCCGCCGATGATTGTACCAGAAATCGGACGCGGAAGTGAACAACAAGTAGAAAAGACGATTAAGGCTTATGAAAAGGTCGCGGAAGAAATTGCAGCCCTTAAGCCAGAGACGATAATTATCTCCAGTCCGCACAGCGTAATGTATTCAAATTATTTTCATGTTTCGCCGGGGGCAAGGGCAAAAGGCTCGTTTGCGGAATTTGGCGCGCCACAAGTTAAATTCGACATAGAGTATGATGAAGAGCTTGTGAACCGGATTGATGCCAAAGCTGGAACTGCGCACTTTCCCGTAGGCACGCTCGGCGAAAAGAACCCTTCCCTTGACCACGGAACTATGGTTCCGCTCTGGTTTATCCTTAAGAAATACAAGGATTTTAAGCTTGTACGTACAGGACTTTCCGGCTTTGACCTTTTGAAGCATTATGAATACGGAATGATGATTAAGGATGCCGTTGAAGCTCTTGGGCGGCGGGTCGTTTATGTTGCAAGCGGCGATTTGTCGCATAAACTACAGGATTACGGACCGTATGGCTTTGCAGAAGAAGGCCCTGTTTACGATTCTCGTATAATGGATGTGTGCTCCGGCGGGCGCTTTGGCGAGCTTTTTGACTTTGACGAGAACTTTTGCGACAAGGCTGCGGAATGCGGGCACAGATCTTTTGTCATCATGGCAGGCGCGCTCGACGGCCGCGCGGTAGAAGCAACCCAGTACTCTCACGAGGATGTTACCGGCGTCGGTTACGGAATCTGCTCGTTTATGCCGAAAGGCGATGATGCAGGGAGGCACTTTCTGGCGGCACGGCTCAATCGTATAGAAGATGAGCTTGAACAAAAACGCCAGAAATCCGACGCGTATGTAAAGCTCGCGCGGACTTCCGCGGAGTTTTTCGTGAAAAACGGGGAAGTTATGCCGCTTCCAGACTGGGTGACGACAGAGCTTTTGTCCTAAGCGGCCGGTG
>JAEEGK010030005.1_pt1 | contig 10810 bp, 8 predicted proteins | sample 8958771 | NCBI WGS metagenome assembly JAEEGK01 (sample SAMN16246547, study PRJNA631951) | gut metagenome | biome: gut microbiome; feature: rumen; material: SC-attached | host: Bos | place: Iran: Karaj | collected 2018-10 | reverse complement strand
AATATTTTTACTTAGTATTGATGTATTGTTTTTTAAGAAAAAGTCTTTTGATGTTTCAAAACAATTACTATAATTATTTTTATTAGATTCATAAATTATACTTTTTTTAATATCTTTTTTTTTTTCTTCTTTTTCTTTTTGTTCTTGCATAATTTTACTATTAATTTCTATATTTAAAAATAAAGAATTATTAAGACGACTTAACATTTGATTTTTAAAATTAGGAGATTTATAATTTAAATTTGAAATAGAAGAAGAATTATTTGTATTAATACTTGAATTATGATTATGTTTTTTAATAGAATAAAAAGAATTTAAAGTACGATGTTTCCCTTTTGAACTACTATTAAAATTTGTTTCAGTTGGGACAGAAGAATAATTTGTTGGTTCAACTGATAAATTAAAATTAACAATTGGAATTTGATTCATATTATCTTCAGTAAAAATTAAGTTTTTTGGTTTTTTTACAAATTCAATATTTTTAGTATTTGGTAAATTTAATAATGCTTCTTTTTCTTTTTTTTCAATTTCTTGAATAATTTTTCCTTTATTTTTATTAATTTTTTGACTAATTAAAATTTTATATTTATTTTTTTTATCTTCTCTTTTTTTATTAATTCCTCTAATCTCATTTATTCTCTTATTATAATATTTTATTTGTTCTTGTCCAGATTCAATTAAACATTTTTTTAATTTATGAAGAGCAATTTGTTCAAATTTATTAATTGGAATTTCTAAAAGTAAACTATTATCAACTTCACATTTAACATCAAAATAATATTTATTAGATGAATAAGCATATTCAATATCACCAATAATTTCTCTTCTACCACAATTAATTATTTTATATTCATAAAAATCATTATAAGAATCTTTAATTTCATATTTACTAATACAAGAAGGAAATCTATTAATTGTATTTTTATCATCAAAAGAAGTTAAATCAAAGTCATTAAATATTGTAATATTTGATTTAAATGATATTTGAAAACTACCACTTTTAATTAAATATAAATTTGTAAAAGGATCTCCTCTTTTACATAAAATTTCACCTTTTTTACAATTTCTTTTATTAATAATATGATAAATATTCCTTAAAGCATCAGAATTAGAAACTGATTTAAACATTTTCATTTTACCAATAAAAGCTATCATATCATTTTTTTCTAAAAACTTAGTTTTTTCAAATATTAAAATATAATCACTAATTGATAATTCACCAATAACACAAAAAGTTTTTGTTTCAGTTAAAACTTCTCTTTTTTCTTTTTTAATATCTTCTAAACCATATTGTTCTCCTTTTTCAATAAATCTATCAAAAACTTTATTAATTTCAGAAGAAATAACATTTTTTAAAGAATTAATCAATTTTTTATAATAATTAAGTGTTTTTTTACCATTTGAATTATATTGAGGTGGTGGTTTATAAACAATAATTTTACCTTCTAATAAAAAAATCATACTTGAAATTGGTTCTCTTACTCTAAAAATTACTTCTCCTGGTTTTAAAATTTTAATTGTCATTCTTTTTATTATTGTTCTAAATATTAATTCTCCATATTCATTTTCAATAAGTAATTTATGAAAAAATGATAAGTTTTTAAATGTTTGATAACATAAATCTTTTTCTTGTGTTGTTAATAATTTATATGGTTTTTGATATATTTTCATCATTTGTGGATCTATTTTTAACGTTTCATCTGATAAATTTGAAGATAATTCTTGAGAATATAACATTTTTTTTTTTTATATACTTTTTTTTTTACTTTTAGATTATTTATTTTTTATTATTAAAATATGAATTTTTTAAAAAAAGATTATTAAAATTGTAATTATATTTTATTATATAAGTAAAAAATTCTTATAATTTAAACAAAATAGATTTAATTCAAAATAATAAATTTGATTTTATAAATCAAATAAAAAATAAATAAAAATTTAAATATTAAAAAATTAATCATTTAATATCTAAAATGGACTATGAAACAGATAAAGGAAAAAAAGGAGAAGAATACAATGCAGATGAGATGCCAACAATAAGAATAATATTAAAATCTCAAGAGACAAAAAATTTAGAATATGTTGCAAATACAATAGTAAAAAATGCAAAAGAAAAACAATTTGTAGTAAGAGGACCAAAATTTATGCCAAATAAACATTTAAGATTATGTGTAAGAAAATCTCCTTGTGGAGAAGGAACAAATACTTTTGATGCTTTTGAAATGAAAATTCATACTAGAATTGTTGATATTAAATGTTCTCCTAATTCTGTAAGTGATATTACTAATTTTAAAATTAAACCTGGTGTTGATATTAATATTAAAATATGGAATAATTAAATAAAAAAAAAATAAAGTAATTCTCTTTTTTGAAGATAAATTAACTTTTAAAATTATTTAATATTCTTTTTTTTTTTTGTATTTTTTTATTGTTAAAAATTTAATTTTATTTAAATATTTATTTTAAGTATTTTTTATTAATTTATTAGTAAAAAAAAATTATTGTTGAGTATCCATTATTAAATTAGGTGAACTTAAATCTTTTTCACTTGTAAAACCACTACTCCAACTCCAATAACTTTTTGAAGTATTAATTGGTTTTGTTTGCTTATTACTTCCTTCGGCTTGATTATTAAAATTAAAAGTCTTAATATCATTATATAAATTAAAATTATCATTTGTATTAATTTGAGGATCTCTACTTTTTATTTTTTTTTCTTCTTCTGTTTTTTTCATTATATAATCCATTTTAATTTTATTTGGAATTTCTGTTGTTACATTTTGTAATAAATCAACTTCATTAATTTTCATATAAGTTTCTCTTAATAAATGTATTATTATATTTTTATAAATAAATTCAATATTATTTTCAAAATTCATTTTATCTTCTGTCTCTTTTTTACCTTTCATTTTTTCTTGAAAATATTGTCTTATATCACTATCTTTTAAAGATGATAACATAATATAAATTATATAAATCATTTTATTTTGTTCTGATATTAATTGTATTTTAACAATAATCATTTCATAAATTATTTTCAAATCATTTTTTTGATTTCCTATATTAATTTGTGTTACTCCTTCATCAATTTCTTTTAATTTTTTATTTGATTCATGTAATAAATCAATAATTGTTTTATATGGATCTTTTTCATTTAATTTCACAATAGTAATTGAATCTAAACTTTTATTATAATCAATATATTTATCATAAGTATCTTTTACTTTATTATGTATTGAAAAAATATCATCAGAAACTTTTTGTTTACCTTTCATTTCATATAAAACTTTTATCATTTCATCTAATGTATTTCTAATATCAATATATTCATTTTCAACTTCACCTATTGTTGATAAATTATTTAAAATTGTATTTTTTTCTTTTTCTTTATCTTCTACTGATTTACATATAATATCTAAATTTTTATTTAAATTATCTTTTAATATTTCTTTATTTTTAATTTCTCTTTGTTTTTCATAACTTTCTTTTTCTTTTTCTTTAATTTGTTTATAATCATTTTCTCTATCTTTTTTATTATATTCTTCATCATAATTTAAAAATTCAATTTTATCATTTGCTTTTTCTAATTCATTATACAATTTTTCAATATCTTCTTCAACATCATCTAATAATTTATTATTACTTTTAATATCATTATTTTCATTAGTAATATCATTATCTAATTTTGAAAGTTGTGTTCGATATTCTTCTTTTGTATAAGTTATTTTTTCAATTTTTTCTTCATAATCATTAATTAATCTTCTTAAATCATTAAATTTTTTATCTCTCATTAATCCAAGATTATTCATTTGAATTTTACTTTCTTTTTCTTTTTCTTCAATTTCAAGTTTTAATTGTTTAATTTTAGCATTTAAAGCAGCTTTTCTTAATTTAATATCATCACCTTCTCCACCATTAAATGAATAACCTTTATAAATTAATTGTCTTGCTCTTAAAAAAGCATCTCTAAAATCAGAAGTATCTTTAAACATTGAATCATTAATTAAATAAATAGTATCTTCATAAGTTAAAAAATCTACTAAATTATCATTTTTATTTTGATTATTTGAATGATGACTACTTGAAGAAAATGACTTTTTATTTATTTCACCCCAAGAACAAATTCTATTTTTTTCACTTACAATAATAGTAGAATTTCTTGGAGTAAAAATATGAAAAATTTTTAAATTACTTTTTGGGAAATTTATTAAAATTGGATATTCAATTTTTTTTTCTTCATTTTTTGGATTTACTTGATGAAAAGTATTATCACCCCAACCCCAAAGATTATTTTCATTATCAAGACAAATAACATGTTCATTTCCAGTTGAAAAATTACATATTATTTTTTTTTCTGGTTCTCTATCTAATGAGTAATAAGAGTAATTTTTATGAAAAATTATTTCTTCAAATTTATCTTCATTTAAATTTTGATTTGCCTTTCTTCCTATACAATCACCATTTCCACGAGAATATAATTCACCATTACTTAATAAGATAAATATGTTATGATTTGTAAATGATATTTTTACTACTGCTTGACTGAAAGATGGACTTTTTTCATATATTATTTTTTTTGTGTTTTTTTCATGACTTTGAGACTCTGGGACTAATTTTATTATTTTACTTATTCCATAATTTTTTATTCCTTGTGAGTAAAATATTGGATCATCTGTTGTCATTTTTTTATTTTTTTTTATTTTTTTTTATATTTTTTTTTTTGGTTTTTTTTTTGTTTTATTTTTTTATTTTTTATAATTTTTTCATATATCAATTTAAATTTATATAAATTATAGTTTTATTTTTTTTTTAATGTTCTTTCATAAAAGACCAACATAATTTTCTCCATATTATGAAATTAGCATTTTTTCTTTTTTCTTCATTTAAATAAATATTTACAAATTTTATTTTATTTTCTTCATTATATTCAATTTTTTTTCTTTCCATAAAATAATCAATATCTTTACAAAGATATAATCCAGGTGAATATTCAGGATGTCCTTGAATAAGAAATATTTTTTCATTTTCATCAACTAAAACTTCATATTTACAAGAATTAGAATAACCAAAAATATTTAATTTAGGAAATTTAGGTAATTTACTAATACTTTCTGAATGTGCTTCATTAATATATAAAAAATTAGTTTTTTCAATTTTTGATTTTTTAACAAAATCTAAATTAAAAAAGTCTTTATTAATAAATATTTTTTCAATATCATAACAAGCTTCACTTGACCAAGGTTGTTTAATAATTTCTCCTTTAAAAGCAGATACAATAATTTCTAATCCAAAACAAATTCCTAATATTTTTAAATTTGGATATTTTCCTTTTAATAACATATCTTCAATTAATTCTTTTAAAAATTTTTCAGTTTCTCTTAAAAAATCTAATTTGTTATGTACACTTAAATCACTTCCTGGAATTATTAAACATTTTGATTCTGAAAGTAATTTTTCATTTGGTAATTCTTTTGATGCTAACATTATTATAAATTCTTCTTTATTTGTTCTATATAATCCATTAAAAAGAGAAGAAAAATGAAAATAACCTAATTCACCTTTTCCTCTTTTTTTACATAAAAGGAAAATATATTTTTCTCTTTTATTATTTTTAATTAATTCTTTTGTTTCTTTTATATGTGAAAAAAATTTAGGTAATAATTTTTGAATATATTCATTTTCAGAATTTAATTTTATTTCATTTATTTTTGATTCATTTGAATATAAAAAAGAAAAATTGTGTTTTGATAAAAGATTATTAAAAGAATCTAAATTTTTTATATAAGGAATTTCTATAAAATATATTTTTTCATTTTCTATATCATCATATTGAATAATATTATCAGATATTTTATTTAGCCAATAAATCATTATATTATCATCCCATATATCAGGAAATACTAATTCATTTTTTGGTAAATTTAAATATTTTTCTTCTATTAAATTTGTTGAATTAAATTTATTTAAAACTTCATCAGATAAAATTTGATAAAATTTATTTACCATTAATCTTGCCATAGAAAATATTGGAGAATTATCAATTAAAGTAACCTCATTTGTAAACAATGATATAAAATTTTCATTTTTATTTTTATAAAAAAATAATTTAATATCATTTTTATTTATTGAATAAGGAATTAAGGTTACTTTTTTTATTTGTATATATTCTTTCATTAAATGAATAATTAACTATTAATAAAATAAATAAAATATTGAAATACTTCATTTAATTTCTAAATTTATAAATAAAATATTCAATTTAATAATAATTTTGATGATGAAGATTATAAATGAACATTATATATTCTTAATAATAAAAAAAGAAAAAAAAGGATTATTGTCAAAAAAAAAAGAATAATATATAAATACTATAAATATTTTTTTTATGATTATTTAACTTTAAATAACTTAAAATTTCTTATTCTATATAATTTTCATTAAATTTAAATTATTATATTATTTAATGAAAACACAAAACAATTTAAATTAAATTAAAATCAATTTTTTTTAATATTCATTTACACAAAATGGATCTTTATTACATGAATTGGAATTTTCATTTATACTTTGTGAATTTATTAAAGAAAAACTTTTATTCTCATCTTTATTAATTTCATTTTGATTATTATTATCATTATCAATTGAATCATTTGAATATTTTTTATCAATATATTCCAATAAAATTTTATTAAATAAAGAATCAATATTTTCAAAATCCAAACTACTAGTTTCTTCAATAATATTAATACTTTTCTTTTTAGCAAATTCTTTTCCTTCATCAAAATCAACATTTTGTTCTTCATATAAATCACTTTTATTAGCAGCAATAGCAATAACAACAATTGAATCACTACAATTTTCAATAACTTGCTCATACCAAAATTCTAATTCATCAAATGACTTTCTATTTGTAATATCATATACTAATAATACAATTTCTGCTTTTTTCATAAATATTTTATTAACACTTCTAAAATTTTCTTGTCCAACAGTATCCCAAATATCTAATTCTAATTCTTTATCTTTTATTTTAACTATTTTTTTTAATTTTTCATTTGTAATTGTAGATAAATGAGTATCTGAGATTTCCTTATTAACATATTGAGATATTATTGAACTTTTTCCTACATCACTATTCCCTACTAAAATTAATTTTATCATTTTTTAAATTTAATTATTATAAATTATTTAAATATTTAATTTTCAATTTCATTAATAGTTATTATAAATTATTTTAAAAATGGAAAAAAAGGAAAAATGGTTTTTAGGAGGAACTTGTGGTAAAACTCAATGGAGAGATGAATTAATTCCAATTTTAGAAAAAAGAAATATTGATTATTTTAATCCATTAATAAGAGGAAGAGGTTGGATTAAATCTGATGAAGAAAATGAATATATTGAAAAAAATGAGAAATGTAATGTTCATTGTTATGTCATTACACCTGAAATTAAAGGAGTTTTTTCAATTGCTGAAATTGTTAATTCTTGTTGGGAAGTTAAAACAAATACTAATATTGTTAAATTTGTTTATTTTATTATTTTAGGAATTTTTGAACGAAAAATGTATAGAAGTTTAGAAGCAACTATGAGGTTATGTAAAAATATTGCAGGGAGTAAAATTAATATTTTAAAATTGAATAATATTAAAGATATATTCAAATAATGAATGATATATATATATATATATATATTTTTTTTTATTAAAAATTTATATATGCAATTAATTATTTTATTTTTATATTTATTATAAATATTATTAATATTAATTATATTAAGGAAATATTTTTAACATTTAAATTTTTTTTTTTTCTTTTTATTATTTTCAGTAGTAAGAATAATACTATTATTAATTCCTATATTATTTATATTTATATTTTTTTCATTATTGTTTTCTTTTTGTATAATATCATTTTCTTTAGAATTAATTTTATTATTTTTAAAAGAATCATATAAATTAATATCTTTTTGTTTCTTTTTTTCTTTTTCAGAAAATAATTTACATACATTTATAAAAACTTTATTAATACTTTCAAAATCTTTAGCACTAGTTTCAAAAAAATCCATATTTAATTCATCTCCAAGTTTTTTTCCTTCATTAATATTAATAACTTGATTTTCATATAAATCACTTTTATTTCCAACAAGTGAAAAAACGACATTATCTTTTCCATTAACATCTTCAATTACTTTATGCCAATATTTAATTTCATCAAATGATCTTTGATTAGTGACATCATAAATTAATAAAGCAATATCAGTATTTTTCATAAAAATTTTATTTAAAGCTCTCATTTTTTCTTGACCAATAGTATCCCAAATTTCTAAATATAAAGTTTCATTATCAATTGTTATATTTTTATAAATTCTATCATTTGAAAATGTTGCAATATAACCAATTTTAAATTTTTGATCTTTAAATTGTGTTATTAATGATGTTTTTCCTACTTGCGATTCTCCAACTAATATTACTTTTATTTTTCTTTTCATTTATATTTTTTTTTTTAATAAAAAAATCATTTATTTATTTTTTTATCTTTAGTTTTTTTTATAAATTTTTTTTTATTTATATATTATTTTTATTAAATATATCAAATTTTAAATTTATCTTTTCTTTTTTTTCTTAGGATATATTAATAATATAAAATATATTTGAAATTAATTTTAAAGAATAAATAAATATATAATGATTAAATTAATTTAAAAAATATTATTAATAATTTAAATTTGATAATTATTTTATTAATTGTTGATGAGTCAATTGCATTTTTCAATTATAATTTTCATTTATATAATAAAATCAACAATATGTTTTATTCCAAAAGAAGAATATACAAAACAAACATTTATAAAAATAATAAATCAAACTCATTTTTCTTGTGATAATGATAAACATATTTTTCCAATAAAAAATTTTAATGATGATTATTGTGATTGTGAAGATGGAAGTGATGAAAATAATACAAATGCATGTTCAAATGGAAGATTCGAATGTAAAAATAATTTATATTATCCAAAAATAATTTCAACTCAAAAATTAAATGATAATTTATGTGATTGTTGTGATGGAAGTGATGAAATAAAAAATAAATGTCCAAATATATGTTTAAGTTTATCAGAAAAAGAATTTGAAAAAATATTTAATGAATTTACTACATTTGAATCTGTTATTGCATCATATAATGAAAAAAATAATAAAGAATATTTTAATTATAATTTCAATTATATAAATTATATAATTGAATTATATCATAATCAAACAAAATTATTACATCAAAAAAATTTAATTCATTCATATATAAGAGAAATAGAAATTAATTTAGAAAATTCAACAACAAATAAAATAGATTCAATATTAAATGTATCTTTAATTGATTTAAGAAATTTAGAAGATATTTTAGAAAATAAAATAAAAGTAAATAAAGAAAAATTAAAAGAAGTTCAAGTAACATCATCATATATGATTAAATATGGATTATATTATGATTTAGGTGAAGAATGCATTGATGTAAGATATAATGATTATAAATGTAATTTATGTTTAAAAGATTTTAGTTGTAGTGGAAGTAATTCACAACAAAAAGAAAAAAGACATTTTTTTGGTAAATTTTCTAAATTTGAAGGAAATATTGCTTATTTTGAAAATGGACATTCTTGTAATAATTATGATGTTAGTTTTTCTGCAAGAATTAAATTTGAATGTGGAACAAGAGATTCTTTTGTTTTTGTTAATAAAGATAATAGATGTTTATACAATTTTATTTATTATACAAAAATTGGATGTAATAATAATAAATTAAATAATTTAATAAATAAAATTAAATTAATTCTAAGAGAAAATTAAATTTTTTTACTGAAAAATTAATTTAATCAGGCCAATAAATATTTAACCAATTTGAACTTCCTATTATTGTTGAAATTTTTTCACTCAATTTTCTATTTTTTTTATTTGGATTATCTATATGATATTGTTTATATTTTAATTCTAAAGTAGTATAATCATAATAAAGTAAATATAAATGAAATAAAAGAAAATAAAGTAATCCAATAGAAAAAATTATAGATAAAAAACCTAAAAAAATAACACTAATAGGAGATCTTAATAAAATTTGAAAAGGTAATGGATTATAATTTTTTTCTTTGAATTCTTTTTTTATCTCTAATAAAAATTTTTTAATATGATAAATTGATAAAAATAACATAATTAAAGTATTAATTAAAGAAGTGAAAAGATAACTAAAGAAAAATTTATAATTTTTTCTACCAATGCAATTATTTAAAAATATACAATGATGATCAAATTTATCAATACATAAATTACAAATTGAACAATGATGACTTCTCGGTTTTCTTAATTCTCCACATTTTTTACAAATTGTATAATTTTCATATTGTTTTTCTTTTTTTTTATCATTTGGTATTAAATCAATTTTTGATGTAGTGAAAACAACACAATAAAAATTTCTTATCATACATATTTGATGAAGAACACATATAAAATAAAGTGAAAATTGCAATTTTTGATTTTCAATTAAAGTTTTTGGTATTATAATAAAATCTAAAATTGTAATTGCAATTGTCCATAAAATTATTTGTGTTAATATTTGACTTGTACCTATTAAACTTAATGGATTTGAAAAATCAACTATTATTAATTTTAGAATTATACTTACCCATTTTAAAATATTTATTTTTTAAATAATCAATTAATAATTTTTAATATTTAAAAGTTATTTCAAATATAAGCCGTTAATTTTAAAATTAAATTAAATTCCTATTTTAAATCAATGGGGATTGGGGGATTTGGGATTGG
>JAEEGK010030004.1_pt1 | contig 10810 bp, 11 predicted proteins | sample 8958771 | NCBI WGS metagenome assembly JAEEGK01 (sample SAMN16246547, study PRJNA631951) | gut metagenome | biome: gut microbiome; feature: rumen; material: SC-attached | host: Bos | place: Iran: Karaj | collected 2018-10 | reverse complement strand
TTAATCTAAATTCATTATGTAAATAACTAATATTTCCATTCATAAATGTATAAAAATAAACATTATTTTCTCCTTTTGATGGAATATAAATAACATTATTATCATAATCATATGATGGATACATTACACCAGTTTGAGAATCTATTTTTAATGTATTGACAACAGTACTTGAATTTCTCATATCAAATAATTTTATTTCTCTACTTCCAGAACCAAATCCAGTTGTAATGAAATAATTCATATCAACAAATAACATTTTTTGACTTTTTGCAGAATCATGACATTTTGTTTTTAAAATTTCTTTATTTCCTCTTACATCATAAACAATAGCATTTTTATTTTTTGTCATAGTTCCAATTAAACTACCATTAATATTCCAATCAATAGAACTAATCATTTCTTTAATATCACAAATAAAATATTGTTTAGCATTTTCAATATTCCAAACATGAACTGAATTATCAAAAGAAGCACTTGCAATAATATCTCTTGAACAAGGATGATATTCACATAAAATTACTCTTTTAGAATGACCTTGATATTTTTGTACTTCTTTTTCAATATCTTTATCTAAATTATCATTTGGAATATTCCATAATTTTATTGTTCCATCATCAGATGCTGTTGATAAAATATTTGGGAGAAATGGACTAAATTTAATATCGTTTATTTGTTGTTTATGTGCTCTTATTAAATGTATGTTTGGAGGAATTCTATGCCAATCATCTTTTTTAAATATTGCTACTGTTGCAAATGATCCTGTTTGCCATGAACCTGCTATTTGTGTGTCATTTACTGAAAGGAGATTTCCTTCTGTTGATATTTCTGTTAGGAGAAAATCGTCGTATTTACCATAGATTTCATCTCCTGTTATTAGTTTCCATTTTGACATTTTTATTTTTTTTTTATTTTATTTTTGTTTTTTTTTTTAATGTCTTTTTCTTTTTTTCAGTTTTTTTTTTTATGTTTTTTTCTTTTTTTCAGTTTTTTTTTTTTATATTTTTTTTATTTTTATTAATTTTTATATTTTTAGGGAATATTTCTTTTTGGAAATAATATTTTTTATCAATATAAAAATAAATATTATTCATTTTAATGAATTGATTCTTTTTTTACAATAGAATAATATTTTAAAAATTAAGATTTTTACATACCTTTATTTTACCCTATATTCTTTTTAAATATAAAAAACTTTAATTTATAAAAAAATAAATGATATATGATAAAAATTTAAAGCTACCAAATCAGATATTAAACAAATTCTTAAAGAACAAAAGTAATAAAGAAAAAAAAAGATTAATAAAAGGAGTAAAAGATTTAATTAAACTTAATGAATTATTTGAAATAAATGAAAATTATATAAATTCTTATTCAACCAGTAATCTTAATGAGTTATCTTCTATTAATGAATATGTTAAATCCTCAAATGACTCATTAAATCAAACTTATTATACATCAAAATTTGAGGATGATGAAAATGATAATGATTATAATGAAATAGAATTAGAATTAATAAATCAAATTTATACAGAAATAACTAAAATTGCATATTATCCAGGAGACACAGAATTACAGAGAAAATATGTTTTTTATAAAATAAATGAATTAATATCAGAAGATTAAATAATATAATTATATATAATAATTCATTAAAAAAAAAATGTATGAATAAATTAATATTAAAATTAATCATTAAAAATATATATAAAAAGAATTTAATATTTAATTTTGAAAAAAAACGAATTAAATTCTTTTTTAATGAAAGATAACTCAAATAAGAATATAAATAAAGAAATAAAAGTAATACATAATATCCCTGATAATGATAATAACATAAGACATAATGATGCAGATTTAGCTCACAAAAATAAAAATAGAGATGACCCATTTACAAAATCCTTAATAGAAAAAGATAATATGCTTTTATTTATAACATTAACACAAAGATGTCAATTAAATTGTCGTTATTGTGGTAATGGAACAAATAAAGATATTGAAGAATTAGCAGTTCACGTTCCAGAAATAAATTATGATTTAAATTTAATAAAAAAATTTCAAAAAGTTAAAAAATTAATAGTATGTTTTTATGGAGGAGAACCATTATTTCGTATAAATATAATAGAAAAAATAATACCATTATTACCAAATGCAACATATTGTCTTCAAACAAATGGTTTATTTTTAAAAATGTTAAAACCAGAAATAATAAAAAAATTTGATACAATATTAATATCAGTTGATGGTGATGAAGAAACAAATGATTATAATAGAGGAAAAGGAACATATAAAAAAGTAATAAAAAATGCAAAATTTATAAGAGAAAAATGTAATTTTAAAGGTGATTTAATAGCAAGAATGACATGTTCAGGTAATAATGACATATATAAAAGTGTAAATCATTTATTATCATTAAATCTATTTGATCATATTCATTGGCAATTAGATGTTGAATGGGATTCTGATATGAATAGTAGATATAAATCAAAATTATCAAATGGTTTCATTGATTGGAGAGATAATAATTATAATATTGGAATATCAAAATTAATGAATCAATTTATGGAAAAATTAAGAGAAGGAATTGTATTAGGAATTGTACCTTTTTTAGGTTTATTAAAATATTTTATAAAAGGAGAAAAAATAAAAAGAATTTTATGTGGTTCTGGCTCAGATGCTTTTAATTTGACTACAGGTGGTTTTTTAAATTGTTGTCCAATTGCTCCTGAATTTGATCCTGTTGGTGATATTAGAAATGAGGATTTTAATCATAAAGATTTATATGATGTTGAATTAATATCTGGAATTTGTGAAAAATGTGAAATTTTAAATAAATGTGGAGGAAGATGTTTATATGCTAATAAAGATGGTTGGTGGGGTGAAGAGGGACATAAGGAAGTTTGTAAAACTATTTTTCATCTTGTAAAAGAATTAGAAAATAATTTAGAAGAGATTAAAAAAATTTCATTTGGGAATAAATATATTGAAGATAAGTTAATGTATCCTAAATATAATAATTCTTGTGAGATTATTCCTTAATTTTTTTTTATTTTATTTATTGATTTTTATTCTCATTATTCAATTCAGATATCACTGCATCATAAACATTTTTTCTTTCATCATATGTTTTTAATCCATATAAAATATCAATAATTTTTTTTTTATCTGAATCCAATCCAAAATTATTAGTTGAAGCACAAGTTGAATTATTAGATTGATTATTTAGGTTATCACTTTTACCCCCATAAATATCAGAACTTCCACCTCCATTAGAATAATTTTTTTCAAATGAATTCAAAGATGTATTTTCAGGATTTGAAGTAAATATTACTCCTTCTCTATTTACATTTATTTCAAATAATCTAAACGAATCTATATAATTTTTTATTTCATTCTGTTGTGATTTATCATATTTTTTAAATATATTTATAATATCTGTCGCTATTCCCTCTAATTTACTTTGGTCTGACATTTTTTTTATAAATTATTTCTATTTTTGACATTTAATATTTTATTTTATGATTAATATAATAAATTTAAAATTTAAATATTTATTCATATTTTTATAGTATTATCAATTTTTTTCATTATATTCATTTGTAAAGCACAAATATTTTCACGTATAGCATTTTCTGATGATGAAAATAAATTTCTTGTACTTGATATTTTTAAAAGTTGATTTAATTTGCTTTCTAATAGATTAAATTTACTAAAATCAATTTTATTAAAAATATTATTTTTAGGTTTATTTTTTTCTTTTAATTTAATATTATCTTGTGATTGTAATATTTCTTTTAATTTTTCTTTAATAATAGAAATATTTTCATCTGAAATTAATTTTGATTTATTTAAAGAAATTTTTTTATTTGAAAAAATAAATAAATTAGTTATAAAATATCCTGAAAAAAAAGCAATTAAATAATCATATGGATATGGAATATATTTCTTTAATTCGTTATGTATATCTAATAAATATTTTCTTATTAAAATATTTATTTTCCCTTTTGATAAATTATTTATATATTCAAAATATTTTTCAGGTTGAGGATTTTCAAAATTATTATTTTGATTAGGTTTTTTAATAAAGGCACTATATTTATTTTTTGAGGCTGATTTTCTATTATTTTTATTATCATTATTTTCTTTTTCATCTAAATTATTATTTATTATTTTATCATCATATTCTTTACTATTAATTATTGTAATGTTATTTTCTTGTATTATTTGTTCTACTTTTTTCTCATTTTGATTCTCATTTTTTTTTTTATTATTAATTAATTCTTTCTCTTTATTTATTTTTACTTCTTTATTTAATTGAATATTTTTATTATGTATATTATTAATTTCATCATTTAATGTATTATTTAAATTTTCTTTAATATTATCTCTCAAATCCTCTTTTTTTATTTTTTTTAAATAATCTTGTGAATTATTTAAAGTAGATGATTTATTATAGTTATTTTTATTATTATCTCCTTGAATATTATTATTTGTTATATTTATTTTTTGATAAAAATAAAAAATTTCATCTTCACAATAAATAAATGATAAAACCAAAAATATAAATAATCCTTTTTTCATTTTCATTAAATATAAATTTAAATTAAAAAAAAATTAAACATCTAATATTTAAAACTCAAAAAAATAAATCCTAATAACAACTTTATCAAAAATTAAATCAAAAATAAAAAAAATAGAAAAAAATTACTTCCAATTAGTTCTTGAATTAACAGGATAATTAAATATTTTATGACATTTAGGACAATTAGTAGTACTTTTTCCCATTGCTAATAATTGAGCACAAGTATGACAATTATTATTTCTATAAACATATAAACTTCTATTAACACATTTATCAACAAAACCATTTAAAATATCTCTTGTTGATCCAACGTCAGCATAAATTTCTGCATTTGCTAATTGATCAAGTACTTTTTTTTTATAAATATTTTCATCAAAATCATCATTATTATATGATATTCTTTTATTTTTTATATTATTATTTTCATCATTATTTTGATAATTTTTTTGCATTTTTAATTTTGCTTTTTTTCTTAATTTTTCATAATCTGGAACATATCCTATTGGATATGGTTTTTCTCTTAATTTTCTTTCAATATAATTTCTTTCTTGTTTTAAAATATCTATTTCATTTTTTAATTCTAAATATTCTTTTTTAGCATTTAAAATTTTTTCTTCTTGAATTGGATTTGTAGAACTTGTATAATAATTATCATCAGTTTGTCTTCTATATGATTCTTTATAATCATCTATTGAATTTTTATTTATATTATTATTTTGTTTTTGATTTATTTTATCAAATTCATATTGATTATTATAATAATTATCAGATTCATTTATTTTATTTTTATTAAAATTATTTCCTGATGATTGATTACTAAAATTTTTATTTGTACCATAAAATTCACTTCTACTTTGACTTTGTTGATTTTGAGGAATATAAAATCTTTTATTTGTTGCTGGATAATAACTATCTCTTTCTGAATTTTTTTCATTATAAAAATTATTTCCTGTATTATTTGATTGTGAATATCTTTCATTATAAAAATTATTACCTGATTCATTTTGTGAATTTATTTCATTACCATAAAAATTACTTGTTGTATTTTTTTCATTTGGATTATTATAAAATTCACTATTTGTATTTTGATTTATTAAATTTGAATTTTGATTTGATTGATTAATATTTTCATTAAATTGATTTTTTGGAATCATCATTTGTTTATTTATATTTTGTATTACTCTATTTTTATTATCATTTGATATTATTTTATTTTCTAAATTATTATTTTCTGATTTGTTACTTCCTTTTGATTCTGTTAATTGAGATGATTTTGTTTGTTTTAAACTTGAATTTGTATTTAATAATTGTTCATTTTGTTTTTGATTAATATTATTATTATTTTTTTTTGTTTTACCTTTTAATTTTTTTTTATTATTTTTAAAATATTGTTCATTATGTTCTGGCATATGTGAAGTACTATTCATTTGATTTTTATTTTTTTTTTGATTTATTTTATTTTGAATTTCATTTTTATCATTATTTTGATTATTGTTAATTTGTATATTTTTTTCTTGTGTTGTATATTTAATATTAAAAGTTTGTTGTGGACCATTTGACATCATTTCTTTTTCTGATAATATTGGAAATTGTTGTTCAGAAATAAATTGATTTGAATTTGTTGCTATTTTTTGCATTATATTATCATTATTATTAATGTTATTATTATTATTATTATTTTGATTATTGGCATATTGAACTTGAAAATTTATATTTTTATTTTCATTATTTATATTATTTTCATCATTTTCTGAATCATCAATTATAATATTATTATTATTTTCGTTATCTTTCTTTTTAAAATTTAAATCTTTTTTATTTGTAATTTTAGACATTTTAACTAAATTTTTTACTTTTTGAAGATTATTTCTTAATCTATCATTTTCTTCGATTATTTTATTATTTAAATTATTTTCTTGAATATCATTTTCTTCTTTAATTTTGTTAATAATATTACCTTCATTCATTGTAAAAAAAATATAACTTTATAAATAAATAATATTAATATTTTTTTTTTTTTTAATATATTCACAAGACCAAAAAGACATTTTTTTAATTTTTTTCATAGATATGGTAAAGGGAAGTATAATAAATTTAACTTTTTTATTTTTATTATTAACTTCAATTTCAGTTTTAGATAAATCATTTCATAATTACGAAGGAAGACCATATCAAGAATTTAAAAAAAATTTATCAGAAAAAGAAAAAAAAGATTTATTAACAATAATGACATACAACATTCGATTTGAAGATTTAGATCATGGAAAACAAAGTTGGCGTTACAGAAAAGAAAAATTAATAAATAATATAATATTAAAATTACCAGATATTTTATCAATTCAAGAAGATTCAAAAGATCAAGTTGAATACATTAATGAAAAATTAAAAAATTATAATTATAATTATATAGGAGTTGATGAATATAATTTACCAAATGAAAGACAAAGAAATACAATTTTTTATAAAAAAAATAAATTTGAATTAATTAATCAAAAATCAATTTGGTTAAATGAAAAAGAAATAAAAGATGCTATTGGATGGGATGGTTGGAATCCTCGTTCAGCAAATATAATTATATTAAAAAAAAAAGAAAATAATCAAAAAATAATAATTGCAAATGTTCATTTAGATCATAAAGGAAGAAAATCAAGATTAGAAGGAATGAAATTAGTATTAAATTATTTAGATAAAATATCAATAAATTATATTAATAATTCAACAAGGAAAATCCCAATTTTTTTAATGGGAGATTTTAATGAATTTCCAAAACAATATACATATAATTCAGTAATTGATAGAAATTATATTGATATGTGGAATACTTGTGTTAAATTTAATAAAAATAATAAATGTATTTTAGGAGAACAATTTTTTGGTTCTTTTCATTGGTATTTAGGTTCTTTAGTTAATAATTATTTTTTAAGAAAATTATTAATGCCTATTTCTTTTCAACATTCAGGAGGTAAATTTTCTCAATGGGAACAATATCATATTGATCATATGTTTTATATTAATGGAAATGGTACGAATATTATACCTATTTATGCTAGTATGCCTTGTGATGATTTAAAAATGGATAAAAGTGGTATTTTTGCTTCTGATCATTTTCCATTGTTTGCTGTTTTCAAATTGAATTAGGTTATATAAATTTGAGATTTTTCGGTTATTATTTTTTAATTTAGGGGGAAAATATATTAAAATGTATAAATAAATTTTGTTAAAAAAAAAATTAAAATTAATTATAATTAATATTCATAAAAAGGTTATTATTTAATATATTTTCATTCAAGTATATAAAATAATTATAATAATTATATTTTAATCTTTGTTTAATGATATTAATTCTTTATTTATTTGAATGTTTTCATCTATTTTTGATAATACTTTTCTAAAATCTTCAAGAGATTTTTGTTGACTTTCTGAAAAAGAATCTATTGGTGAATTTAATATTTTAGGATTATTTTTATTTTCATTATCTTTTGAATTTATCATATTTATTTCATTATTTATTATTGGATTAATTTTTTTATTTTGTGGTGATAATAAAATATCTTTTTTATTATTTAATCGATTAAGATATTTTTTTTCATTATCATTTAATTTTTTTTGCAATTGTTCTTTTTCTTTTATTAATTCATTTATTTTTAATTTTAATTGTTGTATTTTATTTCGATAATCTTTTATTTTTTTATTATTATTATTTATATCATCTGTAAATGATTTTGTTTTTTCATTAAATAAATCATTTGCTTCTTTTAATTCAATATTAAATTTTTCAAAATTACTTCTTAATTCATTATTTTCTTTTAATAATTCTTCTTTTTCAATTGTTAATTTATTAATCAATTCTTTTGATTCTTTTACTTTATTTTTATTTTCATTATTTGAATTTTGAATTTCATTTATTTTTTTTTGACTAATTTCATTTGAATTTATAACTTTTTGTTTTAATTCTTGAATAATTTTGTTTTTATTTTCAATATCATTTAATAATTTATTCTTTTGACTTTTTATATTATTATTTTCTTTTTCTAAATTAATAATTTGTTCTTTTAATTTAACATTTTTTTTTTCAATACTTGAAATTTGTTCAATTATAATTTGAGTACATTGTGAGCTATTTTGATTATTAATGTTATTTTTTTCATTTAATATATTTTGTTGAATATTATTATTATTAATAATTTCATGTAATGAAGAAATTATTTTTTCTAATTGAATAATTTCTCCATTTTTTATTTTAGTTAATAATTTAATTTCATTATCATGTTGTAATATTAATTCATTTATTTTATTATTTAATTTAGTATTATCAAATTCTAATTTATCTTTAATAATTTCTATTTCATCTAATCTATCTGAGAGAGAAAAATATTGATTTGTAATTTGATTTTTATCATTATTTTCATTTGATGAAAGTGTTTTGTTTTTTTGAGTTAATTCAATTAATGAATAATTTATTTTTTTATTTTCATTTTCCAATTCATTGATTTTATTTTCATTTTGAATTGATTGATTTTTATAATTCTCTATTTGTATTTGTAATTCTTGAATTATACTCTCTTTTTTTTCTAAATCTGATTTATATTTTAATTTTTCTTGTTCTTGTGTAGATATAGTATTTTTTAAATTGTTAATTTCAAATTCTTTATTTATTAAATTTTTTTCTAAATCTAAAATATAATTTTTAATTTCAGAAAATTGATTATCTTCTATTGGTAAATTAAGATTTATATTTATTGGACTATTTCCAATAATTGGTGATATTGACTGTAACATTTTATTTTTATTTATTTTATTAATTAAAAATAAAAAAATGGAATAAAATTAAAAAAATGAATTTTAATTTGTTTTTGTAAAAAATATTTATTTATATTTTTATTTAAATGAGTGAATATCAAGATAATAAAGAAATAAGAAAACAAATTGAAATTTTAAAAAATTCATGTTTAAAATATGAAAATGAAACAAATAATGAAGAAAAAATAGAAGATGAAAAATTAAAATTAGAAAATGAAGTATCAATTTTAATAAAAGAAAACAATGAAAAAAAAAAAGAAATAGAAAGACTTAAAAGTCATTACCAAAATATATTAAATTCTCAAAATTTAAATAATGAAAATGAAATTAAATTAAAAGAAAAAGAATTACATGATTTAAAAACAATTAATAATAATCTTAATAAAGAATTAAAACAAACTCAAGATACTTGTGATATGTTGAAAGATGAAAATTATATTATTAAAATATTAGGTTTTTGGTCTCCTCAAGCAATGTTTAAATATATTCAAGCATATGATAAACAACAAACACCAAATCCAATAAATTAAATAAAAAATAAAAAATAAAAAATGAATTTTATTATATTATATTTTTACATTATTCTACTTTTTTTTTCTTTTTAAAAAATAAAAATAAAATTAAATTCAATATCATTAACTTAAAAATTTATAATTTTTCATTTTAATATAATTAAATCCAAAAAAAGTTTATTTTTAAATATTAAAATAAAAAACAAAAAAAATACAGATAAAAAAATATATATTTATCTTTAATATTTTTTAAAGCTTAAATAAAATAAAACTAAGATTTTTCTTATTGAGTTTTTTTATCACTTTCCATATCACTTCTAAAATCAGGAACAGATCTAGAAGGGAATTTAAGTATAGGTAAAATTTTAGAAGCAACAGGACCAACACTATTATTAGCAAGATCAATATATTTTCCACCTAATTGTTCTAAAAGAAGAGCACCTCTATAATCAGGATAATATAACCAAATACAAAATAATGTTTTTATAAATGGCCAACATTTTAAACTTATAAAACTCAAACTAAATTAAAAAAATATAATTATATAAATTTTTTTTTTCTTACACATAAATTATTGGGAAGAGAGCAGTTCCTTCAAGTAATGAGAGAATTCCATATATTAAGAAATATAATACCCATATTTTGTCTGTTTGTCCTTCTTTGCTAGTTATGTATACTTTGTATCCTGGATAACCTATTGTTCCTACGAAATATGCGAGATTAAATAAGATATTTAATAAGAATGACATTTTTATGTATCTGATAAATATATATTTATTTTAATTTTTATAAATATTAAATTTTAGTAATTTATTTTTTTATTTATTTTTGATTTTTTAATTTTTATAAATTTAATTGGTTAAAATTTATTTTTGGGGATTGGGGATTGGGGATTGGGGATTGGGGATTGGGGATTGGG
>JAEEGK010029998.1_pt1 | contig 10811 bp, 8 predicted proteins | sample 8958771 | NCBI WGS metagenome assembly JAEEGK01 (sample SAMN16246547, study PRJNA631951) | gut metagenome | biome: gut microbiome; feature: rumen; material: SC-attached | host: Bos | place: Iran: Karaj | collected 2018-10 | reverse complement strand
ACTGACTACAGGACGACCTGGACATTCAGATGCAGGAACAAGGATGTCAAGTTCACGCCGGAGATGGTCGAGGAGATCAAGGACCAGATCAGGGCATACTGCGACCTCAGGTTCAACGAGGAGGAGCTCGACTACCTTCAGAGTATCGTCTGGATCAAGAGTTCTTATGTATCGTTCCTCAGGCTCTGGAAGCCGAGATACGATGACTTCACCATCACGACAGATGCGGAGTGCGGCCTTGCCATCGAGACGACAGGCACATGGCTTAACACTTCGATGTATGAGATCCCGACTCTCGCCATCGTAAACGAAGTCTACTTCCGCATGAAGTACGACTACGATGCACTGATGGATTCTTTCCGCCGCAGGCTTGATGACAAGATCTCCAAGCTTCAGTCAGGCGAATGGAACATCGGCGTGTTCAGCGAGTTCGGTCTCAGAAGAAGACTCTCGGGCGAAGCACAGGATCTCGCAGTCAAGGAGCTCTGCTCGAAGGATCTCGGCGCATCACACTGCGTCGGTACATCCAACGTCTACCTCGCGATGAAGCACAACGTAACGCCGGTAGGCACGATGGCTCACGAGTGGATCATGTGCGTAGGCCAGGGCAACCACAAGCATAACCCCGCTTACTCCAACTGGTATGCGCTGGACTGCTGGGTAAAGGAGTACGGTATCCTTAACGGTACTGCGCTCACCGATGCTATCACGACAGACTGCTTCCTCAGAGACTTCAAGCTCACATATGCGACGCTCTACAGCGGTGTAAGACATGACAGCGGCGATCCTTATGAGTGGGGCGACAAGATGATCGCTCACTACGAGTCGCTCGGGATCGATCCCAAGACGAAGACGCTGCTGTTCTCCGACAGCCTCAACTTCGAGAAAGCAACGGCGATCTATGCCTACTTCAAGGACAAGGCGAAAGTCGCTTTCGGCATCGGCACATACATTGCAAACGATACCGACGCTGAGCCTCTGAACATCGTCATGAAGACGACGGTCTGCAACGGCATGGACGTTGCCAAGGTATCAGACTCCGAAGGCAAGGGCATGTGCAAGAATCCCGACTATGTCGAGTATCTCGAGCGCTGCATCAAGTGGAGGATGGAACACTAATATCCGTCAGCAACAGGCAAAGAAGAGGGCTGTATCGGTTTGATACAGCCCCTTTTGTATGTTCGAATCTCGCTATTCCCGGCTTTACCAATCCGAATCCCAGTCAGAATCGTACGAATCGTAACTGTCGTAATCGTAATCCCAGTCGTCATCGTCCCAGTTGCTGTCATTCCAGCTGTCGTCGTTGTCGTAGCTGTCATTGGAATACGCTTCGGTCGGGTACTCTTCGACTTCGCCTGCGTAGTCGCTGTCGAGGCTCGAGTAATCCTTGGCTTCGAAGTAGTCGTTATAGTTCTCTTCGAGCCTGTCGGGAGCATCGTAATCCCTCTCCCACTCGCCGTCATCGCCGGGCGTGTACCAGGCGCCGCCGGTGTAGTAGTAGGGTGTTCCGTTGTATTCGTAGTAACCCTTCTTCGGAGACTTGGCGTCTTCGAGCGAATTGACGAACGCGACAATCATGATCATGATGACCAGGAAGATCACGATTCCCGTACTGCAGCCTGTTGCCAGACCGCCGCAGCCGGAGTTCCTCTTTCTTGAAGAAGACCTGACGGGCTTTGGTCTGGAAGTCGTTCTTCCTTTGTTGATATCGGCCTGCTTGCGCTCTAAGACCTCCGCCTTCATCTTCTGGTAGAGTTCGTTGACGGCATAAGCCTCGTCTGCGCCCTGGTAGCGGATGGCACGGCTGCCGTCTGCCTTGTTCTTGTAGACGACGCAGTTGCCGTTAGGTTCCTTGTAGATACCGAAGGCGCGCGGCTCCTTGTAGTCCACGCCGACGAAGAATCGCATCTTCTCCAGCGGGATGTTGTTTGCCGCCGCGAAAGCCTGCAGTTCCTCTATCGTCTTAGGGACCTGGTTGCCTGATCTCTGCATGTGCTGGTTGACCGCGCCGCAGTTCGGACATCTGTCCAGCGTATCGTCTATGGCGCTTCCGCAATAATCGCAAAAAGTCTTCATACTATCCCCCCCTCTGATCTTCAAAAAAAGCTCAGGTATTCCAGCCGTGATTATACCATACGGCAGGGGCCTCGCGCCCTACCCGAACAATTGTCTCTCGCGCTTGTAGTACACCGCAGACATTACGGATGCAATGAAGCCTCCGCAGGATACATCGGACAGGAAGTGCGCACCGAGCACCATTCTCGAGGCAAGCACCAGGAATCCGAAAACAAACCCTGCCACAAACAGCACCTTCTTCTTATTCCTGAGCGCGGGAACTACGGCAGCAAGTCCGGGAAGGATCGCGATGCTCAGGATGGCATTTGCTGTGTGACCGCTCGGGAAGGATTTGAAATTGTCACTGTATATCCCGAATGTCTCTATGAGTTCGTCTTTGTTCTTTATCGGGTCGTACCACGCGTGGAAATCAACCCCGTCTATATGCTCCTGTATAAGCCTGAATCTCGGACGGGGAAGCCCGGTCTTGATGATCTCGTAGATGATGAACATGACGGCCATGCAGTTGAGTATGAGCACTATCCTTCTTCCCAGAGTCGGATCGTTATTGCGTCTGCCGAGGATGAAGCCCAACACGGCTATGGGGAAGAAGACAAATAAGAACACGATTATCATCTGCGGAATGGTCCTTCTTATCTCGGGGAAGATCCCGCCCAGATTATTGATATCGAGAAGCGAGCCTCCGGCTACCGTCATGACGATCACGCCGAAGAAGATGATGAAGGAACAGTATATGGTGCGCTTGAAGTCGTTAGCGATCTTCATGGACTGGCTCAGAGCCGCGCCGAAGTAGAACGAGAATGCTCCGCAGAACACATAGATACCCAAAGAGGATATGACGAGGGCGGGGATGTTGCCGCCCGAGAATATTGCGGATGCTATGGGGTGGTCGAAGAATGTGCCTATGACAAAAGTTACAGCAAAGAACGCTGCCATACAGACAGCGATCCTTCCTGCAGTCATTCCGAATCTTAATCGGTTATCGTCCGGCATCTGATTATTCCCCCCGTAAAAGTATACACTTATAAGAGATTTTCGCACGTACTAATGTAACACGTTTGTAACCGCTGCCACAGTTTTGCCAGTCTTTTGCCCATTGGTTGACGAGTTTTGAGGCATCAAAGCCGTTATTCTCTACACTCGGAAACCAAAAGAGTTGAATTCGAGTGATTGTTCATGCTCGCTTAGGTCCTCCGCGCTACGCTTGTGCGGAAATCGCTCGCATAAGCAATCACTCTCAGGCGTATAAAGGAGTTGGAAAGGAAATGTATGATACAACGAACTACAGCTACGGCAATGAAGACAGGAAACCGGTATTTACCTCAGCGATAATCGCACTGGCGAGCATATGTCTGCTCGTTGCTTTCGGATTTGCGGCCAATATGTTCCTCGGCTACATGGGAGGCAAAGCATCCAAGACCGTCGGAACTGAAGAATACTCGGCATTCATACTGGAAGATGTCGTAAAACCCGCCGAGTAACATTGTTAAATCATTGATAAACAAAATCCCTTTGTGCTATTGTTAGCATTAGTTAAAACAATAAGTACGAGGGGTCCCGGGTGGAAAAGAAAAGGGTAAACAGGAACAGGCTGTTCTTATGGATACTGTCTGCATCTACGATAATTCTGCTTGCCTTGACCATCGTGGGGCTTATCTTTTTCTACTATCAGGTCGATACCTATCAGGCATCGGGCATCGAAGATTTCCAGACCTATTCAAAACTTTATGTTTATATCGCGGACAGTCCGGACAGTACCGTGTCGGACAATCTGTATCAGGAACTCCGGGAATACGGCCTTCAGAACGACTGCTATGTTGAACGCCTGGGAGATGATCTCGTGACGAGCTATTCCAAGGAAGAAATGATCGAGATAGCCATCAAGTCGAAGGTATCGGGAATAATCCTCGAGGCCGACGATTCGGAAGAGACGGCAGCGCTTATCGATAAGGCTGATGCCGCCGGGATCCCCGTAATAACGGTAATGACCGATGCGCCCAACTCGAGCAGGTGCAGCTTTGTCGGAATGAACAACTACAGCGCAGGCACCGAATACGGCAACCTCGTGCTCACTGCGGCATCTTACAACGGGCTGCCGGGCGTAAAGGCGCTCGTACTCATGAGCTCCGGAGACAGCAACGAGAGCGCGCTCTATATGGCGATACAAGAGAAGCTTAGCGGAAGCAACATTGCCTTAAGTTCCGCAGTCATAGAATCAGATTCGGCATTCAGTGCGGAGGAGAAGATCATAGACGTGCTGGACGAATACGATCCTGTGCCGGACATCATCGTATGTCTCAGTGATATCAACACCAGATGTGCATACCAGTATATCGTCGACAAGAACTTAGTAGGCATTACCACCATCATCGGATACTACGATTCGGATACGGTCCTCGAAGGTATCGAGAGAGGTGCAATCGAAGCGACGTTCAGCGTTGATACCGAGCAGGTGGCCAAGTACTGCGTGGATGCCCTTAACGAGTATTACGAGATGGGCAACGTCAACGGGTATTTCGATACCAACTATGTCCTCATCAACAAGGCGAACGTGTCTGATTACATCAGCGCGGACAGCGGAGAGGAGGTATCGGATGAAACGGCTTAGAGAACGTCTCCGCCACCTCAAGATAAGGTACAAGCTGGTATTCATATTCCTCGTGACCTCGATGATCGCGTTCGGAGTAAACCTGTTCGTATACCTTAACCTCAACCGTATGCTCTCGAGGATCGACATGGTCTATTCGACCAACATCAGCCTGAACGATCTGTCTGACGATCTCGCGCAGGTCCACTCGGGCCTTACGGGATTCCTCGAGACAAAGGGCACCGATGACCTCGAGCTCTACTACAAGTATTCGCAGGAGATAGCCGAAGAGATACAGCAGCTCAACAATCTTCCGACGGACAACGTCTACAAGCTCCGCGAGCGCAACATCCGCAAACTCGCCGAAAGCTATCTGCTGACTGCCGAGAATGCCGTCAAGGCAAAGCGCGGACGTAACATCGAGAAATACACCCAGTACTACAAAGAGTGCTCCGAGATGTACGACGTTCTCAACACATACATCTACAGTCTCAACAACGAGACATTCCGCATCAACTCCGAGAGCTTCAATACGCTGATAGGATCGCTCCGGTATTCGGAGATATTGTGTCTGTCGATCTTCGTTATCGTGTCACTCATGAACGTCCTGCTCATCGTCATTCTTACCGGTACGATCACCAGGCCTCTGACGAGTCTGTCCGACAAGGCGAACGAGATCTCCAGGGGCGGTCTCGAGAATGTCGAACCGCTTAAGATCCACTCCAACGACGAAGTCGGCAACGTTACCCGCGCGTTCAACCAGATGCTCGCGAGCATCAAGGAATACATCGCGAAGATAAGGGAGCAGATGGTCACCGAGAGTGCCATGAAGGAGAAGAGCCTTCTCATGGAGAACCAGATGAAGGATGCCCAGCTCAAGTATCTTCAGGCGCAGATCAACCCGCACTTCCTGTTCAACACTCTTAATGCGGGAGCGCAGCTGGCTATGGTCGAGGGCGCCGACAGGACAGGCGAGTACATAAGCAACATGGCGGATTTTTTCCGTTATAATGTCAAGAAGGATAACGAACAGGTCAAGATCTCTGAAGAGATAGAACTCGTCGACAGTTATATCTACATCATGAACGTAAGGTATTCGGGCGAGATCAAGTTCTCCAAGGACATCGACGAGAGCCTTACCGGAGTCGTCATTCCGAGCATGATAATCCAGCCTATCGTCGAGAACTCCGTCAAATACGGGATCATGAGCCTCGAGGACAGACAGGGACACATCATACTCTCGCTCTATGAGGAAGACGGCTATGCCTGCATCGAAGTCAGCGACAATGGTACCGGAATGGACGAAGAGCTGATAGAGGATATCCTCGCGGGCAGGCCTCACGGCAGGACCGGCGGCGAACCCGCCGAAGAGAAGAGCGTGGGTCTTGCGAACGTTATCTCGAGGCTTGATATCTTTTTCGACAAGAAGGAGAAGATCGAGATCAAGAGCACATTGGGAGAGGGTACCAGTGTGATCATCAGAATACCGATGGAGAAGGATCAATGTACAGAATAATGCTTGCCGACGACGAAGGTATCGTCATCGATTCACTCAAATATATTATCGAGAACAGCTTCCCCGGAAGCTTCGAGATCGAGACTGCCAAGACCGGCAGGAGCGTTATCGAGCTCGCTGAGACGTTCCGTCCCGACATAGCATTCATGGATATCCAGATGCCCGGCATCAACGGCATCGATGCGATGCGCGAGATCAGGAAGACAAACTCCAAGACGGTGTTCATCGTGCTGTCCGCTTACGATAAGTTCGACTACGCCAAAGAGGCGATAGACATGGGCGTGCTCGCATATCTGAACAAGCCCTTCGACAAGAAAAAGATTACCGACGTCCTCTCCAAGGCCATGGCCGAGGTCGACAAGGAGCGCCAGTCTCGTAAGGAGGAGCTCGAGATCAAGGAGAAGTTCGAGACCATCATGCCGATCATCGAGAACGGCCTGATACAGGACCTTCTGTTCCACGAGCATTTCCAGGAGAACATAGACAACTATATGTCGCTTCTCGGAATATCGGAGAAGTTCGGATACATGATAGTCATCGTCAGCGGCAAGGAGCAGGTCGGTAACTACATGACGGGCGCGGTCCCTGCCAGCATCGAGACACAGAAGAACTATACTGACATAAGACTCATAATCGAGGACTACTTCAAGGGCGTCATAGGCTCCGTAATGGGCAACAAGCTTCCGGTCCTTGTGCCCTATGACAAGGATGAGCTCTCATACGCCAAGCGTTCGGAGATAGTCGAACAGGCAAGGCAGATGAGCCACAGGCTGGACGACCGCCTCGGAATGAACTTCAGGATAGGCATCGGCAGCGTACGTCCGATGAGGGCGATGGCCGATTCATACAGCGAGGCACTTGCCTGCCTTGTGAACTCGACCGAGAGAGTCGCGCACTCTGACGATGTCAGGGTCGGCTGCGAGTACGAAGACGATTATCCGATGAATTATGAGAAGGAGCTGTTCGCGGCAGTCCAGGCAGGCGATGTTCAGACAGCGGAGACGGAGGCTACCAGGTTCTTCGACTGGATGAAGAACAGTTCCGGCGGCTCGCTGTCCGACATAAGGCTCAAGGTCCTCGAGTTCGTTCTCTGGGCTGAGCACATGGCATACAGCAAGGGCGGACACCTGTACAGGTTCAAGGGCAGGAGCGAATATCTCCCCGAGGTATGTTCGATAACGAGCCTCGATTCGCTGAGACTGTGGTTCATCAAGCACATCGAGAGCGCGGTCATAATGATCAACTCTTCGAATGTCGATTCCCAGGCCGATGCGGTAACAAAGGCTAAGGAATACATCGATACGCACTATGCGCAGGATCTCTCGCTCGAAGGAATGTCGAGGCAGACGGACATCAGCCCCTACTACTTCAGCAAGCTGTTCAAGCACAAAACGGGCGTCACGTTCATAGACTATCTTACGAACCTGAGGATCGAGAAGGCCAAGGAGCTCCTCGCTGATCCGTCCAAGTCCATGAAAGAGATCTGCAGCGAAGTAGGCTACAGCGATCCGAATTATTTCTCCAGGATATTCAAGAAGGTAACAGGCAAGACCCCGACAGAATACAAGGATGGGCTCAAGCTATGAGAAAGATACGCAACACGGTAGCTGCAGTAATGGCAGCGGTCTTCGTCTTCCTCGGCGCCGCATGCGGCAAAGACCAGACGAGCCCGATCGCTGCCCCGACTCAGGCGGAGGATGTCCTTACGATAGGACTGAGCTTCGACTCCTATGTCATCGAGAGATGGACAAGGGACAGGGACGTCTTCTGTGCCACCGCGAACGAACTCGGCGCGGAGGTCAACGTCCAGTCCGCGAACGGTGAGATGGATACCCAGATATCACAGATAGAATACTTCATAGGCATAGGCGTGGATGCGATCGTTATCGTTACCATCGATGCAGACGGGCTGACAGATGCGATCAAGGCTGCCAAGGATGCGGGCATTCCCGTCATCTGCTATGACCGTATCGTCAGGAATGCCAATGCCGACCTCTACATCTCTTTCGATAATGTGGCCGTCGGTACCAACATGGCCGAGGCCATCTGCGAAGACATCGGTGAAGATGCCAACATCGTCGAGATAATGGGACCCGAGAGCGACTACAACGTTGCCCAGGTCATGGAAGGCTTTGAGGCAGTCTGCGAAGAATATGGCGAGAACATCCTGCTTACCTATAACTGCGACAACTGGCGTGCGGAGCTCGCGTACGAATTCGTCAACGACAACATCGAGACCATCTCTGAAGCCGATGCGATAATGTGCGGCAACGATGCGCTCGCAGGCGAGACCGTGCATGCTCTGGCCGAGTGGGGACTGGCCGGCAAGATCAAGGTCGTCGGACAGGACGCGGAACTCGAGGCATGCCAGAGGATCGTGGAGGGCACGCAGCTCATGACGGTATACAAGCCCGTGGAAAAGCTCGCCAAGCTTGCAGCGGAATACGCCGTAAAGCTCGCGAAAGGGGAGGACATCGGCGTGGACGTTCTCTTCAACGACGGCACATACGACATCCCCTATGTTGCTATAGAACCGGTGGCGGTCAACAAGGACAATCTTGACGAGGTCATCATCGACAGCGGATTCCACATGAAGGAAGACGTTTATATGAATATAGATAAGGAAGAAGAAACGGAAGAAGAGACAGTCGAAGCTTCTGTTCCCACCGAGTAGCACAAATCCGCACACAGCGATCAGGACTATTACAAAAATGTGCTAACAACCGATTGCGCATTTGTTATTTTCGCTAAAATTTACAGATTTTCGATATGATTTTCCTACACTCCTAATGATAAGTTGTAATCGGTGATAGGTCACCAAAAACATTTTTAGGAGGAATTTCTGATGAAATTAACCAAAGTACTTGGAACAGTTCTTTGCTCAGCTATGCTCCTCGTTTCTTTCGCTGGATGCGCTGCTGGCGGTTCAGGTAAGGACAAGGTTGGCGTTTCAATGCCTACAAAGGATCTCCAGAGATGGAACCAGGACGGCGACTACATGAAGCAGGAGCTCGAGAAGGCAGGCTACGAAGTAGATCTTCAGTACGCTGCTAACGACGTTGCTACACAGCTCTCACAGGTTGAGAACATGATCAACTCCGGTTGTAAGGTTCTCGTTATCGCTGCTATCGAAGGTTCTTCACTCGGTGAGGCTCTCGATATGGCAGAAGCTAAGAACATCCCCGTAATCGCTTATGACCGTCTCCTCATGGAGTCTGACACAGTTGATTACTATGCTACATTCGACAACTACATGGTTGGTACGATCCAGGGCACATTCGTTAAGGATCAGCTCGACCTTGACAACGCTGAAGGTCCGTTCAACCTCGAGATCACAGCTGGTGACCCCGGTGACAACAACGCTCTGTTCTTCTATCAGGGTGCTATGGACGTTCTCAATCCTTACATCGAGTCCGGTAAGCTCGTAGTAGTTTCCGGCCAGACAGAGTTCTCCGATGTTGCTACAGCTTCCTGGAAGACAGAGAATTCTCAGTCCAGAGCTGAGACGATCCTCTCCTCTTTCTATGCTGACGGCACAAACGTAGACGCTTGGCTCTGCTCCAACGACTCTACAGCTCTTGGTGTAGCTAACGCTCTCGCTGCTAACTACACAGGTGAATACCCGATCATCACTGGTCAGGACTGCGACATCGCAAACGTTAAGAACATGCTCGAGGGCAAGCAGTCAATGTCCGTATTCAAGGATACACGTACTCTTGCAGCTCAGGTTGTTAAGATGGTTGGTCAGATCCTTAAGGGTGAGACAGTTGACACTAACGACACAGAGACATACGACAACGGCAAGAAGGTTGTTCCTTCTTACCTCTGCGAGCCTGTATTCGCTGACGCTGATAACTACGAGAAGATCCTCATCGACTCTGGTTACTACACAGCAGATCAGCTTAAGTAAAGCTTAATTTGCAACCCTGGACAGGCGGGTGAAAAACCCGCCTGTTTTTTAGGGGGCTGCTTAAAGAGGCATTTGATTTAAGGAAGAGGTACAAGAATGGCAAATGTTTTGCTTGAAATGAAAAACATAACCAAAACTTTTCCGGGCGTAAAAGCACTCGACAACGTCAACCTCCAGGTTGAAGAAGGAGAGATCCACGCACTTGTCGGTGAGAATGGTGCCGGCAAATCAACGCTCATGAACGTATTAAGCGGTATCTACCCGTTTGGTACTTATGAAGGCGACATAATCTATAACGGCAAAGTTTGTGAATTTCATAACATCAAAGATTCCGAGAAAAAAGGAATCGTAATCATACATCAGGAACTCGCCCTGATCCCCTACATGACAATAGGCGAGAACATGTTCCTCGGCAATGAACGAGGCAAAAAATGGAATATTGACTGGAACAAGACGTATTCAGAGGCTGATAAGTATCTTAAGATGGTCGGCCTTACGGATTCTTCCAAGACTCTTATAAAAGATATAGGTACAGGTAAACAGCAGCTGGTCGAGATCGCGAAGGCTCTTGCAAAGAACGCGAAGCTCTTGATCCTCGACGAGCCTACATCCTCACTGAACGAGACAGACTCCAGAGCTCTCCTCGATCTGATGAAGGAATTCAAGAAGCAGGGAATGACGATGATCATCATCTCCCACAAGCTGAACGAAGTATCTTATGT
>JAEEGK010029996.1_pt1 | contig 10812 bp, 11 predicted proteins | sample 8958771 | NCBI WGS metagenome assembly JAEEGK01 (sample SAMN16246547, study PRJNA631951) | gut metagenome | biome: gut microbiome; feature: rumen; material: SC-attached | host: Bos | place: Iran: Karaj | collected 2018-10 | reverse complement strand
AAGCAACAGTTTTAATCCATGCAGCTCGGGTCTGTCAAGGAGGGTATCGTAATGCTTTTTTATATCTTCAGCCGTTACTGCTTTTGCCTGGTTTTCCAAAGCTTTTCCCTCCTTTATTATTTCTACAGTATCTGTTTTAATGTATTTGTCAGATAATCAGGAAAATAATAACTGATATCCGAATGATTTGTGTAATCTGCTATATCACATTCCACGTTATATCCGTTTTCATTAAAGCACCCCAGCAGATCTTTTATGTGCTCTGTATAAGTATGCTCTTTATCAGAAAAATGCATATATATCTTCTGTTTGTTGCCGCATTTCTTACCTTCAATCCGTTCTTTTAACCTTACATCAAGCTTTTTTACTTTTTCTTCGGTTATGTTCCCGACTATATGCTCAAGACACTCGGTGTTTTGTGAAGCAATCAGATATTGTCCGAGGTAATACTGCGGACCGCCTGCTATTATATAACTGTCTTCATACTGCAGCCCGAAGTTAATGGAAGAATACCCTCCCTTGCTTGAACCGCAGCATATCAGTTTATCGGTTCCCAGATTCTTTTTTATATGATTTATCAGACCGATTGTAGCTTTTTCCTCAGAATAAGTCTGGTCATACCCAAGGTAATACGAACCTCTGTGATCAGCCGCAAAATCATCGAGGATAAAAAGCTTATTGGCGTTTACTTTTGCCAGAGTACGCATATAGTTGTATCTGGCTTTGATACCTCTTCTGGTACAGGAGGAAAAAACAACCACAAGATCCTTGGAATCAGGATTCTTTTTTAATATATATTTAAGCGTAACGTCTCCGGTTTTGAACTTCTTCTGGCTGAATAACAGCTTTACCTTTGTGGTAAGATACTCATAATACTTTCGGATGACGCGTCTAGCTTTACCGGGCATAAAACCTTACTCCTTAATATTGCTCTTTATAAAATCCTCGATAGAATCGATAAGTTCATTGGTATTGGACGTATAAGGATTAAGCTGTGCAGTACAGAGTTCTTTATACTTATCCCCCAGCTTTTCAAGATCATAACAGGCTATTATTATCCCCAGATCATCAAACTGCTGCAGGAGCTGCAGCTGATGGTCATCTACATGCTCTCCATACTTCGCATATCTGGGTGTCGCCAGAACCTTTTTCCCTTTTTTTACAGACCCGATGATGACACCGGTCCCGCCATGTGTTATAACCTTGTCGCATTCGGATATCTTGCCGGCAAATGCTTCCCTGTCCAAAAACGGCTCATATGAATAGTGCTTGGGGACATAATCACTGGCACCTGTCTGCGCGAACACTTTCTCAGTAATGATACCCTTATCTATCAATTCATCTATCTTCTCTAACAGTCTGTTAAACTGGAACTTCTGAGAACCTACGGTAACAAAAATCATCAGTATATACCACCTTTGTATATAGCTTTCGGATAAAGCTTCAGCATGGACTCCCACTGTACATAAAACTGATCGGCAAACTTATATAAAAGCTTTCCGCTCAATGTCTTGGAAGTAACCTTGGCAAACGACTCTATATATACCAGTTTTCTACGATGAAGCTTAACAATAAGAGCCAGAGGTACTATGGCAAGCACCCCTGTCGTGATCATAATATCAGGTTTTTCTTTATGATATATCTTTATGGCTCTGAATGTATTGGCTATCAGCTTTGGGATAAATGTTATCCCTTTACGGTTTATCTGCGGGACATATATTGTCCTTACCCCGTTATCACCCATGCCATACTCTGTTTTTTCCGTGAGCAGTACACTGTCATACTTCTTCATCAGGGGCTTTAGCATCATTATCTGCTCAAAATGTCCGCCTGAAGAAGCAGCAAAAAGCAACTTCATTTTTGTGACCTCATTTTGCGTATGGTAATAAACCTAAAATCTTACTTTTATCACTTGAACACTGTGATACTATATAAACCTTGGAAGAGAAGAATTCTTTTAAGAATATAATTGCTGCTGAAAGGAAAAGTGCCACTCCGGCAAATATCGCTACGATCAGATAATTAGACATCGATTTTATCCTGCCTATACTCGTAGCTTTCTCAAAAACCTGCAGGTTATCAGCACCTAAAAGGTCATTAATTTCAGAAGCATATGCATCTGCCATGGCATTTGTAATCTCTACAACATTATCCGGTATGTCCAGCATAGTCTGTATCACAATTCGATACCCATATTTTTTTGAATCGCTGCTGGCTCCTCCAAGAGAAACAGCTCCGGATGAAACAAGACTCATCAGATAATTTGCCGTAACTCTTGAATCATCTATCTCGGCTGCAGCTCTTTCACATACACGGCTGGTGCCCAAAACGCTGGCATAAGTATTCATCAGGGATACACCGCTCGCTGTTTCGGAATAAGAACCATATACCGCACTGTAAATAGCTGCTGTAGAATAATAAGAAAATTTATCGCCTTTATACTTTACAAACGCTACCGCAAGTAATCCTCCAATAACAGTAGCAAAAACTATAATCCATTTCATTTTCCATGTTCTGTATAATGCAGAAACAATGTTACGGAGAATATTATAATCTGTTATTTCCATTTCTTTTATTTCCGTGTTCATAGCAGGTCTCCTTAGTTATATTTTTTTGCTATAAAAACAATTCCAATACCTAATAGTAACGATAAGCCCAAACAACCTCCAATTATCAGCTTGTCCTGTCCTGACAATTCTTCTTCCTTTATACTGTCAGCCAAGAGATTATTATCATCAACTGAATCGTTTATCCGTATTGTTCCTGAATATAATTCCGCTGAAGAATAATCCCCTTCTGCAAAACTATAGGAAAGCTCAAATCTAACTGAATGTGTGCCCCTCTCATTAATAAAGAAAGTGATGTTCTGCGTTTTAGACGCCTCAGCAGAAATATTACCGATGTTCGCAGTAGTAACCGGTTTAGTATCATTATCTATATAAACCGAAAGAACAACATTGCTTAATTTCTCTTCCAAAAGAGACTTAAAAGAAAGTGATGCAGCAATCTTCTCTCCTGCTCCGGCTTCTTCGGGAATAGTCTGAGAAACAACCTTGAAGGCACTTAAATCAAGATGAACCGGGGCATAAATTGTAGCATTACTTGTTCTTACTTCCGATGTTATACTGATTCCGAAAGGAACGGATGATCGCGAATAATACGGTGACGCATAGAGTTCGAAAGTGATCTCTCTTTTTTCACCGGCCTTAAGGGCCTTCATATATGTCTGATTGGAAGAACCATAGGAAGTACTTATACCCTCAGGAAAACTGATTGTTACGACAGCCCCTTTGGTTGCAACCTTAGCATCGGTATTTTCCACCTCTATTATCAGCTCAAACTTTTTACCGGGTGTTATAATATCATCAGATACCCTATAAGAAGAAACCACGATAAAAGGTTCATATTCTGTTCCGTCTTCTGCAGCCCCTGCAGGTATATCAGTTCCAATCATAATCAAAAAACAGATCAGAAACAGACTTAACAGTGCTTTTATTTTCTTTATCATTTCTTTTCCCCTCTCTTTAATCCCTGTTTTCGGAATTTATATCGGTATAAGATACGCTCTCATCCGGTTTTCGCTTCTTATATGCTTTATTCTTTGCAAATCTCTGATTACCTTTTTTGTCAGTAAGATAATAATCAGCATTTTTTACATTCTTCTTATATATATCACGCGGAATCTTATTAACTATCATTCCATAATACTGCTCCTTATAATTATCCATCAGCAGTCTGGTATCCTTTATCTGAGTGCGCTTAGTTTCTCCAAGTGCAGATACAACGATTATCCCATCCACTTTCTTAAAGACTATCTGTGCATCAGGTACAACGCTTATAGAAGGGCAGTCCAGAATGATACAATCAAATGTATTCCTAAGTTCTTCTATCAATGTGTCTACTTTTTCGGAGCATAATACCCGTGTAGCATTTTCTTCTGTTCTTCCTCCGGGTATATAGAAAAGATTATCAACATTTGTTGGATAAATAAGATCATCTGCCGACAGCATCACTTCAGTTCTGGCAGATACATAATCTGCCAAACCTTTTTTTGTCCGATCGTTAAGTTTTTTATATTCCTCGGATTTTCTAAGGTCACAATCAACTAAAACAGTCCTTCTGGATGATGCCGCCATAGCTATCGCAATGCTTATTGCAGTAGATGTAGTTCCAGCCAAAGGCGAACATCCTGTCAGTGCTAATGCCTGTGCTCCTTCATTCTTCTTTTTATTGATTATCTCAACCGTTATCTTATCAATCGCTGCGTATAGCAACTGATTTCCTATTTCATACAGATTGATCTGTTCTTTATTCATCTTATCATGCTCCTAATTCATAATTTATTTTTGTTTTCCAGAAAAAACATACTAACATAAAATATTTCAATAATCAACCATTAATTAACTTCATACACCCTCTCACATGTAAGTAACGGATTATTATTTGACTCAATATTAATAGCGTTCCATTTACTCTCATCTCCATAATAAGTACACTTGATCAATTTTGTTCCGTTAAAAGCATACTTTCCTATAGAGGTTACTCCTGAATAAAAAGTGATGTATTTCAATCCGCTGCATCCGATAAATGCATTCGAACCAATCTTAGTTAAGGATTTCGGCAATTTTATACTCTGGATACCTGACATTTTCCTAAATGCCTGGGTCCCTATCTGAGTAATTCCTTCAGAAAACTCTACATGGACAACAGATGTGGCATACTCGGACCACGGTGCCGGCTTCTTGCTGTCATAATTAAACATAGCCCCTTTACCTTCTATCTTTAAGGCTCCTTCCTTATCAAGAGAATATGAAATATCTTTCCCGCAACTACCTTCAATAATGTATGTTTCTGAGTTTCCGTTTAATACTTGCTCCGCTTCTTCTTCAACCGCATAATATGTAGGTTTACCATCAAACGATACATATCTTATCTGTTTTTCAATTCCGTCCGTCACATCAAAACAGAGTACATAATCCTTCTTAGCATCAACACTTATATCTATATCAAAAGGAAATTCTTCAAATGTCATATCAAAATTCTCATATCTGAGTGCGGATCCGCCTAAACATGCTTTTATGACAAAATCCTTTGATGTGGTCCCCGTGACCACTCTTAATATACGTTCTTTTGAAGTGTCGTTGCTGACTACAACATGTGTTTTCGAACCGTCATACCAGACTGAAGACACATAAAGAGAATCCTGATCAACCACATTGGTAAAGGTGACGTTCTCCGCCACATACGGATAAATATTTCCAAAGAGTTTTGCCGCGCCTACTTTAATATTTGTAAAATATATATCCGACATGGTTAGTTCTTCATATTTTTTTGATGCATAGATAGTATATCCGCCGCCATTCATAATACAGTTTTCAACTTTAACATTTTTCGCATTATTGTATTCAAGTCCCAAAGTTACACAGGCATTGACTGCTGCTGTACTTTGAGTTGTTTTAACGGCAGGGATTTCAAATCTGCAATTGGAAAACAAAACATTCTGAACCATCGCATCCGAATACCCGTACATCTGGGTACCATCCGAATGTTTACCATTTCCGGCAGGGTCATTTGATGCCAGATTTGAGAAATAACAGTCCTTTACGGTAACATTGTTAAATGGAATTATACAATCACTGTAAGAATCTCCGAACTTACACCTGTTAAATGTACTGTTTGACCCCAAAAACTGTCTGATGGTACAGTCATTAAAAGTATATGTGAACACATCCGAGCTCGGTCTCATAGTATTGATCGTACTAAATTTGCAGTTATTGAAAACAATGTTTATCTTTTTTCCGGAAACCTTGCTTTCGGAATTAAAAGCCAGACCATATTTTGAAAAATCATAATTTTCTATTACATATGTTCCGGAAGCATCTTTATTTCTATAAAAGAAATCAAAGGTAATCTTGCCGCCGCTTTCTCTAAGCTCTATCTCTCCTGCAAAAAAAGAACCTGTTACTTTTTCAAGTTTACCGCTGCATCCGGTATTGTATTTGTCCGGTATCACATGTTGATCATTATCCATCTGGACAATCTGTTTTTCCTGCTTTACTGGTACAGTAACAGGCGTTTCCTCGACAGGAGCATCCGATACAACAATGTTCGTTATCGGCGTCTCAGATACCGGATCTTTTGAAACCGGGACTTCTATCACAGGATCATCGGGAACCTGAGTATCATCAATGGGGAATTCCTCTGTCGTTATCTCTGAAGCAGGCCTTTCTGATACCGGATTCCCCGTTATCGGAATCTCTGTTATCGGATTTTCGGTTATTTTATTATCCAATACAGGTTGGTCTGTAATACTAATTTCATTACTTGAAATCTCTTCAAATTCTGTATCGGGCTTTTCAACCAATACATCCGGTCCTTTATCGTATGTATTTATATCTGAAGCCGCCAGGTCATCATCGGTACTTGAAAAAACAAATTTATTAATAAATAAAATGCCGGATATCATTAAAACGATGCTCAAAAGAATCATTAATAAAAACTGGACTTTTTTATTTTTGCAGTTCTTCATATTCATCACCCCCCCGACCTAAAAAAGCTAAATGCTATTTTCCTTTTATTGCCATATACAATTCAACAAGATACGATTTTTTTCTTTCATAATATGGAAGATACCCAATTAAAGGAACGGTTTTCAACATTTTCCTGTTCCTTATCAGGTCGATTCGCTTTCCCATCATAGATATATGCTTATGAATCAGCTTGCTGTCTTTCTTATCTGCTTTTTTATCCTCAAGATATTTAAGCATCTGTTTTTCAGCTTCCACCATCTCGCTGAAAAGCTTAACCCTTCGCTCCACGGTATGATACTTCCCATATGTAGATGTATTATTTCCGTGGATCCTGTGTTTTATAAGGTTTCGGTGTAATATCAGACATCCGCCGGGTTCACACTGCGCCATCTTCCACATGCGGTCATCCTGCGCCCATCCGGAGAAGCGGTAAGAACAGATATCCGTGTAAAACTCACGTCTTACGCACATACAACATCCAAGCGCTCCGATATATACGCTTTTTTTCTTTAATCTGACTGTTTCCAATACCCCGTTATCCGGCATTCTGTTCATGACACTCTTAGGTGCCTGAGGAGCATTTTCACCTGTATACCAGGGCACATAATCGGTACAGAGCACCTTGCATTCAGGATGTTCCGCCATTATTTTAGTCATAATTTCAATTTTATCCAGATTCCAGACATCATCCTGATCAGAGAAAAATATCAAGTCGCCTGTAGCCTGCTTTGCGGCATGATCAAAATTATCAGCATAACCCATATTCTGCTCATTGACAGTTATCCGCCATGAACCTTCAAGTTTATGCTCTTTAATATATATTTCAGCCACGTCTACCGTATTATCCTTTGAGCGGTCATCACATATGATAAGCTCATCCGGAGGTAAAGTCTGGGTACGGATCGATTCAAGCTGCTCGACCAGATATTCTGCCCCATTATAAGATGCAATAACTACGGAGATTTTTACCTTATCCATCAGATATACTCTCTTTCCCTGCGTCCTTTTATCCTTAACAACCATGCGTAAAACGGTGCTGTCACCTTGTTAAAAGTCTTCATATATAAATGCTGAAAACCGCCCTTGAAATATCCGTTAGATTTTCTGTTAGGGAAATTACGGTTAAGATAGTCCAATGTTTCATTACGCAAAGCTTTTCTTTCCTTACGGTTTTCAACCTTACAGATTCGCTGCATGGAGCTGCAGAGCAATACTCTTACACAGAAATACTCCAATTCCTTTTGATACTCTTCATAAAACCCTTTTTTCTTATAATAATCCAGCGAATAATCAAGCACCGTGAAAATCTGTCTTACTTTAGCGGCTTTAAATGTCGACATGGTAGAGTTGCTGCGTCTGACTCTGAAAGCAAGCGGTTCATCTATAACTGCGAGCTTTTTAATATAAGGTATGGCATTCAGATAAAATGCCGTATCCTCGTATACCACGCCCTCCGGGAAATCCGCTCCGGATTCTGTAATCACTTCTTTCTTATATAAATGAAGGAACGGAGATGCAAGTGCTCCAAAAAACATATCTCTGGTCTTATGTGCAAGTTTTGAATGTACGTAATGCTCCAATTCTATCTCATTTCCGGCTTCATCATAAGTTATATCCGTATATCCACAGGCCACATAATCGGCATCTTCAGCCACAGCTGCATTATACATGCGTTCAAACATATCCGTACGAACGAAATCATCGGAATCCAAAAAACCGATATATTCACCGTTACACATCTTTAACGCTTTGTTTCTCGCAACAGCCTGTCCGCTGTTCTCCTGGGTAGCATATATAAATCTCTCAGGATACCTCTCCATATATTCTGCAACGATTTGAGGGGAAGAATCTTTAGATCCATCATTGACAATTACTATCTCTACCCCGTTAAGAGTCTGGTTTACAAGAGAATCCAGACATTTTCGAAGATATTTTTCTGTATTATATACAGGGACTATAACACTTATTTTTGGATTTGACATACCTCACCCCGGTAATTATCTGATTTATCTTTTTTCGACAGGATTTTCATTCCCCGCCTTCTATTAATCGACATATTTTATCCATCCGCTCTTCATAAAGAGAATCCAAAGAATACTCCTGTGCTATTGTTTTACGATATCCGTCAAGCTCGGAAGGATTCTCAAAAAGTCGACGGATTGTTCCGGCCAATTCTTCCGAAGAATTATCTATTAATACCCCAAATCTCGGATCAAGTGACTCTATGATCCCTGAGCATTTCACCGCCACCACCGGCACTCCGACTATCAGGGCTTCCTGTACGGATAATCCGTATGTTTCACTTATAGATGCACTTACAAAAAGGTCTGCCTGTCTGATGATCGCAAACGGATTAGCCTGAAATCCGAGCAGTCTTACATTTGTCAGCTTTTTATCCTCAATGAGCTCCTCCAAATGTTTCTGCTGATCCCCATTTCCGACTATCCACAGATCAAATGGGATTTTGTCTTTAAGAATACTGCACGCATCTAAAATAGTATCGTAGTTCTTGTCTTTGACAAGCCTTCCCACCGCAACAATAAGCATTTTGGACGAATCTTTTGAAAACCCGGAGTTTTCTGCAGATAGCTCTCTAATTCTTTTCCAATCTATAGGATTGTACCTTATGCATAGATTTCCGGTATCCCCGGCAGTACTTACCACTCCTTCTCTGGCCGTTTCCGATACACATACTATATTATCATAACGACGCATACACTTCTGCTCCTGCTCTATGCTTGGGAAAACACGTTTATACCAGTCGCGGTGATGGAAATTACGATAATCACATTGTATCCAGGCGTATTTTCTTTTTGCCCGGTATGATGCTACTTCCTTCATGTTATGCCCTTCAATAAGAGCGATGGCAACATCATATTTCTTTCGAAGTATTTTAATAAGAGCAAAAGGTCTGTACACCTTTCTGATTGCCAGATTAAAAAAAGAACGGATTTTGTTCTTATATTCTCTTTTGGGCCATCTTCCACGGATAAAGCGCACTTTATAAGGAAAGACTGTTTTAAAATCACGAGAATCATCCGGTGTTGCCACTATGGTAATCTCATGTCCGTTATTTAATAATCTCTCTGTAAAACTTTGGAGTAACGTCTCCGTTCCTCCACCATATAACTTGTCATTGGAAAGCAATATTCTCATATCATTTATCCGTTATCGTCTTTTGGGGGCAGATTATATGCCAATATAAACGTCTTGCACAACAATATAATTTGGGATGGATCACCGCAAGCCTCGAAAACCTCTTATCTCTTACAGTGTATGCATCACTCTTATAAAATATCTTCCTATATTTTACAAAATCCTTTTTAAGGATTTTTAATATTTTTTTATCCTTCATTCCGGATTTATAATAAATGATCATATCATCAAGACACATCTTACACAACGAACTGTATGCAATAGCCTCAAGTTTAGGATATTTATCATGAGTTATCTCAGCTATTTTTTTATATGTCAGAAGCCCGCTGATCTTTCTGGGCGTCAGAGGCGTATATCTCGAAGTAACCCCGCCGTTATCAACTGTATAATGATATACCGGAGAAGGATCGTAGACTACTTTCTTACAATACTGAAAATATCTTACATTAAAATGCAGGTCCTGCACCATGCCCAATTCCACATCAAAACGAAGATTGTTCTTTTTGATAATGTCCATGTTGTACAGTTTGTTCCATGCGAATCCGCAAAAAGAATCCGGCATCATCAGTTGTTCAAGCGCTTCATCTGTGTCCATTTCTGTGAGTTCCGCTTTGGGATTATTGACATTATTTCCATGATAGTGCCCGCATATACTTATATCCGCATTATATTTTTTCTTATTCTCCAATAACTTTTCCAGATATTCAGGTTCGACCCAGTCATCCGGATCCGGAAACAGTATATACTCTCCTTTTGCTTTTTCTATACCACAGTTACGTGCAGTGGAAACCCCTCCGTTTTGCTTATGAAAAACTCTTATTTTCTGCTCTTTTTTCTCCCATTCATCGCATATAGCTGGACAATTATCAGGAGACCCATCATCCACAAGGATCAGTTCAAAATCCTTATATGTCTGATTTAGCATACTTTCTATAGACTTATTCAAGAATTTTTCAACATTATAGACGGGTAAAACTACAGAAATCATTGTCTTAAATCTTTTAACATGCTCCTTTTCTCATAAATACCTGAATAACTGTCTTAAACAATATTTTAATATCCAGCCACATACTCCAGTTATCTATATATTCCTTATCCAGAGCTACCACTTCCTCAAAATCTGTTA
>JAEEGK010029993.1_pt1 | contig 10812 bp, 7 predicted proteins | sample 8958771 | NCBI WGS metagenome assembly JAEEGK01 (sample SAMN16246547, study PRJNA631951) | gut metagenome | biome: gut microbiome; feature: rumen; material: SC-attached | host: Bos | place: Iran: Karaj | collected 2018-10 | reverse complement strand
CAAATGGTGTTCATCATGCCTAATGATTTGATTAAGTAGTAGTAAGGAACCATACCACCACCGAAGAACATAGTGACTAAAATCATATTCATCACAAAGCCTTTACCAGTCCATTTATTACGGCTCATCGCATAGCCCGTAATAACTGTGAAGAATAATTGATATAAAGTACCACCCACTAATAGGATCATGGTGATACCAAAACCAGACCATAATTGATTATTAGTGAACACTTGTTGATACGCTGATAAATCTAATTCTGATGGCCATAATAAGAGATTGCTCTTTAAATAGCTCGCTTCAGAAGAAATAGAAATCACAAAAGCATTCCAGAATGGGAAGATGATTAAGATTGCGTAAATCACTAAGATGACGCAGATGATAATATCTAAGCTTTGAATCTTTCTATCTCTAGAAGAACCCTTTGGACGAAGTGGTAATCTTTCTAATTCTTGTTGACGTTTCATTAGATAATACCCCTTTCCCCACATGCTTTAGCGATTCTATCGACGGTAATAACTAAGGCAAAGGAAATGACTGATTTAAATAAACCAATTGCCGTACCAATACCAGCGTTGCCTGAACCACTGACGTAGTGATAATAAATATATGTATCAATGATATTGACGTCTTCTCTAATGAGGTCGTTTCCTAAGTTAAGGATTTGATCAAATCCTGCGGAAAGAACACCACCGACAGACATAATCAATAACAAGATTGCGGTTGGCTTAATACCAGGTAAGGTAATATGCCAAATCTTTTGTAAACGTGTCGCACCATCAATGTCCGCAGCTTCATATTGATCTTGTGGGATACCCGCCATAGTGGCGAGATAGATAATGCTACCCCATCCTGCTTCTTTCCATATATCCGAAGCAAAGACCATACCAAAGAAGAAGCCTTTATCGGCAAGGAAGTTTGTTCTATCCCCACCCATCGCATCCACTAAGGCATTGACCGCGCCGTTATACGCAAATAATGAGAAGACGAAACCAGAGACAACAACCCAAGAAAGGAAGTGTGGGAAGGTGACAATGGTTTGAATGACTTTTTTAGTTCTAATCATTCTTAGTTCGTTAAGGAGTAAAGCAATGATAACTGCACCTAAGAAGGAAATAACAATCTTGACAGAACCGATGATTAAGGTATTTCTAAACGCTAACCAGAACTTAGCGTCATCAAAGATGGTAATAAAGTTATCAATGCCAACGAAGTTAGAACCAAAAATACCGACTTTAGGATTAAATTTTTGGAATGCCATCAAAACGCCATACATTGGCACGTAGCAGAAAATAATATAGAAAACAATCGCGGGGATAATCATCATGACTAAGTATTTACTTCTCCAGAACTTAGCCCCGAATTTTCTAAATGGATTGTTACGTTTGGCGATTGTCGTGAGTTCCATATCTTTTATCTTTCGTATTTAAGAATGTAATCAATCACTGTGTCGATATCGGTAAACAATAACTCTGTGACTGTATCCGCTCCACCGGCATAGATAGCGATACGTCCTGTTTTAGCGTCGGTTAAGCATGAAACAGGGAATAAAACGTTAGGGACGTATCCACTTGTTTCATAAATCTTTTCAGGAGCGAGTAAGAAATTACCGCATCTATGTAATACTTTGCTTGGATCGTCTCTATCAACGATCGCCGCACCGATGGAATAAACTAAACCTGAACAGGTAAGATTTGCACCATGGAAGAAGACTAACCAACCTAAATCACATTCAATAGGAGTTGGTCCCGCACCAATTTTAGTGCCACACCACCATTCATAGCCTCTTTCCATGACATGTCTATGTTTGCCCCAATATTCCATATCTTTGGAATAAGAGAGGAAGATATCACCAAATTGTGTATGACCTGAATCACTTGGACGGGAGAACATCGCATATTCCCCATTAATCTTTCTTGGGAATAAGACACCATTTCTATTAAATGGAAGGAATGGGTTATCCACTAATTCAAAGTCTTTAAAGTCTTTGGTTTTACCAATGCCTAATGTTGGTCCATGGTTAGATGTACAGAAGATAATGTAATATGTACCTTCTAATTCCACTAAACGTGGATCATATGCATATTCTAATTTGATTGGTTTTCCTTCTTTATCGTGGAAAACAATTGGATCTATTTCAAAATCAAAATGGATACCGTCTTTAGAATGTCCCACGAATAAGAATGGGATACCGTTTTTTGTATCTGCTCTAAAAACACCAATGAATTCACCCTTATAGGCCATGACCGCACTATTGAAGACACGGGATGCATTTGGGAATGGATTCATGCTAATAATAGGATTTTCAGAGTATCTCCATAATGGAGAATCACATCCTTCTGGACGTGGCTGATAAGGCATATTAGCTAATTCGTTTCCATAGATTTTATGTTTCATAATTAATACCTACTTTTCTATATTCGATTCTCTTTCAATAAAGTCACATCTAATGACAATTTGAGAATATGGGATTTGATGTGACTTAATGGAATTTGCCACATATTTGGCCACTTCCTCACCAATTTCTTGGCGTGGAATGTTAAATGTCGATAATCTTGGAGTCATAAATTCTCCAGTCCTGATGTTATCGAAACCAATAACAGAGATATCTTCAGGAACCTTTTTACCTAATCTATTAATTGTTTTAATAGCGTTTAATGCGATGATGTCATTTGCGCACACTATCGCAGTAATATCATTATTGTTCAATGCATTAATGAGCATTTGCTCATCAGCGTAATTCTTCTTTTCGTTATTAAAGATAATTGAGCATGGTTTAACTTCGTTTTTATGATTTTCAATGCACGCCATATAGCCTTCATGTCTTTCTCTAAAGGACAAGCTATGGGAATCACTACCATAGAAGGCAATATTGGTATGGCCTTGTTCGATTAAACGTTGGACCGCTAAATAGGCTGAATCATAGTTAGAGAACTTAAATTGTGTTGCTTCACTATGGAATGTTTTAGGATCCACGATAACAAGTGGTTTACCTTTACTCGCTAAGACATCCACGATTTGTTGAGGAGCCACATGGATGATAATAAAGGCACTACATGATGATTCTTTGAGCTTTTTAAGAAGGCCATCATCAATTTTGTCTTCTTCAAAAGCGAAGTATTCGACGATCAAATTGCTTCTAGATAAAGTGGAAGATATCGCAGTAATAATGGGCTGCCAGAAATCTTCCTTGAACAAAATACGGCTAGAGCCGATTAAAAGGACACGGTTAGAAGCCACCTTATGCACTTTTAATTTGGATGTATCATAACCGAGTTCTGTGGCTTTTCTAATGATTCTTTCTCTAGTGGCATCAGAAACATTGTTCTTACCCCCTAACGCTCTAGAGACTAAACCCTTAGTCACTCCACATTCTATTGCAATTTGTTCTAAAGTTGGTTTTTTCATATTCTTATTATCTTTAATTTATTAATTATTAATATACGAGTATAGGAGGGGTATATAATTACCCCTCCAAATACGCGTTCTACGCATTCAGCGTGTTATTATTGATTGCTTAAGACTGCACCGACGTTAACACCTTGTGCTAAACCACCAGTGACTTCAGTGACAGTGAATGTAACTTTGCCCATAGGATTTACTGAATATGTACCAGTAAGGTTGCCCATGGATGTTTTCACTGTGAGTAATTGGCCATCTTGGCCCATTGCCATTGTATATGTACCAGCAAGGTCACCACCTAATGCTTGACAGTTTAATGTGATAGCATCATTTTGACCAAAGGTCATGGTTGCTGCACCAGCAGTGATTGTACCGTTTAAGGCTAAGCCTTCTTTAGCGAAATAGTTCAATGATGGATCGTTGTTAACGTTGCTGAAGCACATTGCGTCTGCACCAACGTAGTAGTCTTTACCAGAACTGCTACCTTTAGAAGTGTTCAAAAGGGCAAATCCGTAGTATGTCTTAGTGGCATCTAATGCGACAGTATATTTGGTCCAACCTTGACCAGCTTCTAATGTCACTTCGAGTTCTGTTCTATAGTTAGCACCTTGTGTAGAGCTATCGACTTTTTGAACTTTGTAAGCCATGATTTTGACTTTTTGAGTGACATCAGCACTATAGTTCTTCAAATAGAGGGAGAAACTTGTCATACCTGTCATTGGTTTGGCGGTACCCTTGTAAAGATCCCATTGAATGTATCTCATGTTACCCCATTGGCTATTTAAGAGTTTTAAGGATTGAGAACCTTCAGCGGCGTCTTCCTTATTTAAGGCAGCACCAGCACCGGAGCCTGTTAAATCCCATTTAGATCCACCAACTGGAGAAGAAGTAGATTCAGTACCTTTGTACATATCAATGTAGAATGCACCACTGGAACCACAGTTCTTGGATTCATCTTCATCGCCTTTTTTGATTGTTCTTCCGGTTTCAGTATAAGATTCAACGTTTTCGCCACGGATGATATCAAAACTTAAATTATTGAGAGCACCAGCAACTTGGCCTTGACCTTCGACTGAGACGAATGTGAGTTTATCTAAATCTTCGGAAATTGTTGCTTTATATGTTGCACCACCGACGACCATTGTTAATTCATCTTCAGCAATGGTATATGTACCATTAAGTTCCATTGCCATACCAGGAGCGGCTAATGTCACTTCTGTATCACTCTTAATTCTAAGAGTAGCGTTGATTAAGCCACCGATTTTACCTAAGTAAGCGTTACCAGGAATTAATGCTTTGTTTTCAACTGGAGGAACTGGTGGAACGTATGTTGCATATGGATTAGCGGTATAGACTTCGACGTCATCGATATATAAATATGCTTCGTTTGCGGCTAAGTCATAGTTCTTTTCGATGTTAATCATAAAGCCATAGTATGTGAGTTCAGGATTCAAATCGATTTCGAAGTGTTTCCATTGACCGATAGCTTCTGTTTGTTCAAAGGTTTGAGTTTTAACATAGCTGTCTTTTGTTTGAAGAGTTGGCTTTGATTGTGAATACATAGAAACCTTGAATTGTTTAACTAAACCATTTGTCTTGGCCCAGAAACTGAACTTAGAACCACGGAAGTTATTTTGTTCTGCTGTACCATCGAATAAGCCCCATTGCATATATCTGAATGCAACTGTCTTGGAATGTTTTAAGCAGAGATAGTTCTTACTACCATTATGGCCACCGTTATCACTCTTCATCTTGAGTTGGCTACCATCGCCACCTAATAATGACCAGCCATTGCCACCCCATGGAGCACTACCAGAGCCAGCATAGTATTCAGAATAGTATGCACCACGGCATCCACTTCTTTCTTCTGCTGGTTTGCTTTGATAATAGGCTTGACCATCAGATGTATATTGTTCGTAATTATCAACGACTTGAACAGCGTTGAGATCAACACCAGTAACTGCTTCTGCGAAAGCACCACCGGCTTCAACGAACTTCATGGATTGACCACCGTTCTTTAATTGAGCTTTATAAACTAATGTGGCACCGGCATCGGCTGATGTGAATGTCATATTCTTATTAGCGTCAATTGCAACGTTACCTGGAATTTGTTGTGGTGTTTCCATATCGATAACTGTCGCTGTGGCCGCACCATTAGCGCCTAATTCGACTTTAACGGTATTACCATTGTTTAATAAGCCAGTATATCTTGTGTATTGACCCATTGTTTCGACTTCGGATTTAGCCGCTGGTTCATCAATTGTGACGAAGCGGATATTATCGGCGAAAGCGAAGTATGGAAGATTACCATCATTCTTACCTTGGACAAAGAAGCCAACGTCAGTGATGTAATTAACAATGTCATCAACGTGAACACCAATCATGCCAGCGGCTGTTTGAATGGTTTGGCCAGCTTGTTGCCATAATTGCCATTCACTAGCGGCTAATGGAATTGTATATTCAACATATTCGTTTGATGTTGGTTTGAATTCATATGTGAAGGATGGTTCTTGGACTTGGCCCATGATTGTGGCCTTACCTTTTAAGATGACCTTCACAGTATTGAGTGTTGGGATTTGTAAATTGAATTTAATAGCGTTAGCGGATTTTGCAAATGCACCGACTTCGTTATGTTTAAGGAATCTGAAACCTGTGCCATTTTCCCAACCATCAAATCTAAGGGCTTTATTACCTTGAACGGCTTTGCTACCAATAGAAACGGCAGCAGCTGTTTCGCCCCAAGCAGTTGTGTATGCTTCAACTGTCCAAGCATCGGCCATATCACTATTACTTTCATAGTCTTCGAAGTTATCGATGACTTGTTCAGCAGCGTATTCTGCAAAGACAGCGGTGAATGTTGTATCTTCAGTAATTGGTTGAGTTAAATCTTTATCCCAGCCTTTAAATCTGTACTTGACTGCATTGGCGTCAGGCGCTTTGGTTGGTTCTTCACCGGTATAAGAAGCGGCTTGGCCTTCTTCTACTTCACCAGTTTGGACTTCAACACCGTCGACAACGAATTTAACAGTGAACTTTTTATTAGCGACTGTGACTTTGAATGATGTGGTGACACCTTTATAAGTGACAACGACTTCTTTTTCGCCCACTTGATCTAAGACTGTGCCATTAGCAGGATCGGTTGTGTAGCTATGGACCGCTCTACTAGTACCATCAGAGAAAGTAGCGTTGACCACAATACCTGTTAAGTCTAATTTGTCGCCACGAGTATAAGCTGTTTTAACATTTTCAAGGTTGACGGCAATGCTAACTGCAGTTGGGGCAACAGAACTGGAACTGCTACTAGATGAGCTAGCAGGAGATGATGTAGAGGATGAGCTAGAACTACTTGGTTGTGTACTAGAACTACTAGGTTGTGTACTTGAGCTAGTTGGTTTACTAGTATCAGCAGAACTACTTGGTTTACTTTCACTACTACTTGATGAGCTAGTGCTAGGTTCTACTGTTGAAGAAGTATCAGCTGATCCTGAGCTTGGATTATTACTATTTGATGGATTAGTACCTGGATTACAAGCACCTAAAACCATGCCCATAGTCATAGCAAGCGTTAGAAAAGCAATTTTTTTCTTATTATTCATAAGATTTTCCTTCCTTGCATTATGCAAATATGTAAGGGAGTTTTTCACTCCTTGACAATTGCATTATAATGCACTGAAAAACGGTTATTAAAGTAAAAACTGATAAACTTATGGATGTTTTTTGTAAACTTTTAGAAATGTTTACTAAATCTTATAAACATTAATGTATCTAATAATGATAAATAAATATTAAATATAAATAGAATTAATCTAAATTAAGGATATATAAAAAGCCCTTAGTAAACTTTTTGATTTTCCTGTTTATTTAAGGGCTTTTAAATAATCTCTTTAATAACCGCTTTTAGCTCTTCGCTCATCCGTTTGTGAGCGGCAACATAAGCATGGTTACTGATCGCGGTATTATCCCCGTTAAATCGATGGATATATAAATTTTTATATAAAGGTTTTAAATATTCATATGTTTCTTCATATAAATAGTAGGCATTTTCTTCTTTTAAAGTGCCATAAACCATTAGTATTTTTAGATCTTTATTATTTCTTAATTCATAATCGATAAGCGCTTGATATTGTCTTATAAAATAATTGATTCTTGTATCTCTTAAGTTTTTATCTTCTTGGATATAGGAATTATCATTACAGCCTAATGAAATAATTAAGATATCTTCTTTAAGGACATCTTGATTATCAACATTTGAATTTACTTTGACTTTATCAACAAAATCGATAATACCAATATTCTTAGGATCAGTATAACTAGAGAAAGTTAAACCCCATCCAGAAGCGGAAAATATATCCATTTCCATATCTAATTCATATAAAGCATGATAAACAAAATCTTCAACGGAATCTGAGGTATGGATAGAGGCAAATTCGTTATGACCTAAAATACCAAAACCCGCGACTGTTGAGTCTCCATATACTTTGACTTTTTTATAATAGACATGGTCATAACGATAGAGCTCACCGTTAACAATAATATCCTTAATAGCGAGAGCGTTATCATTAGCCTCATTAGCCTTAATAATATCGATATAATGAATACTTTTTTCTTTAAACTTATACTGATAGACACCACTTTCATTTAAGACTTTTATCTTATTAGAATAATCTCTATCAATGATGATATAGAAGTATCCTGGAGAAGGAATATGCTCTAAATAAATAACAAAAGCATCTCCATTCATCTTAAAAGACAAAGAGGAACCACCATTATAGAGATAAAGGATGTTATCTTTAAAAAGATATCGTCCGTTAATATGGGTATTAAACAAATCTATCATTAGATTCATTGTATCGTGAACAAAGGAAACCGCAATTGAAATAAACCTTGTTTACTAAAATATTTGAAAGTTTACTAAAACATTGGATTATTATAATAATGTATGAAAAACTTTATAAAATTATTCCTATTATCCCCAATAGCGTTTTCCGCTATGGGATGTAACAACACGCCTAAAGAACCTAAGCCTGTTGATGTTGTCGTTATCTCTGGTCAAAGTAATGCGGTTGGTTGTACCCATATTAAATGTTTAAAAAGAAGTATGGGTTCAGCAAAAGAATCTGAATATATGAAAGGGTATCCAGACATCCAAATAGCCTATGACTGTTGGACAAAAGATGTTAGAGAAGATAATAGTTCCTATTTCTACTCCCAAAATAAGTCTAAAGATAATGACTTTGTTAAAGTAATGTTAGGTCAAGGCAATAGCCAAGCGACATTTGGTCCTGAAATCGGTATCGCTGAAAGAATGCATGAAAAATACGCAGGTAAATTATTCTTAATTAAATATGCCTGTGGCGCTTCTAACTTAAAAGATGACTGGGCAAAAAGAAATTCCCCAATGTATAACAGATTCATTGAATATGTGAAATCACAAATGGATAACTTAAAAGGTAAGGGATATGCCCCTACTATTAAGGCCTTCTGTTGGATGCAAGGTGAAGGTGATTCCTATCCTGGCTATTATGATGAATATTATGACAATCTAAAAGAATTCGTTGGTAATGTTAGAACAGACCTTAAGGAACTCTCTGGTAATAAAGATATGGCATTTATCGATGCTGGTATCAATAACTCCCCACAGTGGCAGTATTACCGTAAAGTAAACGAGGCTAAAGAACAGTTCGCTAACGACAGTGAAAATAACTTCTATATCGACACCATTGAAGCGGGTATGCATACAGATCAAGAACCATTTGGTGAAGTTGATACCGCTCACTACGATACAGAATCACAAGTCTTATTAGGAAACTTATTCGCCGAACAATTTGAAAAGTTCTTAGATCCAGTTGAATGAAAAAAATAGGAAGCCAAATCAATGGCTTCCTTTTTCTTATGCATCAGCAGGAATCATCATTTCCTTAATGACGTCTAGTTCACTTTGTTTAACACCTTTGTCTAATAAGAACTTAGTGGCTTTTTCTTGATATGTTTTACCTTCTTGTTCTTTGATGAGCTTTGGATAACTATTTTCAATTGTGCTTCTACTACGTTTTCCGCCGATATTAGCGAAGTTTGAGAATAAGTAGTCTCTCCATAGGTGTTCTTCTTTTACGCCTAACATCGCGTTTATTAGGTGGGCTACATATCCTGTTCTATCAGTGCCTATTGAGCAGTGGAAGAACAAAGGATAGTTATCTTTATTACCTAAGATAGAAAATACCTTTCTTAAAGAAGCATCATTATCTTCTCCACCGACATAGTCTTGAGTGTAGTCCATTGGGCATTGATAGTATTTAACACTGTTACCTAGTACACTTGTGCCTTCTTTTAGACCACCGACTTCATTATTATCAGTTCTTCTTAAATCTATTTCGGTTTTAACTTTCATGGTATTAAGCATAGTGTTAATACCTCTATCTGAGATTCTAACGCTGACTTCTTCTTCATCATCGTCATTTAACTTGCTTGTGCGGTATATAACACCTTGGTTAAGTGTTTTATTGCCTTCTATTGGATATCCCCCTAAGTCTCTCGCATTAGTGACACCAGAGATATACATATTTCTAATGATCTCACTAGAAGTAGTAAAGCTATCTTCATAGATGATGTCATCTTCTTCAGTATCAACATAGAAATAATAAGTAGTGCCGATCTTTAAGTTATTAAAGGACACTCTATTTCTTGTTACATGAGTGGCCACACTATTAACGTAGCCTCTATTCTCTGATAGATAGACTGTGCAGTCTTGATACTTCTCATCCCACGTGAATGTAATATCTTGTGGTCTAGATAATTCTTCCGCGCCTCTAACATAGAGGTTGATATCATCAAGTGGTCCATTAAGGAACACTCTTTGTACCGCGGAATGTATTTGCATTTTCCCTTCTTCTTCGGGAGGCACAACAAAAGTAACTTCGTTGCCTTTACATGATGTCAAAATCAAAGACGCCAAAATGGTTGGCACGACCAATTTCCTTAAAATATTCATAATCTTTCTCTCTGTTTACGAATATATCAAAACACTAAAAAATCTGCAAATTAAAATTAGTAAACTTTTTAGAAGTAATCGTAAATTATTATCTATCTAGTAAGTAACGATAGTAATTGTATAAAGGTTGACCTTCTTCAAAGACAACTGTTTGATAACCGTTAAATTCACCACTGCTATCTTTGCTATATCCTGTCAATTGACGGACATGGAAATTATTATCAATAAGTTCATAACCTGTTTTATGTTCAGTTGTACCAGAAATAGGAACACTAATAATGTATCTACCTGTAGGAACTAAAACATGTTTACCAGTAATCTGTTCTCTCTAGAGATTTGTCGCGCCTTCAATCTCATTATTACAAAGTAGGTACGATACTATAGTATCAGTACCTTCTTTGTACTGCACGCCTTCAACTTTT
>JAEEGK010029991.1_pt1 | contig 10813 bp, 9 predicted proteins | sample 8958771 | NCBI WGS metagenome assembly JAEEGK01 (sample SAMN16246547, study PRJNA631951) | gut metagenome | biome: gut microbiome; feature: rumen; material: SC-attached | host: Bos | place: Iran: Karaj | collected 2018-10 | reverse complement strand
GGGATAGTTTCTTCCTCTTCATCCTTTATTTCAACGATTGAAGAAATTGTATCTTGAAAATATTCCAATATGGGTTCTTCTTCTATCTTTTCAGCTACGACTGTAAGGCTTGGTTCTTTTATCGGCTCTATGGTTACTATATTTTCTTCTGTGATTTCCATGGTAGGGATTGGTTCCTCTTCTTCCTCTTTTACCTCAACGGTTGGCGGAAGTGTATCTTGGAAAAATTCCAATATAGGTTCTTCCTCTATCGGTTCGGCTACGACTATAAGGCTTGGTTCTTCTTGGGGTTCTATGGTCACTATGTTTTCTTCTGTGATTGCTATGGTTGCTATAGGTTCCTCTTCTTCCTCTTTTACCTCAACAATTGGCGGAAGTGTGTCTTGGAAGTATTCCATTATAGGTTCTTCCTCTATAGTTTCTGCAAAAGGATTTTCCTTTGGTGAGGGGATAGTTGATGTGTCCTCATCGCAAATGTCCGTTTCCGGATTGTTCTCCGTAACATCTACTACATCTGCCACCTCTTCGGTTTTCACCAACAATTCATTGTCGGTTTTTGTCTGCAAAGAATCCTCTTTTTCCGATTCTGTTTCCTTGGAAGGTTCTTCAACGCTTATGGGTTCCACTATGGTTGTTTCGGCAATTTCAGTTGGTTCAACATCTTGTTTTTCAATTGTTTCTTCTTTGGGCAAAATAAAGATAAAATTGTTTTTATCTTTCCAAAACATTTGATCATTTTGAGGGATTTCGCTTTGCTCTATGATGAAAATTTTTGCATCTTCTTGATAAAATTCCAACGATTGATACTTTTTTTGCTGTATTCCGGTATATTCTACCTTGCTGTACTTGCGGAAATTTTTTAAAGAATCCAACAACAACAAACGATAAGAAATCCCTTGCTCCTGTAATTTTTTCTTGTACAATTCAATTCCGAAATCCAGACTTAAATCGTAGGGATTGTCAAACCAAGACACTTTTACAGAAGCGTTTTTATATTGAAATTCCACAATATTTTTCGTATAAAAAATATTCACCTCCGGTTCCAACACCTGCATGTTCCATTTTTTAGGATACAAAAATTGCACTTGTTCCACAACTCTTGTTAAGTTTTGTGAAAACATGGACAAATACCCGATTAGAAGAATTAATATAACAACTATCTTTTTCATTTCTTCTACTTTGGAGTTAATTTAATCAATAATACACTCAATGCTCCAAACAACAGGTTAGGTGTCCATGCTGACCAAAAGGGAGAAAAACCTCCATAAATGGCAAACATTTGTGTAACTTGCATCAACATGATAAACGAAAAAGCTATAATCAATCCCAACAACAAATGCAAACCCATACCTTGCCTTGATTTTCTACTTGACACACACAAGCCTATCACGGTAAGAATAATAGTGGAAAACGGGAATGCTAATCGGCGGTGCTTTTCAAATTCGTAACTTTTTATCATAGAAGAACCTTTTGCCTTTTCTTCCTCGATAAAATCACGAATTTCTCTAAAATTCATCAAGTTGATACCTTCTTTTACATAGACAAAATCGCTTACCTGCACTGCCAAATTGGTATCCGTCCAAGCTCCTTCCTCTATATATTCGTCTCGTCCATTAATGGTTCTTTTGGAATAGCCGCCCAAAATCCAATCGTTTTTCACAGTATCCCACATAATTGTTTGGGCTCTCAACTTGTATCTTACTCCGTCATCACTAAAACCTTCGTACCAAAAATTATAACCTACATTGTTGGCATTGTCCCAATAGTGAATATAGGCATAGGTACTATCGTTGAGTTTGATATGCGTATCAATATCTTTGCTTCGCACTTGTCTGGACACATATTTTTCTTTAAATTCCATCATCCCTCTGGCAGCATGCGGAATCATAAAATTGGTCAGATAAAAAGAAAGCATGCCTATCAAAAACGCTGAAATAATATAGGGAACCATAATCCTATAAAAACTCAAGCCCGCATTAAGCATGGCAATCAGTTCCGAATTGATAGACAATTTAGATGTAAAATATATCACCGCTACAAAAGTAAATAACGGACTGAACATATTGACGAAATAGGGGACAAAATTGAGATAGTAGCCGAAAATAATGTCTTTTAGCGGTGCATTTCCGTCTAAAAAATCTTGAATATTTTCAGATATATCAATCACTATCACCACCAATATGATTAAGAAAATTACTAGAAAAAACGATCCTAGAAATTTCTTTATGATATATCCATCTAATTTTTTCAATCCAAACATTGTCCTGTTGACTAATTGAAAAGTGGTTAAATGATAACTCCGTCTTTTATCTGCAATACTCTATCGGCAACATCCACCAAAGAAGGATTGTGAGTAACGATAACGAAAGTTTGGTGCAAAATATCTCTCAATTTTACAAACAATTGGTGCAATTCTGCTGCATTTTGCGAATCCAAATTTCCGGAAGGCTCGTCTGCAAACACCACAGAAGGATTGTTGATTAATGCTCTTGCTATGGCAATTCTTTGCTGTTCGCCACCGGAAAGTTCAGACGGCTTGTGCGTTGCCCTGTCTTTTAAATTGAAAATATCCAACAAATGTTCCGCATCTTTTACGGCTTCTTTTTTTGACTTTCCTCCTATCAATGCCGGCAAGCATATATTTTCTATTGCCGTAAATTCCGGTAAAAGATGATGAAATTGAAAGACAAATCCTATATGTTGATTTCTATATTGTGACAAGGCTTTGTCCGACATTGCCAACACATCTTTTCCGTCTATGAGCACCTTGCCGCTATCGGGTTTGTCTAAAGTGCCTAAAATATGCAAAAGTGTGGATTTTCCTGCACCGGATGCCCCTACCAAACACACTATTTCCTCATTGGCAACTTGTAAACTGATGTTTTTCAACACCTGCAACTTGTCGTACGATTTTATAATGTTGGTGGCTTCTATCATCGCTTATAGCATTATATTTTGATTTCTGTCCGGACCTACCGAAACTATCTTTACTTTCAAACCGACATATTGCTCTACAAAGGCAATATAATCTTTCATTTGGATTGGAATTTCATTGCCGGAAAATTCCTTCCAACCTTTCATGGTTTGGTATTGCGGCACCAAGTTGGCTTTTGGATCGAAAGGAATATCTTCTATGATTTTACCATCGTAATTGTAAGCCGTGCAAACTTTTAATTCTTCCATATTGTCCAATACATCAGCTTTCATCATTATCAATTCCGTAACTCCATCCAACATGCAGGCATAACGCAAAAACGGCAAATCCAACCAGCCGCATCTTCTCGGACGTCCGGTAGTGCTGCCAAATTCACCGCCTTTCTGACGAAGCAAATCTCCTGTTGCATCGAACAATTCCGTAGGGAAAGGACCTTCTCCTACACGGGTACAATAGGCTTTGAACAAACCATATACCTTGCCGATTTTGGTCGGAGCGATTCCCAATCCCGAACAAACTCCGGCGGTAATCGTATTAGATGAGGTAACAAACGGATAAGAACCGAATTCCACATCCAACAAACTACCTTGTGCTCCTTCTGCCAATAATGTCTTGCCGTTTGCCAAAGCTCTATTGATAAGATATTCGGTTGCACATATCTTGTAAGATTTCAATTCTTCTACTGCTGCAAACCATGCCTGTTCGTATTCCGCCAAGTTTTTGCCGTCTATTTTTATAGTATTGTAGTCAAAACCTTTTGCAGCAATTTGTTTCAGATGGCTGTCGCGTAAAATATTGTATTTTTCTTTGAAATTGGGCAACAAAATATCTCCCACCCGCACACCGGAACGATTTACTTTATCGGTATAAGTGGGTCCTATGCCTTTCAAAGTGGAACCTATTTTGTTTTTTCCCAACAAATTTTCATTCACATAATCCAACATTCTATGTGTCGGCAATATCAAATGTGCTTTTTCTGATATATAAAGTTTTGATTTTACGTCTGTTATATCTTTAATCTCACTTATTTCAGTGTTGATTAAAATATATGGGTCTATTATTACACCATTACCAATAACATTGATACTGTTTTCTCTAAAAATTCCTGATGGAATAGTATGTAAAACTATTTTTTTGCCTTCAAAATTCAGAGTGTGTCCGGCATTCGGACCTCCTTGAAAACGAGCAATTATGTCGTATTGCGGCGTCAAAACATCTACTATCTTACCTTTTCCTTCATCTCCCCATTGCAGACCTAATAAAACATCTACCTTAGTCATTTTTTTATTTTTTATTTAAAATTTAAACTTTTTTCAAATTGACAAAAATACAACTTTTTTTTGTGATTTTTTCTATATTTTTTTCAAAACTGATTTTAAAATTTTACAACTCTTTTCTATTTCCTTTTCGTTGATAATCAATGGTGGGGAAAGTCGCAATGCCGTATCACAAAACAAAAACCAATCTGTCAGCATTCCTGCCTCCAATAATTTTTTCACCACCATGAAATTCAAGTCCCTGTCTTTAAAATCTACCGCTATCATCAAACCACTCTGCCTAACTTCTTGCACATGCGGCAGGCTTGGCAATATCGACATATACAATTTTCCTTTGTTTTCCACGGTTTTATATAGCTGTTCATCTCTGATAATTCGCAAAGATGCCAAGCCTGCCGCACAACATACCGGATGCCCGCCAAAGGTGGTAATATGCCCTAAAGCCGGATTTTCTGTAAAGCAATTCATTATTTCTTTTTGCGATACAAAGGCACCCAATGGCAAGCCTCCTCCCATCGCCTTGGCAATGACCAAAATATCCGGTTTTACACCAATGGTTTCAAAGGCAAACATACTGCCTGAACGGCCAAAACCTGTCTGCACTTCGTCGAATATCAGCATGGCACCCGTCTGTGTACATTTTTCCCGCAGTGCCTTCCAATATGCTTTGCCGGCAGTTCTTACACCGGCTTCTCCTTGTGTAACTTCTATCAATACAGCGGCAGTCTTTGAAGTAATGTATTTTAAATCTTCCATGCTGCCATGATGTATTTTATTGCAGTCGGGCATTAAAGGACGAAAATGTTTTACAAAATCTTCACTACCCATAACACTCATGGCACCGTTGGTGCAACCATGATAGGCATTGTAACACGACAAAATTTCACTCTTTCCCGTATAACGCTTTGCCAGTTTGATGGCACCTTCTATGGCTTCTGAACCCGAATTGACAAAATAGACCGAATTCAATGTTTTAGGTAGCAAATCTGTCAATTCTTTTGCCAACAGCACTTGTGGCGACTGCACTATTTCTCCATAAACCATCAAGTGCATATACTTTGATGCCTGCTCCTGAATGGCTTTTACAACTTTCGGGTGGCAGTGGCCTACATTGCTGACCGACACTCCGGAAATAACATCTAAATATTTTTTCCCTTTTTCTCCGTATAAATACACTCCCTTGGCCTTGTTGATGGTAACTGCCAACGGCTCGGTGGAAGTTTGTGCTACATGATTATAAAATAACTCTCTTAAATTCATTGCAGTTTAATAAAAAATAGCTAACCAAATACATTTGGGATTTTCGGAAGTATAACTCACTCTGTGTTTGGTATGAGCGAGAATATTCACCCAACCGCCTTGTTGTAATTTTTCTGTTGCCCCGTTGTCATATTCTAATTCTGCCATCCCTTGCAACAAAAACACTATTTCGTTCTCTGTTTGATCATACCAAGATGTTGTTTGTCCATAAGAAACTATTCTTTCTATGCGAATAGTGTCCTTTTCCAACAACATGTCAGTAAGTTCTTTGTTGGAAGAAAAATTTAATTGTTCAACATCAAAGATGTTATTTTTCTTCATCTTTTTCCAATAATTTCTTCAATTGCTTTACTTCTGCCTCCAATTCACTAATTCGAGATGCATAGGCTGGAAAATATTTAAACATGGTTAAAGATTTTACACAATCTTTTGCATTGAAGGCAGGCGTACCTAACAACACTGCATTGTCGGGAACATTGTGGCTGATAGCACTTTGGGCTCCCACTTGTACGTTGTCGCCGATATGCAAATGCCAATTAACACCTACTTGCCCGCCAAAAAGACAATTTTTGCCAATCTTGGTAGAACCGGCAATGCCGCATTGTGCCGCCATGACCGTATTTTCTCCTATTTCACAATTGTGGGCAACTTGGATAAAATTACACAATTTTACTCCTTTGTGGATAATCGTTGAACCCATGGTGGACCTGTCCACACAAGTGTTGGCACCTATGTCAACATTGTCTTCTATAACTACATTGCCCAATTGAGGTATCTTCATATATTGATTGTCGCTTTGAGGGGCAAATCCAAATCCGTCTGCTCCGATAATGGCACCCGCATGCATGGTGCAATTGTTGCCGATGATGCATTCGTGATGTATTTTTACACCCGGATTCAAAGTAGTGTTGTTGCCGATTTTTACACGATCGCCTATATAGCAATGCGGAAATATTTTTACATTGTCACCGATAACAACTCCAGATGCAATGGAAACAAAATCGCCTATATAGACATTTTTTCCTATTTGTGCATCTTCTGCTATGGCAGCAAATTTTGAAATGCCGACTTTTTCTGTCTTTTGCTGATAAAAAGTCATCAATTTGGCAAATGCCAAATAAGGATCGTCTATTCTTATCAATGTGCACGGCACTTCTTTTGTCGGCACAAAATCATTGCTGACCAGCACGGCTGTCGCCTTGGTTTCATAAATATAATGCGTATATTTTGCATTGGCCAAAAACGACAAGCCTTCCTCTTCGCCTGCCTCTATTTTCGAAAACTTGCTGATGACGGCTTTAGGATTTCCTTCTACTTTTCCGTCTATCACACGGGCTATTTCTTCTACTGTAAATTTCATAATGCCTATTGTTTGAAACAAATTACAAAGATAGCATCTTTTTAGTTACCATTGACAAATATTCCCCAACATTTTTATCAAAAAATTTTCTTTTTTCTAATATTCTTGATTTATGCTTGTTGTTTTACAAATTTTTTGTACATTTGCATTTTGTTATTTGCAACAGTTAAATTTGAAAAAATGAAAAAAATTATTATTGCATTAAGTGCTTGCGTTTTGTTTTTAAACGCTAATTCTCAAAGTGTTAAAATCAACAAAGCTGATTTTGACAATGGCATTCCCGGCATTTACAATCCTTCGATTGTTGCCAATCATAACATATCTGCCATCGACATGCAGGAGCCTGCTGAATATCATTCTCTGCTGAATATTCAACCTGTCAAAAAGGCCACTATGGACAAAAAACGTATTTTAGCTCCCGGTCAAGCCTTGATTTTTGCCGTTGAAAATGGTATAGTGAGAGAAGATACCGCTCATTTTGCCACTTTGAGCAGTGAAATCGAACAAGCTATCAGTCGTGCTCCACAATGGTTGCAATACGACCTTCGCTTCAAATTTCTTGAAGTCACCTCTTCCGCCTATCGTACCAAAATGGTGAATTTGTTGAACACCACTCCTTTGAAATATTTGGACGAAGTGGCATACGTGCTCACCTATTTGCCCATAGAAGTACTTTCTTACAGTCGTTTGCCGGGCGATTGGAGTTACTTGGTAGAGGACGCAGCAAGAATTTATACCTATGCCGACTCCTTGAAATATGTACAATTGGTGGAATACGGAGATACTACCTCCGGCAATTGGTACACCACCACCAAATACCGTATCAAACAAGGTGGCAACTATATTTGGAGAGAAGCCGACAAACATTATTATTATGAATATATTGTCATGCCGAAAATAGAACAAGAACCTCTCGCCATTACCGACAATCTTACTTCCATCAGCGGTTATCGTACATGGGGATATTTTTGGAGAGATTATTTTTGGAACGACTATCAAAATGCTGTCAACTCTTCCGACACTGCCTATCGCGGCTACGGACAAGTGAACACTTGGGGCTACAAAATAGTAGATGCCGCCGGCAACTACGACACCATTCGTATTGACTCCATTCCGCGTTTAGGAGAATTGATGCAGATGCCGGAATACTTATGGAGTGAAAATACTTCCATTTATCTTTTCAACCGTCCTTTCAGTGCTTCACAAGATGCTTTGAATGTTTTGGGCAACTGGGCTTCCCGTTGTGTGCCGCAAGATGTCACAAGCAGCGAAGACTATCGTGCCACCGAACCCAACCACATTGCTTGGAAACATGTCGGCAATTGCCACGAAGATGCTTTATTGGTAGTGGCAGCAGCCCGTACGGCACTTATTCCTTGTATCCACGTTGCCGACCTCTGTGACGACCACGTGTGGGCTGCCATCCACGATGGAGGAGATACCATCTGGCATCACTTTGAATTCTTCCGTGGCGGCTGCTCAGCCAACAGACCTTATTACTGGGGTATGACCAACATGCAACCTAACGGCAACTACGGTTGGAACAGTTCCTTGGTACAAGGCTATCAACCGAGCGGCACCTTGTTCAACATGTCTGACTATTATGCAGAAGGTCGCCCGTGTACACTCAATTTCACCATTACCGACCCTGACGGACAGCCTGTTGACGGAGCAAGAGTCAATTTGTATGCTACCAACATACAATATGGTGCTTCCAATCCTTATATTATGAGTGCCGGCTATCTTTGGACAGACGCTCAAGGACAAATCAGCATTCATGCAGGAGCTACCAAAAAATATTATATGAGAATTTATCATCCTAAATTTGGCTCTTATCCTACAACCTCTACCAGTGTTTATCGTCTTACTGTCAATAAATATGGCGTGGAATACACCGCTGAAGCAGGAAAAACATATAGTTTTGCCTACTCTTTCCCGAGTGCCGCTACCAGCAAGAGAAATACCGTTACCTCTTCGCAAGAAACTTTTGACACCGACAAGAGTATGGAAATTACACTAAAAGCCAACAATATCACCAAAGGCACACAAGCGGAAGATAGTCAAAATTCCACTTTCTACGAAAGAACCAATACTCATTCCAATTTAAGTGTCTATATTGTTTCCGAAGACAATATTGCCAAATTCAAAACCAACGGCAACGCTCCTGAAGCAGAATACAATATGGGATATGTTTCTGAAGGAACCTTCAAAATTCCTGTCCACACTTCCGGAAAAACTTATGTAGTGATTGCCAACAACAACAATTTCACCAACTATTCAGAAGTGGAATACGGCTTCCTTTCCTCAACGGTGGACTCTGCCGACTTTACACCTTTGGCAGTGGAAGATATTACCGACAACTATTTCAATGTATATCCTAATCCTGCTAATGAGCACATCACTATTCAAACATCTGCCGATGACAATGAAGTGATACAATTATTCGATATAACAGGAAAAATGATTTACAGCACTACCGTGGACAACCACCAAGCACATTTTGATGTAGGCAATTTGTCTGCAGGCATCTATTTGATCAAATGCAAACAATATGTGCAAAAAGTCATTAAACAGTAAGTTTGTTTTAATATTATTTTTTTCATAATTAGAGGCGGAAAAATTTCCGCCTCTTTTTTTGTCTTATACTCTAAAATAATGCAAGAAAATTTTCTATTTCTCGTTATTTATCCAATATTTTTGATTTCTTTAGTTTGTTCAATATGATTTCAGCTTGTTTACTTGACGAAAAAAATTGCATGTCTTCCCATTCTTGAGACGGGGTTTTACTATTTATTTCATGCCCAAAAGCTTTATCAACATCATATAAGAATCTGTCTAAATTACGAAAATCAACATGTAATCCATGATAACCTTCTTTTGCGATAAATTTCATCCGAGTTAAGTATTTTTGGTAAACATCAAAACCTGCCGTTGCAAGTGCAGGAAAACACTTATTGTTTTTATCAAAATTCTCTGGAATGTAATCAAAAGCTGCTCGAAGTGCACGAACATCTATTATTTGATATTTTGACGAATCACAAAAACGAAGATATGTTGATGCCATAGGCAATCCCACTCCTTTTTTTGACAATAATTCTTTAAGACATTTTTCAAGATTTCCATCTTTTCTAATAATATTTAAACTATTAGCCAATTTATCAGCATCTACGGGATATCTATTTATTTTCCAAAGGGTCATTTGATAAATATCATCAGATGTAATTTCTTTTGTTGACAATAAGTCGAATAGATCTGTCACTTCAGGAAGATATTGGAAAGAAACCTCTAAAAGTTCCTTTGAATCCATTTTTTTTATTGAATATTTTGGCATTATGTCTATTTTTAACTTTGTTTAATTTTTAATGCATCCTCTTTTTTATAAAAAGGATTTATTCTTCTACTACTTTTTTCTTCGTTATTTTAGCAGACTGTTAAAAATTCTAACCAAAATAGTCCACCAATCCCCAAATAGCTAAAGGTACAAAGAAAAATTGGATAGCATAACTTATAGCTGTCAATATGCGACTACCCGCCAAATCTACTCTGCTCTTTGTCCAAAACCAACGTGGAGGTACAGAATCTCCCCATCCAACAATTCCCACTACAAGACCTAACACCGCTGATATTGCTCCTATTATCAAAGATAAAGGATCAGGATCCTCTACAAGATAAAATACTCCTATAATGAGTGTTATTGGACTAATAAATCGAAATATCCAAAGAAATATTGCCATAATACTATTCATGAAATCGTTTATAGACAGCAGTATTGACAAATCGTTTATAAGGCAACCAAAAATAATGATAGTATTCTGTAGAACGAAATTTAATGAAACCTAAACTATGTATAAATCGAAAGGCTACATCATTATTCACGAAACATGAGGTCCTTACTTTATATCCTGACGCAAATAATTCTTCTATCAACCCCATAGTAGCAATATAATGTTGTATAGAGTTATTTTTCCACCAACCTCCCCC
>JAEEGK010029990.1_pt1 | contig 10813 bp, 9 predicted proteins | sample 8958771 | NCBI WGS metagenome assembly JAEEGK01 (sample SAMN16246547, study PRJNA631951) | gut metagenome | biome: gut microbiome; feature: rumen; material: SC-attached | host: Bos | place: Iran: Karaj | collected 2018-10 | reverse complement strand
TGACTTTGATTCCAAGACAGGAATGATATGCACCTAAACGTAGCGACAACTGAATGTAAAGAGTGCATATTGTTTTTTCTTCCGATATAAAGAAGATAAAGCAGAATATATTCAGGCTCTTATTGATGCACGAGAAAAAGGTCGATAAATGGTCGATAAAAACATCTTTAGCCGAGAAACTGGTCGATATTTTGATTTTTATGAGTGATAATACAAATGTTACGACAGAAGAGATTGTACAGCATTTTAATTTTACCCCTAGAACAGCGAAACGTTATCTTCGTCAACTCACCGAATTCGGATATCTTGAAGCACTCGGTGGAAATAAGAACAGAAGTTATAAAATAAATAAATGGGTAAAAAATGATGACTTATAAGGGATTCGTTGGAGTTGTAGAATTAGAATGAATTCCCTCTTTTCTATCCTCCCCAACACTATCGTTTTCTTGACAAATCGGAATTCCTCTCTTAGGCTGATTGTATAAAAAGAGAAAAAAGATGGTCGATTTATCAAAACTTTCAACTGAAAAACGAAACCCACGTACAATGGATTTGGACAAAATGTCCCCTCTGGAAATTGCTACGGCAATGAATACTGATGATTATGAAGTTCCTAAAGCGGTTGGTTTAGTTCTGCCGAAGATTGCAACTGCAATAACCTGGGGAACAGAAGCCTTAAAAAACAATGGCCGCATAATCTATATGGGGGCAGGAACCAGCGGCAGGCTTGGTCTTTTGGATGCCGTTGAATGTCCGCCAACCTTTGGAGTAGAGCCTGAACGCGTTGTAGGGCTTATCGCCGGCGGACACAAGGCTTTTATAAAGGCTGTAGAAGGAGCTGAAGACAGTACAACTCTTGGATCTGATGACCTTAAAGCTATAAATGTTACAAAAAATGATTTAGTTGTCGGAATAGCTGCAAGCGGCCGTACACCTTATGTTATACACGGCTTGCGTTATGCAACAGAGCTTGGCTGTAAAACTGTAGCAATTGCCTGCACACAGGATTCTTTAATTGGAAAAGAAGCATTGCTTTCAATAGAACCTATTGTTGGGCCTGAAATCCTTACCGGCTCTACCCGCCTGAAATCCGGTACTGCACAGAAAATGATTTTAAATATGATTTCCACAGGCAGTATGATTGGAATTGGTAAAGCATACCAAAACCTTATGGTAGATTTAATGCAGACAAATGAAAAGCTTCATTCTCGTGCTGAAAAAATCGTAATTGAAGCTACCGGATGTACAGCCGAAATTGCTCATCAGGCACTTGAAGATGCAAACGGCAGTGCAAAAGTTGCAATCGTTATGATTTTGCTTGATTGCAATGAAAAAGAAGCTGTTCAAAAGCTTAAAAAAGCTGGTGGCAAAATAAGAAACGCAATTGAATAATGTCAAGATAAAACTAAATTAAAAAGGGGGTAATTATCATGACAAATGAAGAATTGGCTGCAAAAATTGTAGAGTTGGTTGGTGGCAAAGATAATATTCTTACCGCTGAAAATTGTATGACTCGTCTGAGAGTACAGTTAAAAGATTCTGCAAAAGCAGATTGCAAAGCAATTAAGGAAACAGATGGAATTCTGGGTGTAATTGAAGACAATCCGCTGCAGATTGTTCTTGGACCAGGTAAAGCAAAAAAGGTTTGCGAACTGTTTATTGAAGCCGCAGGTGTTAAAACCACAGGAATTTCTACAGGAAATGACTGGCAGCAGAATAAAGCTTCTGTAAAAGCCGGACAAAAAGATAATGCCCTGAAACAAGGTCTGCGTACTATTGCAAATATTTTTATTCCTATGATTCCTGCAATTATTGCCGCAGGTTTATTTAACGGTCTTGCAAGTTTACTTGGACAGCTGTTCCCGAACGCTACAGGCTTTATTCTTATTTTGAAAAACCTGTTCTCTTTGTTTGGCGGTGCATTCCTTGGCTACTTTGCTATTTATACAGGTATCAATGCTGCCCGCCAGTTTGGAGCAACACCAGCTCTTGGCGGTATGATTGGCGGTGCTTCTGTCGGAGCTCAGATTGTTGCTATTTCAAAGCAGCTTGGCTTATACAATGCCGACGTTCCTCTTAATTCAATTTTAACTACAGGAAAAGGCGGTATTATAGGCGTAATCATCGGTGTATGGATTTTAGCTAAAGTAGAAAAGGCTGTTAGAAAAAGAATTCCAGATGTTCTTGATCTTATTGTTACTCCATTAGTTTCTATTTTTGTAGTTGGAGTTGCATACGTTTTTGTATTAATGCCTGTTACTGGTTTTGTTTCTGATATTCTTGTAAAGGTATTAAGCCTTCTTATTTATTCTCCAAACGCAGTTGTAAGCGTTATTTCAGGTTATGTATTGTCTGCACTGTTTTTGCCGATGGTACTTCTTGGTTTACATCACGGATTAATTCCTATTTATGCAATTCAGCTGGAATCTCTCGGTGGTGTTACATTATTCCCGGTTCTTGCGATGGCTGGAGCAGGACAGGTAGGAGCAGCCCTTGCTATTTATATCAAGGCTAAACGCGTACAGAATACCCGCATGCAGAAAACTATAGTAGGAGCCTTGCCTGCAGGCCTGCTTGGGGTTGGAGAACCTCTTATTTACGGTGTTACATTACCAATGGGTAAACCATTTGTAACTGCAGGTTTAGGAGCAGGATTTGGCGGTGCCTTTGTAATGCTTATGCATGTTATGGCAATTGCATGGGGACCTTCCGGACTTGTTGCAATTCCTCTTATGCGTACACCAGCTATGATGCTGCACTATCTGATTGGTCTGATTGTAGCTTATATCATGGGCTTTATAATCACTTCAATTGGTATTAAAGATCAGGATGTTGCAAACGCTTAATTCACTTTGTTTTTCAGTATATCTGTCAACATTTGAAGAGCAGAAAAAAATGCTTGAGGAACATGCAGGAAACGATACTCCGCTGTTCCTCTCGCTGCACATCAGCGAGGAAATGGATGCATCTTATTGCCGGAAGGTAGAAGAAATCTGCCTTTGGCTGTATGACAAGCACTATAAAATCATTGCTGATGTGTCACCTGCTACCCTAAAACAGTTCAATGCAGACAGCATAACTGAGCTATCTAAAAAACTTCATATTTGGGCAGTCAGGCTAGATTATGGTTTTACAGATGAACAGACCATAGAAATTGGTCGTGCAATGCCTGTAGTTCTTAATGCTTCTACGCTTTCTGCCCAACGAGGAAAAAAAATTGCAGAAGCCTGCCCTCTTGTTATGGCCATGCATAATTTCTACCCAAGGCCAGAAACCGGCTTAGATGATGAATTTCTTTATGATTCTACGAAACAGTTACAGCAGGTAGGAATAAAAGTATTAGCATTTATTCCAGGAGACACAATTCTTAGAGGACCTCTTTTTGAACATCTTCCAACCCTTGAGCGGCACAGAAATATGTTACCGTCTGTTGCCTTTGCAGAACTTGCGCTGTCTTTTGGTGTAGATGGAATCTTTTTAGGGGACAGCGGGATTTCCTCTGGTGAATACAATATAATTTCTAAATTCTGCACAGAAGAAATTATATCTGTTCCTTGTAAATTAAATCCGTCCTACAAAAGTTTGTATGAAAGGATTTTTACGTGCCGTGTAGATTCTCCAAAAAGACTTGTACGATTTGCAGAATCAAGGGAATATTCCTGCTTCGGCCAGGACGTAGAGCCTGAAAACTGTATAGAACGCAGCCGCGGCTGTATTACTATTGATAACAGGAAATACAAACGCTATACAGGAGAAATACAGCTGATACGCTCTTCTTTGCCAGCGAATGAACGGGTAAATGTTATAGGAACTGTTGATGTCAATCACATTGGGTTAATTGATTGTATTCAGAACGGAAAACAGTTTATGCTAATTCCAGATTAATTTGACCAGCCACTACCTAATCTTCTGCCCGTACATTTTTCTGTATTCGGTCGGGCTTAAGCCGGTGCATTTTTTAAAGATGCGCGAAAAATGGAACTGATTTTCAAAGGACATTTTTTTTGCTATGTCATTTACCAAAAGATTCGTGTTGCTTATCATTGCGGCGGCAGTTTTGATTTTCAGCCTGTAAAAATATTGCAGCGGCGTAATATTCATCTTCTGGCGGAAAATCCGTATAAAATGCTCAGCAGAAAGGCCAAGTTCTGCAGCAAGCTCTTCAACCTTCAGATTTTCATAGATTTTTTCTTCCATAATATGAATTGATCGGCTTACGTGATTTGAACTAACCTCTTCACTTTTATGCTGAAAATCCTGTGCAGCCCCGGAAGGCTCGGCATTGCTTATAAAAAGCCTGTAAATTAATCCTTGTGTCAAAAGCTCGGCGGATTTTTTCAGCTGCGCATCCTTTGAATTAGAAAGTTTAAAAATCTCTTCAAAAATAAACTGAATTGAACTTTCTTCTATTGTCTGGCGTTTTTTATTGCTTTCTGCAATGCGGCAAAGACTTTCAAACATTTCTCCTTCTGCTTTTTTATCAAGAGAAAAAAGAATTGCGTAATAAGTTATCGGCTTTTCAATTTTATCCGGCAGAATTGAATGAAATTCCCTTGGTGACGTTATAAAAAGATTTTTGTTGTGAATCGGAATCCTTTTTTTATTTGACAGAAAAACTCCCGAACCTTCTATAAAAAAGTGAATTTCAAATTCATTTTCTTTGTGAGAATGATAGCGTCCGTTCCACGAAGCTTTATCGCCTAAAAACATTCGATATACATAAACTGAATCAATTATTTGCATGGTCTTATTATACAATATCAATTATAGATATATAAAATCAATTTTGTCTATGTCTAGACTGCATTTTCACGCTGATAATAAGGTCAGTTTAAGAGCGGGAATTGTTGCATGGGCGCAAAAAAGTATGCGTAAAGTTGCCTGCTCTCAGATGCCGGAACATCTGATTTAATATCGGAGGAAATATGAAAACTGTTGCAGGAATTGATTTAGGAACACAAAGCCTTAAAATCGTCATCTATGATTATGAAAATAAAAAAGAAGTAACTAAAACTTCTGAAAAGATTGATTTAATTGCAGAAAACGACGGAACGCGCGAACAGAAAGCCGAATGGTTTAAAAACGCGCTTTATTCCTGCTTTAAACGCATTCCGCAGGATATCCGTAATACAATTCAGGCTCTTGGCGTTTCAGGACATCAGCACGGCTTTGTTCCTCTGGATAAAGACGGAAACGCAGTTTACAACGTTAAGCTCTGGAACGATACTTCTACAGTTGAAGAATGCAAAGCGATTACAGAAAAAATCGGCGGAGAAAAAGTTGCCGTAAGTGAAGTTGGAAACCTTATTATGCCGGGCTTTACCGCAGGCAAAATCCTCTGGCTTAAAAACCACAAACCTGATGCCTTTGCAAAATTAAAATATATTATGCTTCCGCATGATTACATAAACTTTCTTTTGACCGGAAATTATGTGATGGAATCAGGCGATGCATCGGGAACAGCCTTATTTAATCCTTCAAAACGCGAATGGTCAAAGAAAGTTTGCGATGCAATAGATTCTTCTATATATAGTATGCTTCCACCGCTTGTTTCAAGCGACAAACCGTGCGGAAAGGTAAGTAAACAAGCCGCCGCCGATTTGGGAATTCCTGAAAACGCTGTCGTTTCTTCCGGCGGCGGCGACAACATGATGGGCGCAATCGGAACAGGAACAGTAGCTCCAGGCGTTCTAACTATGAGCATGGGAACTTCCGGAACTTTATATGGCTATTCAGACAGCTTTGTTGCAGATCCTGTAAAAGGAATTTCAGGCTTCTGTTCTTCTTCCGGCGGATATCTGCCGCTTCTTTGTACGATGAACTGTACGGTTGTTACAGAATACACAAGGGATTTATTCGGATTTGATATTGCTCAGTTTAATCAGGCTGCAGAAAAAGCCGTTCCCGGCTGTGACGGAGTTTTCATTCTTCCGTATTTAAATGGAGAGCGCACGCCGAATTTCCCGCACGGAAGATGCAGCATTGAAGGTCTTACAGCCGGAAATTATACAAAAGAAAATATTTGCCGTGCCGCAATGGAAAGTGCAGTTTTTGCAATGAAAGGCGGTCTTGAACTTTTTACAAAGCTCGGCTTTAAGGCAAAAGAAATCCGCCTGATTGGCGGCGGCGCAAAAAGCAAATTGTGGCGGCAGATTGCAGCAGATATTATGAATCTTCCGATTGTGCTTCCGCTTTACGATGAAGCAGCTGCTTTGGGCGGAGCTTTGCAGGCTCTTTATGTGCTTTCAAAATCAGAAGGAAAAAATGTTTCTTTTGCGGATTTGTGTGCAGAGCATGTACTGTTAGATGATTCAGCAGCAACACTTCCAAATCCTGCAAATAAGAGCGTTTACGAGGAACGTTATAAAGAATACCAGACGATGGTTAATCATCTGAAGGATTTATACGAATAGGGATTAGATTCGGCGGAACGGGCGAAAATTGCAGTAGTGCAGCAAGCCTTAGTGCGCCGGATTATATAATAAAATAAATGAAAGGAGCGTATGAGGTATGTCATTTTTTAAAGGTTCAAAAGAATTTTTCCCAGGAATAGGGGAAATCAAGTACGAAGGTTCATCTTCTAAAAATCCACTTGCATTTAAGTATTACGATGCAGATAAAGTAGTTGGCGGAAAAAAGATGAAAGATTGGCTGCGCTTTGCAATTGCCTACTGGCATTCATTCTGCGCAGACGGTACAGACCAGTTCGGTTCAGGAACAAGAGTTTTTTCATGGAAAAATCCAGAAGAAAAAGTTGATGCTGCATTTGAATTCTTTACAAAGCTTGGTGCAGAATTTTACTGCTGGCACGACCGCGACATCTGTCCGGAAGCAGGAAGCCCGGAAGAAAGCGTAAAGGCATTGAATCATATTACTGACCTTTTGCTTGAACGCCAGAAAGCAACAGGCGTAAAACTTCTTTGGGGAACAGCAAACGTTTTCAATAATCCGCGCTACATGAACGGTGCTGCAACAAACCCGGAATTCCAGCTTGTAGCTCAGGCTGCTTCTCAGGTAAAAGCAGCAATTGATGCAACAATCAAGCTTGGCGGACAGGGATACACATTCTGGGGCGGCCGCGAAGGTTACATGTCTCTTCTTAACACAGATATGAAGGCAGAAAAAGAACATCTTGCACGCTTTTTAACAATGGCTCGCGATTACGGACGCAAGAACGGCTTCAAAGGATGCTTCTATATTGAACCAAAACCAATGGAACCGACAAAACATCAGTACGATTTTGACAGCGAAACAGTAATCGGCTTCCTTCGCACATACGGTCTGGACAAAGACTTTAAGCTGAACATTGAAGCAAACCATGCAGAACTTGCAGGCCATGACTTTGCACACGAACTTACAGTTTGTGTAGACAACGGACTTTTAGGTTCAGTTGATGCAAACCGCGGCGATGCAATGAACGGATGGGATACAGACCAGTTCCCGGCAAGCATTTACGAAACAACAAAAGCAATGCTTCAGATTATCCGCATGGGTGGATTTAAGACTGGCGGTCTTAACTTTGATGCAAAAGTTCGCCGCAATTCAAATACTCCGGAAGATTTGTTCATCGCTCATATCGGCGGTATGGACACATTTGCACGCGGACTTGTAAAAGCATTTGAAATTATCGAAGACGGAAGAATTCCTAACATGGTAAAAGAACGCTATGCAAGTTTTGAAAGCGGTAACGGAAAGAAATTTGCTGACGGAAAGATGACAATGGAAGAACTTGCAGCTCTTGCAGAACCATACGGCAACGTTGTTCCAAAGTCTGGACAGCAGGAACTTTACGAAAATATCCTGAACGAAATTTTGTTTAAGTAAGTAAATAAATTGCCGGCTCTATTCGCAACAAAGTTACAAGCACGCCGGCAATGACAATTCTAACAACAAAAAACGCGGGCTGCCTCGAATGAGGCAGCCCGCGTCGTTATCTTTTTTCATTTACGATTTCCAGGCATCACAAAGTTCTTTTGCCGCCTGATAAGGATTCTCTGCTCCTGCAACCGCAGAAACAACAAAAAATCCTCCTGCACCTGTTTTTTTTATATTTTCGATATCACATGTTTTTACACCACCACCAACTACAACAGGAACACTGCTTATTTTTGCAAGCTCCGTAAGTTCTTCAATTGTTCTTGTCCTTCGGTGGCCGTTTTCGTCCATTCCGCTATCCGGTTTTGTATCTGTCTTATGCAACGGACCTGCGCCAAAATAGTCTATTAAAGAAAGGTCTGCGTTATGTACATAGTTAATTAAATCCTTTATCGGAGCTGAAACACCTACAACAGCATCTTTTCCAAGGAATTTACGACAAACAGAAAAAGGAATGTCTTTTTGTCCTACATGAACGCCATCAACCTTTATGCCTTCTTCGCGTGCCGCAAGCGCAATATCCAAACGGTCATTCACAAGAAGCGCAACCGTTTCAGATTTTCCAAGATTTGCAATAATTGAGGCACACTTCCGGCAGTCTTCAAGAATCTCAACTGCACTGGCAGTTTTTGAGCGGATTTGAATACAGGTAAAACCAGCTTTTACCGCATCTTCCACAACCCGCTCAATCGGACGTCCCTGTGTATTTTCTCTTCCTACAACAAGATAAGCACTGATGTCAACATTCATTTTAGATGTATTTTACCTGCTCTTCCAAAGATTTTCTATTTGAATGATTTGCCAGAGGGCCAGCACCTTCTGCAGCATAGCCTAAATCCAAAAGCATAAGGATTTCTTCGTTTTCAGGCAGACCAAGGATTTCTTTCAATTTGTCAGGATCAAAGAAATTTATCCAGCAGCTGTCTACACCTTCATTGGCAGCGGCAAGCATAAGATGTGTTGCCACAATAGTTGCATCTTCAATTCCAGAATCACGTTTTCCACCTGGATAAGTAAACACATTATTCTTATCAAAAGCCACAACAAGCATTACAGGAGCACCATAACGGCATGGACTTACAGAATCAATTTTAGCAAGATTTTCTTCAGACTGAACTACATAAATCTTCTGTTCCTGAAGATTTTTTGCGGTTGGAGCAACCCTTCCGGCTTCCAGAATAGCAGTAATTTTTTCTGCTTCTACTTTTTTTCCGCTGTACTTTTTGCACGAATAACGATTTTTAACCAGTTCCTTGAATTCCATATTGAACCTCCTTATTCTTATAAATGCTTACAAGAACTTGTGTTTTCTTACAGAGATTCTAAACGGTAAATTCAAATTTGCCAATATCTTTGCTTTATTCGTTGCGCTTTATTCACTGCAAAGAAGACTAATCAATTCGTGGAAGCTTTTTTCATAAAGCGATGCAAAGTTTTCTATGCTTTCTATTTTATATTTTGCAGAATCATACAGCAGGATAAACGAAAGGGTTCTATAGTCATCAAAAATGCGTACGTTAAAGTAATCTTCAAAATCCGGCTGCATGTCAAAAACATTATTAACAGAATACTTACTTCCAAAAAAGCTCAGCTTTTCGTTAAAGTTGAACTGATACACAATTTCTGCAATCCCTTCTGCAATGGAAATGTCGAAATTACCTTTTGCCCGCCGCTGCTGGTATTGCTGTAAAAGCTCTTCATATATCTGTTTTAAGTTTTTACCGCCTGTATCAATCTGCATAATCAGAATATCAAGGAAATTACCAAAAGAATTCAAAAAGCTTTCAGAAGCTAAATTATCATCTACATGAGAAAAACGGATTTTACTGTTTTTATTAAACACCGAAGCAGCGGCGGCATATGCTGTATCGCACGCAATCGCTGCAAGAATTTTCTTTTCCTTTACAGCACTATAAAATTTTTCACTTATATCATTGCAGACAAATCTATATTCAGCCCTGGCTTTTTTTGTTGAAGAAGAATTGTCATAAACCGGCAATGAAAAATATGAACTGTCATTCAGAATATTTTTATAGAATTCCGTATTCCGTACAAAATCCCCGGATTCCCATTTACGGTCATTTTCGTTTAAAAGCTTCATGTAGGGATCAGTTTCAGGTAATTTTCCTGAATAAACTTCTTCAAACTGACGGCTTAACAGTTTTAATGAAAAACCACTGAATAGAACATGGTTTATGCATAAAAAGAAATATATTTTTTCATTCTTTCTATATAAACGGGCACGATAAAGGTGTTTACCAAATAATTCAAAAGGTGCTTTTAATTCTTCATCCGAAACTTCTTCTTCCAAAGTTATTTTCTTATACAGATCCGGAGTATACTTTTGCAAAATATTTCCGTCTTCATCCTGAATGAAAGTCATAAAAAATCCCGGGTGGCTTGTAAAAACTAAATCCAGAGTATGCTCAAATCTTGGAATTTCAATTTCGCAGGGAAGTTCAAATTCAAACGAATAATTATAAAAAGTTGAACCCGGACTAAAAAGCTGTTCCATAAAAATGGCACGCTGGGCAGGTAAAAGCTGATGAACTTTATAATCAATGTTATGATTAAAATCTGAACGTTTTTCTTCTATTGCTTTTTCAAGCCTTAACTGCTGAATGTTTTCAGCAATCAATTTTGGAGTCCTGAAATTAATAAAATCTTTATAGCTCAATTTGAATTCTTTCAGGTAGACAAGAAGTTCCATAATTGCAACAGAATCAGCGCCTAAAAGTACAATATCATCGTCAATTCCAACATTTGGAATTTGCATGACTTCAGAAAAGGCATTACATATTTTCTGCTGAATTTCATTTTCCGGAGCTTTATAAGATGCCCTGATTTTTGAAAAATCCGGAGCACTTATTGCCTTCCGGTCTATTTTTCCGCTTGGAAGCAATGAAAACTTTTCCACACAGATAAAAAACTGCGGAAT